>Ga0209573_1001867_pt1 | contig 29619 bp, 13 predicted proteins | sample TNRBio252014_DNA_FD_185870 | JGI IMG/M metagenome (GOLD analysis project Ga0209573, IMG submission 185870) | Wastewater treatment Type I Accumulibacter community from EBPR Bioreactor in Madison, WI, USA - TNR Reactor_6/25/2014_ DNA (SPAdes)... | ecosystem: Engineered > Bioreactor > EBPR >...
TGGCAGTGCAGGTGATGGACGGTTGGTCATACTCGTCCGCCGGCCAGGGTTGGCAGCGCTGTCGGACCGACCGGAATGCGCAGCCTGTCGGTAATTTCAAACAACATCTGGAGTATCGTTATAGGATTGCTATAGATCATGAGAGTCTTGTTGCTGTATACTGCGCCTTAGTCCCATCGTTCACAATGCCCCGCTCTTGCACGGAAGCAGCTCATGACCTCAGACAAGATCGTGTTCGTATTATGGGCAGATCGCTTCGACGAAACGCTGGCTGCGTTGTTCGTGGCCGAGTTGCGCAAGGCGGGCTTGCGGGTCAAGCTGGTCAGCCTGGCCGGCCAACCGTCGTCCGGCGCCTACGGGTTGACGCTGGTGCCGGACCTGACCCTGGAGCAGGCCCTGCCTCTGGCTCAACACGCCAGTTGCGTCGTCATCCCGTGCGGCGCGGCGGGGTTGAAGCGGCTGAAGAACGATCCGCGCATCCAGGAGTTCCTTGTGCAGACCCACAATGCCGGCGCCACGTTCGTCGTCCACCAATCCGGCGCCGCCGACCTGGAGCAGTGCGCCTGGCCGTTTACGTCCCGGCCGGAGCCGGTGGTGTACTCGGACGGCGAGGATGCGATGGATGCGGTGCGGCGGGTGGTTGGGTAGATGACTCAATCGTCGACTTGCAACCATTGACCAGTATTTTAACACAGGGTATCGAACGATGACCAATTCTCGACGACGCCCGCCTGAAACTCCCCGAAGTCAGTCTGGCGGCAGAACACCACGCCGACAGTCTGGCTCACAATCGAGCTATGGCCGGTCGTCGCAGCGTAGATCGGTTTCGCCGCTGGCTCTTGTAGTGGTTGCTGTGGTGGCCGTGCTGGTTGTAGTAAGCATACTTCTGTTCATCATCAGGCCCGGCAGTGACGGGAACGATCAAGCGACGGTGGCTTCGACAACCTCTAGCATCCCGCAGTTCACACCCGATAGCGCCGAAATGATGCAGCCAACTTTGGTCGTGACTTCCGAAGCGGCGAGTTCTTCCGAACCGGAAGCGACGAATGGAGGCGAAGATTCGACAGAATTCGATCTGGTGAAAGTGCGCCGCCAACTGTTGGAACTCATCAACGCCGACCGTGTGGCTGCCGGCCTGCAGCCGCTGGAGATTGATGCTGTAGCAGAGACTGCTGCTCAGGGCCATGCCGATGAGATGGCTGCCCTTGGCTATCTTAGCCATTGGAACGTGGACGGCTTCGGCCCAGATTGGCGCTATTCGAGGAGTGGTGGACGCGACGCCGTTCAAGAGAGTATTGCTAACTACTACCTGCAAAGTCAGGCTGACTCAGTTGATGCGCCCGTTGAATGGACACGCGTGGTCGTTGAAATCCATCAAGCGCTCAGGAACGACGAGCACTACCGGCAGAACATGCTGGCGCCCAATCACACGCATGTGGGCATCGGCCTCGCCGTCAACCAGGTCACTGGCCAGGTGCGTGTGGCCCAGGAGTTTGTCAGTCGGCTTGTTAATATCGACCCAATTCCGACCCGCGTCCTGCGCGGTGAAAGAATCGTGCTCAAAGGGCGGCTCTTGGATGGTGGCACCAATCCAGTCGTAACTATTGCCTTTGAGCCTGCGCCGCAGCCCCTGTCTTTGGCTACGCTGAATACCCTAGGTTACTTCGTTTCTCCTGCCAATACTGTCGAAACGGTTCCGGTGTCTGTGACCGAAAAAGGCGAGTTCGTCGCTGAGATATCCCTTTCTGGGCCGCCTGGTTTGTACCACATCAGGACCACTGTTGATCGGTCCACGCAGAGTTCGCTGCTTGCCAGCGACATCATTGTCGAGTTAGCGCCCTGAACCGCAGGTGGGTGCAGACTCGAATGCCAACAAGGTAAGGACTATGGTCTTCCTTCACTTGAAAAGAATCCTCAGCAGTTCAAGCCGGCTCTGTCTGCTGCTGGCGCTGGTATTGTTGCTTGGTTCTCTGCTGCCGGGAGTACAGGCTCAATCCGGGCGCGAGCGGCCGCCGCTTGACATCATGGTGATTATCGACAACTCGTGCAGCATGTTTCCGGCCGCCCAAAGGTTGCCCGAGTGCGGCGTCTGGGGCAACGATCCTGATTTCTTGCGGCTGGTGGGATCAGACCTGTTTTTTGCTCGACTTGGATTCGGTGACACTAATGCTGGCCAGTACCAGGTTGGCGTGATCAGCATGGGAGATGATCCTCCCCGAACGATACGCAGGCTAGGCCCGCTGGATGGGCAGCGAGATGACTTGGCAAGAGCCATTGATAAGCCAGACCCACTGTTGTCGACACACATTGTGTCGGCGTTGCAGGAGGCTTATACCCAGCTCACATCGACGCCACCGCATAGGCCTGGCAACCTACCAGCGATCGTGCTCTTCACGGATGGCGAGCCGTATCCGCAAGAAGGTCAAAGCGACGCTGTGATCGAGTCGTTGGTGGCTCAGAATCCCGACATACCGCTGTTCGTGATGCTACTGCAGGATCCTGCCCAGCGAGACGATCGGCTGGAGCGTTATGTGCAATTCTGGGACCAGATGCAGAACACCTACACCCACGTTCGCTCCTATCCGGTGTCTGGAACGGAGGACATCGTCCGCAAGTACAACGAGATTGTGGCCATTTTACAGAACACAATTCCAGTGCCTCCCGAATCTCTCGGCCCTGGGCGGACGTTGTATGTCGACATCGGGCAGTGCGTCAATCGTCTGGAGATCACGGTCATTCAGGAGCCTGGTCAGAATCGGGCCACCGTGGTCATCACCGACTCGAACGGCGCTGCCGTCCAGCGGACCGATCCGGGCGTAAAGTGGTCAGACAATGTCTTCAACCCCACCGATGTGATTATCATCGATCAGGAACGCCTTGACGCTGCGCCGCGCGACGGACAGTGGACGATCACATCGGACGCCGATGTGCAAGTTATCACTGACCGTGCTGGGTGCTACGACATCAGCTTTGTGGAGCCGCCGGTAAGCCTGACTCGGGTAAACAATCAATACCTGGGGCTTTCCCGCGTCTCGTCATCCTTGCCCATTGATTTCCAGATCAAGCTTGTCGACCAGCAGGGCCAGCCCTTCATGGAACCGCAGCCGCTGGTGGGCATGGTCTACCCGCCTCGTGGCCTGCCTGCTGAGGTACCGATTCCTGCTGGCCTCGTCCCGAGTGCTGACGGGATCTATAAGTTCTCGTACGATCTTGGCGGTGCGTTTCCTGCGGCCAGGGATGGCACGGAGCGCTATCGCTTCAGATTCCAGGCCGGGCGAGCCAACGACGTAGCCGAGACGCTGATCCCCATTGCCCAGGCCGATCTCTTGCTGGATGTTGGTCGCGGTCCCTACATCAGGGATTTCCAGCCTGACAGCCTTGTGTGCGGAGCAGGCCAACCAACTGACATCACGGTTACGGTTGGTGATCTGGACTCGGCCCAAGCGGGTAGCATCCAGGTACGTGCGCTGGGCAGCGGCAGTGAGGTGCTGCTTTCAGGCAGCGATGCCACCTTCACCGGCTCGCTCGACCCTTTGTGTGCAGCCGTTCTGGCTGGGCTGGCCTGTGATACGACGGTTAACACAGAATTCCGCCTCCGGCTGACCGGCCGGCTGGCCGACGGCTCTACGGCGCCGGCTGTCGAGCGGATTTTCCCGGTGCGCGCTGATGGTGCAGTATGTCCTACCGCCACCCCGCTGCCGACGCCTACACCAACGCCAACCCCGATCCCACCGCCGCCGCCGCTTCCGGACACCGACGGAGATGGCTGCAACGACTTGGTGGACCCGTGTCCTAACCAGGCTGGCTGGGCATTCCTTGGCATTGCACGCTATCGCTGTTGTCCGCCTCCAATCTGGCTACTGGCGCTTGTCGGCTTGGCCTTGGTCGGCATTCTGGCGTTTGTAATCTTGTGGCTGATCCCGCTCATTCGGGTCCGCATCTCGCCGCCGCCCAAGGCTTACATCATGATCTGTCGCAAAGGTGAAAGGATGGCCATGTCAAGATCGGTATATTCTGCTGGCATGGCTGCGCGCAAGAGTCGGGTGACGATTGGCGGCGACAGGAAGAAGGACCATATTTACGTACAGGGTCTCAAATCTGGCGAATTCACGGTTGTCAAGGAGAACGACAAAATCCTTTTGCAGGCCAAGGATGGTTCTACTAAAGCAACGTTCGGACCGAATCAAGGCGAAGTCAACACTAGCGTTTCCGATATCACACTCAAACACTCTCTCGATCAGGACAAACTCAGGTGCTGAACCTGACGAGCACTACTCAAGGAGGCAGGATCATGCCAAAACGGTTACTTGCTATCGGCGTCGGCGGTTCAGGCAAGGCATCGCTGACTATCCTAAAGGAACGCCTCGAGGAGACCTACGGCCGCGTGCCGGACAACGTAGTCCTGCTGTCCATCGACACAGACGACCTCCGAAAGCAGGATGTGTTTGCTGGGACTAAACTTACACAAGATGTGGACGAGCGCGGCCGGGAGTCCGAGTACCTGCATGTGGTCAGCCCGGCCGGCATGACCATGGATACGGTGTTCGCTGACATCGTCAACGGCCGCACCACTGCCTACATGGACTGGTTGGAGCACGTGAAGTTGGATAAGATCCTTGGCCCCGGTGAGCGGGACATCCGCGGCGGGGCGCAACAACGGCGTCCCGTAGGCCGTGTTGCTCTAGTATTGAGCTGGGCGAGTATCTACAACAGCATTGTGGCGGCGATCCAGCGCATGTATGGCGATCCAGAGGAGCAGCAGCCGGTCGATGTCAGAGAACTGGAGAAGAGCAAGAGACAGATCTTCATCGTCGGTTCGGTGGCCGGCGGTACAGGTTCGGGCTTTCTGATCGACATCGCCAATCTGGTGCGCTATGCTGTCTGGTCCAACTCCAACTGGCGCTCGGTGGATGTCTCAGGCGTGATCGTGCTGCCTGACGCCTTCCAGACCTACACGACGTTGATGGACGACCCGACTAACCTCAAGCCCAACTCGTATGCGGCGCTGCGCGAGCTGGACCGTTTTGTGCGCACCCACGGTGCCAACCTGCCCTATATGATCCGCTACGGCCAGGACTTGCGCAGCACTACCTGGAGCACCAACCAGCCGTTGGATCACGTCTATCTGGTGGACACCGCCAGCCGGGCGGCGACGGGCGAACAAGATCTGGCCGGCGATCCCCTGCGTGGCGTCTTTCCGGTGGTGGCCGATTTCATTATGGCCCACGTCGACAACAGCCTGGGCAACGCCCTGGCTACCCTGAGATCCAACGCCGGCCAGCACTACAGCAAGGAGGATGGCTGGCAGTACAGCGGCTTCAACGTCAAGACCTATATCTTCCCGGTCGACGACGTGATCGAGAGCTTCAGCTATCGCTTCCTGCGGGAGATGTTTGCCCGCCAGTACCTGCCGCTGCAAGACAAGAAGACACAGGCGCAGGTTGAGATGGAAGCCAGCAAGGCGGCCATCGCTATGTTCTCTCAGGGCAGCGTGGGTGGCAAGGTTAATCCAGCTCTGGTACAGAAAGCCATCGCCGCCACGCGACCTGTGGATCCGGAGAGACCCAATGTGAGCTGGCAGGGGCTGTTCAACATGATTGCACTCTCGGAAGGCTCCTTTGCTGAAGACCTTCAGGATACTGAGGGTTGGCTGAAATACCTGAGAGACAGCTTGCAGCCCAGCAAGCAAGGCGAGTACAGGAATGAGGGCTTCGATGATGGCTATGTGCGGCTGATGAACTTCAGCGAGAATTTCCTGGACGAGGTGCTGGGTCCGCAGATCGACCCTGATGACGAGGAGTCGCGCACTGGCGGCGAGTGGGATAAGATCCTGGTCCGCTACCGCGACGCACTACGCCAGCGTTTCTCGGAAGCCTTGGACGCTGGATTGCTCGAAGTGTTGAACGCCCGCGATCCCAACTCGAAGATTCTTCTCCCAGCTCGTCTGCCCTACGCCCGCGCCATGACGGCCACGTTAAAGAAGACCCTAGTGCAGTTCAAGGTGGTGTTGCAGAACGAGTATCGCAAGGAGAACATCGACACCCGCATTCGCAATACCAGCGCCGAACTACGCAACGCGATCGCCGCCATGCAACAGACGCGCGATGTCAGGGGCGGTCTGTTTGGCGCCCGAGGCACGGGAGATGCGCGCAAGGCGCAAAGTTCTTTCATTGGTCTGTTTTGCGACAAGATGGAGCTGTCACTGCATCAGCGGGTTTATCGCACGGTGATCGACGTGATCGATGCCTTAGGCGCTGAGGAGAAGGATCGCGATGACGCTGAGAGCACGGTCGATGTGGCAGCCCTGGAACTCGAGAATTGGCAGGCCACGCTGCAGGAAGTCGACAAGCTGTTGGCTGCCAGATCGCGTGAGCACGAGGTCAATCGTGAAGCTAAACGCCGGGTGCGGGTGCGCCATTATCTGACCGATGCCGACTATGAGAAGCAGCTCTATGCCGACCCGCGACACTCGGGAGCATTGGGCGCGCGGGTCCTGGGACAGGTGCGCGGTGACAAAGGCATGACCTGGGAACGCAAAGAACCGACAGAGCCGCTGCAGTTCAAGATGGTGACAGTCTGGACAGAGCAAGCCAGTGGACCCGAAGAAATCGCCGACCGCTTCTTCCGAGGCATGAAGGATTTGTTCCAGGTGGTGCGTGAAAATGTCAGTGTTGGCGACCGCGTGGCGGCCATGTTCAAGTCACCCTCCAGCTTCGTTAACAGAGCTAACGAGGTCAGTGATCCTTTCCTGCGTTACAACCCGGCTCTCAACGGCAAGCAGATGTTCAGTGAACGCTATGTGTCGTTCAACCTTAAATCAGCTGACGAGCAATCGCAGAAGATGCTGAGTTCGGCAAGCGCCACACTGGCCAGCCAACGTGAAGGCTACAGCGTTGATACTGAAGCAGAAAGTCTGGTGGCTTGTACCGTAGTTCAGGTCGCGCGCGGTGTCAAGCTCACTGCCATCGATCAATTCAGCGCCTGTGAGACCGACTATCGCGGCAAGCTGTTCAGAGGACGTGAGAGCCTACACCTGTTTACTGAAGAGCAGGTGGCCACTGATTACGAGGGTCGCATCGAAATCCTTGGTGAACCCGACAACAAGCAACGACCGTTGGCGCCGGACTTGGTGATCACCATGGGCGATGAAGCCAAGCTGAAGGTTTTCGCCTTGGCTTGCGCCTATGGGATGGTACAGACGGGTAGCCATTGGGATCCCGATACCGGCCTGGAACGAACCGAGGTCTTTCTCAGTGTTGGCGGGGATCGGCGAATGCCGCTCAGCCGCAGCCAGACGGTTCAAGAGCAGGACCCGCGTTTCGCAGAAGTGTCAGCAGATGAGCAGATCAATCGTCTCTACCTGAATGCCTTACAGAACTTCGTGCTGCTGGCAACGGAAAAACGCGGGGTGCCGTCAGGCCTGGTAGCTTCACTGGTGGATGATCTCAAGAGACGGGCAGTGGCACTGGACCACATTGAGAACCCATTCACCTTGTCCGTACGCCAGGTCAACACGGCCATGCGCGAAGTAATGGTCGCAGTTGGACCAACGGAATCTGAGGAGCCTGACCCGCGACGGCGCGAGGCTATCAACGCCAAGCGCAGGGTGGATCGATATCTGCAACCTTTTGTCAGAGGACGGGTAGCCAGCTTCAAACGCAGCCCGGCGATTCGGGTGCGCGACATGGGCACAGTGATGCACCTGATCCTGAACAGCGAGATCAACACCTTACTGGAACGCGCTCTAGGCGGCAATGGGTAGATTATGGCTGGACGACTGGAAGTGCGACGTTGGTTGAGGCTGGGAGCGCCACTGCACGCAGTGGCGCTCACCAGCGACGGCCAGTTCATGGCGGTAGGTTCGGAAAGAGGGCCGCTGCTGTTCAACGCGGCTGGCGAGGCGGTTTTGATGCCTTCCGCACATCACATCGCCCTGCCGGTGCGGCAGGTCGCGCTGTCACCGACGGCCGACTGGCTCTACCTGGGTACGCGCACGGGCAAGGTCCTGCGACTGGCCCTCAAACGCTCCGGCGGCCAGTTTGGCGTGCGCGAGGTCGAAACGCTCTACACTGCCAGCAATGATATCCACACCATGTCCGTTTCCGAAGACCAGCATTGGATCGCAGTCGGGCACTTGTCGCCAGCGCTTTCTGTGCTCAACGCTGAAGGCCAGGTCCAATGGCGGCGTCACCCCGACGATGGAACCGCCACCGAGGGCGACAACTGGTCGGTTGCCATCGACTCCACCAATCAATCGATGTACGTCGGAAGCGCGGGCGCTGGGTCGAATCGCCTGGCAGCCATCGGTCTCTCTGATCGGGGTCTCTACGGCAGCAGGTATCTCGCGCCGGGTTTGCGAGCTACGGCTCTGGCCGCGCTGGATGACGGCGTGGTGGTGGTTCAAACAGATAGCGTCTCCTTTGACAGCGAACTGGTGAAGCTCACCTCCGATCTTTCCGAGCCGGCATGGCGCTTTGCTCCTGAGGACACCGTCACCGCCATTGCGACCCCTGAAAGCGATGCAGCCAACGCCGCAACAGCGGCGCTCGTAGCTGTAGCGTGCGGCTATGAAGGAAGGGTCGTGCTACTCGATGCGCGTGGCGGCGCTGTTATGGCTGAGACCACGCTACGCACGGGCATCAACGCATTAGCGTTGGCTCAGGGTCGAGTGTTGGCAGCGGTGACGCACGACGATGCTTTGGCTCTACTGCACTACGTCCCCGAGGAATTCCGTCTATGACGATCCAAGAAGGCAGTGTCGTCAGGCTGGGGGCCAACTCCTATCGAGTCGTCGACCGCGCCGGGCGTGGCATCATCTCACAGGTCTTTTTGGCCAAACCGGAGGAGAAACCTGACACAGAGGTCATCATCAAGATACCTCTGCCAGATACAGAGAGTGATGCCAGCTCAGAGACCGGTTCCGCCAATCATGTGCCCGATCAGAGTGCAGAAGACGCTATACCGGACCATTCGGCCTCGAACGCGGAGCGGGTCTGGTTCGAAGCCAGAGTCCTCAAACGGTTGAACGAGGCCGAGGACGCCAGTTCCAGCCTGCTATCTAGCCTGGAGGACCGTGTCAAATGGGCCGACGAAAGCCGTCCTCGGCGCCTGGTTGTGGCCCGCCTGGATAGCGGCAAGACCAGCGATGGCCTGCCGTTCATCGTCATGGAAAAGGCGCCGCCTGAGTTTAGGCGCTTCGACATCCGCTCCTTGCGGGATGAACAGCGCGCGGTGGCCGTTGCCCATGCCGTAGCCAAGTGCATCGCGTTGACTCACCAGCATGGATATTCGCTGCAGGACTTCGAGCCTGAGACGAAAGGCGACCGCATTCGCGTGGCCTGGAGCGATCGGCGCGAGCTCGAGGTGAAGATCATCGACTGGAACGGCACGGGAGGCCCGGAGCAGCAAGCGCAAGACCTGTTCTATTTCGGCCTGCATCTGCACTACCATCTGTTAGGCGCCCATCTTGCGCTGGACAGCAAGAAGTTGCCGCCGCCGAACCTGGGCAGCGGCAGCGCCGAGTGGCAGAAACACTTGAGCGAGGGGACGAGGCTGTTGTTGCAGAAGCTGCTGCACCGCGATCCGCGCCGGCGCTACGACAGCGCACGCACTATCGTGGCAGACCTGGAGTGGTGGCTGGACACCTTGCGTTCGGCCGAGGGCAGCAACGCTAAGGCGCGCTTGCAGGACCGCCTATGGCAGGCACGTTCCCAAGAACGTCACGACCGCGTGGTGGCGGTGGCCGATCTGGCTTTCAAACTCGACCTAGCCCCTGATGAGCGTAAGGCGTTTGAGTTGTGGGCTCGGCAGGCGCGAACGGAGCTCGAGAAGGAGGACTGGCAACCGCTGGCTGAGGCTCGCACCAAGCTGTTGATCGGCGCGTTCACGAAAGCGGCCGAGGAGTTCGACAGGCTGGTCAATACGCTGCCGGCGGAGAGCGAGGCGGCGCGTTTTTCCGAGGTCTATTTTCACCTTGCCAGGTCTGCCGACGCGCTGCGCATGGCCAGAGGAGGCGAGGACATCAAGGATACGCCGGAATGGGATATCCTCAATTCGGCTGTCGCCGCACTGGTTGCCAAGAATGCTCGTCCGCGTGAAGCTAAAGATCGGCTGTTGTCCTTACAGCAGATGCAGCCGGCTGCTGCCGGCTGGGCTTCCTTCCAGGCCTTGATGGGTCTGGCTCAGGCTGGGATCGAGCAAGAAGATGCGGTCGAGTTGGCCACGCTGTCTGATCCCACCAAGATCGACCCGCGTCGCGAAGACTTCACAGTTCGTCTCGGCCAGAGTGTCGAACAACTTGACCTGGCTGTCCAGAAGCTGCACGAGGCGGCCAGGCTGGCGCCGCGCAACCTGGACATCCGAGCCCGGCTGGAGGGCACACAAACGGATTTGGCGAAGTGGCGTGCGCTGCTGGCTGAGTATCAAGAAGCCGAAACCGCCGAGCAGCGCGGTAAGCTGGCGCGCGAGGAAGCAAGACTGGCTGAGCGCAACGCTTCCCACGCAGATGCAGTCCAGGCCTATGGACAGGCGAAGGATGACTATTCCCTGGCGCTTGAACACGTCGCCGTAATTCTGGCGCTGGACGCCTCGCAGAAGCGGGCGCTGGCGCTGCGAGATCGCGTGCAGCCAGCGCTGGCCGACGTTGAGAAGCGCCTGGAGGAATCAAGGAAGCTTGCCAACCTGACCCAGGAGACCACCCAGGCTCTGGAACAAGCTCTTGGGCACATCAAAGCCGGAGATTACGACGAAGCTGGTGCTTTCGCTCGTCAGGCGCTGGCCCTGGCCCCGGATCGGACGGATGTTCTGACCGCCATGGCGTGGGCGCAGGCCGGCAGTCTGGCTTTGCAGGTTGCCAAAAGCAAGATCGAAACAGCCAGCAGCTACCTGGCCAGGCCTAACAAGACCGAAGATGACCTGGACAGAGCGCAACGGTCTCTTCAGGAGGCGCTGCAACTGGAGGGCTTATCTTTAGCCGAAATTGAGACAGGAGTGGCTACTCCGAAGGGTGAGATAGGCAACCGGCCATTCACCCTGTCCGCAAAGCAGCGAGACACGATAGAGCAGATCCAAGAGGAGATTAAGTACCGGGTTATAGCCAGCCAGCAGGTGGCAGATGCCCGCGCGCAAGATGACCCGTTAGCCGAGGTAAAGGCATGGGAGAAGTTGGTGGAGCAGCGCCTGACCCTCTCTGATGTGGAGGGCGAATCGCTGAAGCGTGCACGCGTCCAGCAAGCGGCCTATCAAGCGGCAGAAGAGGCACTGGCGAACGTTCAGGCCACACCAGAAGATGTGCAAGCGGCCTTCAGCGGACTGGCGCCTTATTCTGGACGCCGTGCAGCCGAGCTGCGTGGGCAACTCCTTCAGGCGTGGTGCGACGCGGTAAAGCGCATCTCTGACTGGCCGGAAGCACAGAAGCACCTGCAAGAAGGGATCATCTATTTCCAGGGAGTATCAGCGGACACCGAACAACTGGAGGAGATGCAGGCACTCGTGTCCACTGGGCTGGCTGTAGCCGGGACACTGGAGAGAAAGCCCGACGAGGCGTTCCCTGGCTGGCTTGACCCTGACAATGACGCGGAAACGCGGGCGGCATTGGCGCCATGTGTGAAAGATATCGATCGCTTGCAGAGTCTTAATAACTGGACGCAGCTTCAGAGTGCGGCGCGTCAATGGCGAACCACGTTAGTGGATGATGTGGCCAGCTATGCAAGGCAAAAGCTGGACGATGTGCGTTCCAAGGCACGTGGGAAGCATTTCGGTGAGGCGCAGCAGCGAGCTACTGCTCTGCAAGAGACGATTGCCTCGGCAGGTGCAGCCTGGTTGGCGCTGCCTTCAGGGACCGATGGTGCGTTGAAGGGGCTTGCAGCGGGCCTGCAACAGTTCGCTGAAGCTCAGAAACAGGTCACCGACGTGGCAGAACTGCTTGGCAAGCAGGAACTGAGCTTCAGAGCAGCGTCTGAACAACTGCGCCAGGTCAAGTTGCCTGAACATGACGATATTCCCACGGATGACCTGAAAACAACCATCGAACAGGTCAAGCTGGGAGCAGAGCTCCGGTCAGCTCTTGATTCGCAGCCAGATGCGAGAGCTTATGCCGAGACCTTGAGTGATATCTGGCGACTGCAGCGCTGCGACATCGCCGAAGGCCCGCTTCAGGAACAGTTGCAGGATCTGCAAGGGCAGCTCAAAGCCAAGGAAGATGAGACTGCCGAGAACCTGGATAAGGACTTCCAGGCGGCCAGTGCTGCGTTGAAGGGCCAACCCTACGGCGATGCTGGCGATGTCCTGCGCCTCTATCGCCAGGCTGCATGGTGGAAAGCGTTCAAGAACGGCCAGAGCCAGCCAGCCGCCAGTGATCTGGATGGTCCTGCCAGACAGATCGCTGCGCTCACACTGGAATTGCTGAAATCCGCCAAGGAGCAGTTCCGGACGTTTCGGGAACGGAGCGATCTGGAGCGGATCGAGACGGTACTGGGCAATATAGCCATGATTGGCGAGGAGACGAAGAAATTGCCCGAACTGTGGCAGAGCTCCGATTCAGAGATGAAGTTGCCAAAGTGGCCGGCCAAAGCGCCGTATGCGTCACCACCACTGACGTTCGATCTCGAGGACGTCCGTCAGTGGCGCCGCGAGATCACTTGGTTGCGCTCCGGGAACAACGCCGCGTCAGCGCCTGTGAACAGCGCCACGGAGATTCAGGAGCAGTCCAGCGACGGCGCAGCAGACAACCTGGCCACGAATGGAGAAGCTGATCGCGATGACCTGGAAAGCCAGCTTCAAATGGTCCGATCGCATGCTGGCAAGATGCAAGAACACCTCAAACGACTGGAACAGGCATGGAGCAATCTGAAGCAAGACCCGTGGAATCCGGAAGACAGCCCCAGGAGACTCATGATGGAGGCTGACCTGCACGGCGAAATGGCAACTGCCCTGACTCATGCCAACAGGCTTGGTAAAGACCGCGAGGTGATTGGCGCCCTGGAGGCCATGCAGAATATCGAGCAGAACCGCTGGCGCGAGACATTGGGTAAGTACGACATCGAACTCTTGCAAAACCAGCGTGGCCAACTGAGGAACCTGTTCGATACACTGCGCAGGGGCTTGATCGATCAACTGGGCGACCAGGTAGCCGCCATTCTTGGCGGTTCCGCTGATGCGGCGCCAACGTTGCGTAAGGATCTGTTGCTCAAGCCGAAAACGCAGTGGGTCGGAAAGCAGGTCTACGACGCTGTCATTGCTGGTGTGGAAAAGACCGTGCAAGCCGCCGATCAAGCCGGGCGCATCGATACGGCTCGTGGCCTCTGGCAGATCGTGGCCGACGCCTGCGACCCGTGGAAGGCTCAAGAGTCCGGCAAACAGAAACGTAAAGGAATCATTGACCAACTCAAGCCCAGCAGTGAAGGGCGGCAAGATGCCGGTCAACCTGTGCAAGCTAAGCCTAAGACCGAAGCTACCCAACCGGCGTCATCTGTTCGCAAGCCACCCAACAGATGAGCGATTTGCGCTGTCGCGGCTGCAAAGCTGTAGATGAGAGTGTTTCGATATGAGCACTGAAACCGAAACCCGGGAAAACCAGGTGCCGCCGGAGGTTGCGGCGCTTTGGACGCAATTGCACGCCGAAGCAATCAGGCGGCGAGACGATCTCAAGCCTGCTACCAGCCGGCGTTGGCTTGCGGCTGTTGGTGCAATCGCTATCGGCGTGGTAGCGCTCGTTATTGTTGGTGCATTGATCGCTCGTCAAAGTGATCAACGCCGTACCGAGGCCACAATCACTGCCGCAGCCGTCGCAGCAGCCAAGACGCAGGCTTTTCAGCAGGCAGCTCTTGAGACGCGCGAGACGCAGGTGGCAGCCACAGCAACGGCCGACTGGAACGCACTGCAAACGCGTCAGGCTGAGACGGCCACGGCCTTGGCAAGCGCAACTGCCATGACAGCTACGGTAGCAGCAATTGCAACACAGACCGCAACGGCAGAGGCAGCTGCCGCAGCAGCTGCAACGAGCACCGCTGTTGCCTGTAAAGATGACAATTTGTATACTGCCGAGGTAAGCGAAGCGCGAAACCTGTTGCCGGTGCCTGATAGTGATGACATCTTTGTGGTGATCGGTGGTGACAAAGGACTTCCGGCGATCAGTGCAAGCTGGGTGATCACCAATACCGGCGAATGCATGTGGGAGCAACTGGTCTTGAGACGCTTCAGTGGTCCCTCGAATTATGACGAAGAAATCAATGGCACACTTGCGTCAGGTGAACGAACTGAATTGAGTATACAGTTTAAAGAGGTGCCAGAAAATCCTGTCAACGCCGTGTGGTACCTCGAAGCCAATGGCAAACCACTGCTTGATCGAGGCGGACGGGTTATTCTAGCAATCCCGACCTGGATCATTGCCCAGACTGCAACGCCTACACCAACCTATACACCTACACCAACTCCCACGCCCACCGCAACGCCGACGCCGCGCGTCGGGAACTTGATAGCCAGAGAGCCACAGGGCCAACGCTATATGAGCGAAGGCGTGGTCTTCGAGTGGACCTACGACACGATGTTGGAAAACTTCTTTCGGTTCCAGATCCTGGCGCGCGGCCCTGGGAACGTCGAGTATCCGCTGGCTATTCCCGCCAGTTGCGAACCTTATGAGCCGCAAGACAATAACCACCGATGCACAGTCAGAAACGCCGGTTTGTTGCCGGTTGACGGGAGCTATACCTGGTCGGTCCGGGTCATCGATGCAACCGACCAAGTGCAGAGAGAGTCCAACACTCTGTCGTTTGATCTTTCGAGAGAGCCCCAACCAGTTCCTGTTCCTGGCCAGACCCCAAACAACCCTCCGGGGACGCGTGGCTGAGGCGGTTGATCGTTAACACCGCTGGAACTGTCGCAAAAAAACCAGAGTAATCACCACAAGATTTGAGTACTCAGGAGCGAGCGATGTCCGAGAATGCTAGACCCATGTACAGCCCGAAGCTCAAACGGATTACATCAAAGGCACCAAGTTACTCCGTTGCGAGCATGGTATCGAGTGGTCTGTTGGCATTACTGCTGTTCAGCATTAGTGTCGATCAGTCCTTTAGCGCCGCCCCATCTGTATACGCTGGTGATGCTGCTCTCACTGCGGCAGTTACTGGCATCCAGATCGGCGACCGGGTCTGGCTCGACGCCAACCGCAACGGCATCCAAGACCTCGGCGAAGCAGGCATGCCTGACATTACCGTGACTTTGCACCGCATTGGCACAGGCGCAATCGCCACAACAACTACTGATGACGACGGCATCTACACCTTTGCCGACGTGGACAGCGGAACCCACGCCGTGGAATTCCACCTCCCAACCGGCTATGTGTTCAGCCCGCAGAACGAAGGGGGTGACGACGCGCTGGATAGCGACGCCGATCCGTTGACGGGCCTGACGCCTAGCTTCGAGTTAGCGGAGGGCGCTGTCGACTACACCTGGGATGCTGGCCTGATGCCGCGCGTCGTAGCGGACAAAGTCTATTTCCCTGTTGCCATGAGAACCCGCATCCCACCTGTGCTGGTCAACGGTGGGTTCGAGCAACAGGGCCAGGGCTGGAGCTTGATCAATCAAGGGCTGCCAGCCACCATCGTTGGTCAATCCAGCGACCCATCTGTGCCCCTGGGAACCCATTCGGCGCTTCTGGGGCGCGTGGACTACCCCTGCAACGCGTCGGGCGTGCCGCTGGGCCATGCCGCGGTGGAGCAAACCTACGCCGTGCCGCAGTCCAGCCAGCAAGTCACGCTGCGCTTCAAATACATTGTCTGGAGCCAGGACGCGTCCACGTCGGGACAGTATGATCGCTTCGAGGTCTTCGTCACCCCGCAGGACGGCGCGGCCAGCCTGGTGTTCTTCGATGGCAACATGGTCAACCAGGGATTGGGCTGCAACGTGTGGCGGCGGGTGCCTGGTCCGGAGAACCCGCGCAACAGCCAGACCACCGGCTGGGCCGAAGCGGTTGTCAACCTGGACGCCTACAAGGGTCAGACCGTCACCTTCTCATTTCGCAACTACAGCCGCTACGACGGCTGGTACAACACGTACACCTACCTGGACGATGTGCGGGTGGTGTTTGGCAACTGACACGGCCGCGGGCGCGGCAGATCCTGGGCAGGAGCCGGCCAGGGCAGCGCACGACGGGCCTGAGATGCAGGAGACGTCCCGATGGAAGATCCCAACGCAAGATTGACCGAGTTGCTCAGCCAAGCCAGCGTGCAGCTCTATGAGCGCAACTGGCCAGAGCTGCAGCAGTTGTTCGAGCAGATGTATCTGCTCGCGGCGGACGAGGAGCGGCAGAAGCAGCGCGACGGACAGGCCATTTTGGCAGCCGAAACCGCTGTGCAGGATAGCCAGTGGCAGTGGGGACGTCAGCTCTATCAACTGGTGCTCCATCACGTCCCTGGCCATCGAGGCGCCAGCAATGGGCTGCGCGAGATCAAGGAGTTCGAGCGCGTCGACGAGGAGATGCGTCGGCTGATCGAGGCCGGCGACAGCGCGTTCGCGGCCGGCGATTACAACCAGGCGATCGATCGCTACAAGGACGCCAAGAACCAGACCGAGAAAGCCCGCATCCTCAAATACCACGCCAGCCTGGAGCAGAAGATCAACCGGGCGTTGGAGCTGCGCAACTGGCAAGAGCGCGTCCAGGAGACCATCGCCTCGGCCAGGCGCTTGCAGAAGGGAGGCGAATTGGCGCAGGCCTTGGCGGAGCTGCAGCGCCTGCAAGCCCAGTTGCCTGAAGACGAGATCTATGCCGTCATGGCAGAAGAGATCAATGCGTTGGTCAATCAGATCAAACGGGAGGCCAACGCCGATCAGATCCTGGATGAAGCAAAGAAACGCTACCGGGAACAGGACTTCGAAGGCGCCCTGGAACTGGTAGACACCCCAGCGCTGGCAGGCAACGAAGAAGCTGAGCGTCTCAAGCAGCGCTCTCGGGATCAATTGGATCGCTTCATCTTGCCTTCCATCGACCGCGCGGAGCAAGCGCAGAACCGCCATAATTGGCCCGATGCCTTCGGCGAACTACAAGCCCTGCGCAAGGAGTATCCGCTCAATCCCAACTGGAAACGCCTTTGGCTGCGGGTGGGGCGCAAGGCGGGTGAACAGGCGCTGGACCTTGGGCGCCAGGCCAACAGCGACCGCAACTTCCAGGAGGCTATGGCTGCTTTCCAGCGCGCCAGCCAGGCCTTCGAGCGGGTGCTGGAGGTCTATCCGGACCACGATACCATCCCTGGGCTGAGAGATGAGGCGGTCGACCTGGCCTACATCGCTGACAATGAACATCAGGCCTGGAAGCTGTGGCGCGACCAGGGCGAGCGCAAGGCTGCCCTGACGCATCTAGACAATGCCAGCGGGCGCATCAGCAGCGCGCGGGAACAAGGGCGCGACTATGCGGCCGTCAACAGTGTGGTCGAGGCCATGGCCAGGGAAATCCGGGGCGAGTTGGAGAGCATTGCCGAGGACGAGCGCCGCCTGGAGAACGGCGAGCGCCAACTGGGCAACCGCCAGTTCGACAGCGCCGCGGAGAGTTTTCGCCAGGCGCTCAACGCGAAGCTGCCTGAGCATCGCCAACAGGCGCGCAACGGATTGGATCGGGCCGAGGCCGCTATCCGTGAGTTCCAGGCCGCGCTAAGCAAGGCAAAAGCCTCGGCTGATCCCGAAGCGCGTGTACGCCATCTGGAGGACGCACACCGGCTCTGGCCGACCGGGCCGCAAGCGGTGGAATGGTTGACAACGGCCTGTCTGGAGGCGGCCGAGGCAGCGCTCAAGGACGGTCGCGCCCAGGATGCGGCGGCGTTTGCCAACCGCGCCCTGGAGCTGGATCCGAAAAACCGAGCCGCCAACGCCATCCGCGACCGGATCGACAACGAGCCAAGGATCCTGGCCGACCTGGCGCAAGCGCGCTCGGCGCTGGCTCTGTTGCGCGATGGAACTGACGCCTCCGCCACGCGCTACGCTGCGCTGGCTGCCCAGTTGCAGGAGACAGCCGGTCGGGCGCAAGCCTATCCTGATCTCAAGAAGCAAGTGGACGACCTGCTCAAGGAGGTGGGCGCCGAACAGAAGCGTTGGCAGCAGTTGGAAAGCCATCTTGACCAGGCGACGCAGAACATGCGCGCCGGTCTTTGGCAGGAGGGTGTAAATCTGCTGGCCAAGGGCGTCAAGGCGCTGGGGGACGAAGCCCCTGAACCGCTGGTAGCCCGGCTACAGACATGGCGGCAGGCGCTGCAACAGCAGACGGAGATCGAAGCTCAACTGGAGGATCTGTGGCGCCAGGCAGACCAGAGTTACCAGGCTGGCCCCGAATCCGGTGACTTCATCGCAGCGTTGAGAACGTTGAGTCAAATTGAGGCGCACCTGAGCGCGGTTCAGAACACCGCAACCACCATCGATGCGGCCTTGCCTGCTGGCCTGGTGGAACGGGAGAAGCAGTCCAAAGATCTGCGCGAGCGGGCTGAGATCGCGCGCGACGCAGCCGCACATCGTTCGGCGGCCCAGGGGTTACTGATCCTGCGCCCAGCGCGGCGCAAGTGGCCCACGGACACGACATTACAGGCGCTGGAGGCAAAACTCTCCGAGCTAGCCCAAGATGAGGTCACCTCGTTGGTAAGAAGCGCACAGGTGGATATTGAGAGCGGCAATATCGCGGCGGCCGTGGAAAAGCTGGCGCAGGCCTATGAGCTGCAGCCGGACAGTGAGGAGATTGCCACACAATACAGCGCCGTGCAGAAGCGCAAAAGGTTGGAGGACAAACTGCGCGATGTGCAGACCCTGGCGGCTGCCAAACTGGAGGGCAGGAGTAGGGTGGAGGCTGCTAACGCCTTGAAAAATGGCATCCAGATTTTGCTGAGGGAAGCCAGTCTGAGCGATGAGGTGCGCAACACAGTTGGCAGTCTGTTTGCCCTAAGCGAAACGTTTCGAGATGATAGCCCGGGCGCAGCATTCGCCAGCTATGACGTATGGAATCAGGTTCTGACCCTGCGCCGCAATTTGGCTGATTTGACAAACCAGGGATGGGACCATCAACAGCTCTCTGTGCTGGTCGATCAATGGTCTGGGCTAATCCGTGACCAGCATTTGCAAGGGTATCAATCAACTCTGGCCGCCGTCGGACAGTATTTTGGATCCTGGCAAGCGGCAACTTATGCCATGGCGCGTCAGCCTGACGACCTGGAGATGCAGGCAGTAGTGGCGGAAAGACTTGCGCAGTTCATCAAGCAGTGTGAGGTTGCTGCGGCAAAGCGCATCAAGAACGCGCGCGGCTTTCTAGAAAAAGGGGATTTTGGCCTCGCCAAAGATGAACTCGCCAGCTTGCAGAGAGTGGTTGGTCCGGCTCTGGAGATAAGTCCCAACTTCTTCGAGGCCAACGAAGCGGTGGCGGTGCTTGCGGAGCTGGAGAAGGTCCAGGAACTGGAACAGGCAATCGAAATTCAGGCGGCAGTGGCTGAAAGGGCCACACCGCTGCTGGAGAAGGCCGAAGCGGCTTATGTGGCAGGCAGCTACGAGGAGGCGTCCCGCAGTCTGCGCGCTTTACCCGATCTTGCGCCAGTTCCCCGTCTCGCTACGCAGCGCGACGATTTGCAGCGGCGGCTGCGCCAGGCGCGGGTGGCGCAAGCGGACAAGACGCTGTCCGACGCGCTGCTGGTCGCCACTACGGACCTTGGCATCGCTGCTTCAGTCGATGATCTGGATCGTATCGCTTCCGAACTGCGCGCAGTGGGAGAGGCCCGCGAGTTCGACTGGTCGATCCTGCCGGGAGATGCCAGGTCTCGCTATGACGATCTCTTGCGGAAGATCGAGAAACGGAAGGGGGACTTCACTAGCGTCAAACGCTACCAGCAGGACGCTGACGCGAAGGAGCAGCTAGGGCAATTCAAGGAAGCGCAGCACTTGCTGCTGCAAGCCAAGGAACTGGCAGCCGATCCCGCTGAGCAGGCCGAGATCGAACTTCGACTGCGCAATACCACCAGACTGGCGGAGCTTGAGGCTGACGCAACTGAACTACTCGAAAAAGGCGAGGATGAGCTTGCCCAGGCGGAGCCATCCTATCAAGACGTCCTGACACGGCTGGGGGTTGCACAGAACCGCGTCAATAGCCTGCAACAAGAGATTGAGCGAAGCCTTAAGGACGAGCAGGCAGCATCGGCCAGTGATGCCGTTCGCAAGATTGAACAACGGATTGCTGCGCTGATCGACCTAGCGCAAGCCGGGGTTGCGCTGTCTCGGGCGGTTAACCACAGCCAGCAGCCTGACGCCTGGACCACGGCCCGCTACGAGTTCGAGGACGCGCTCGACCTGGCTTTGGAGGCGGCCAAGTCGAGCGACAGCAACGTCAGAGCGAAGGCCGGGCTTATCGAGCGTCGCGCCAGACGCTTGCTGCAACAGATGGACCAGGAGCAGACAACCAGGGCGAAATTGCAGGTCGAGCTGGATGCGGTACAGAGATGGTTGGCGGAGGGCAATCTGGAGGCTGCCGGCAAGAAGCTAGACGACTTGACAGAGCAATACAAAGCGGGTTTCTCCGCGCAGATCGAACCTATCAAGGCGCGCTATTTGGAGACATTGAGCGCCACAGAGCAGACGAAAAAGGCGCGCGCCGCGATGGAGGCGGGCAATTTCTCGACTGCGCTGGCTACGGTCAACATCGTGCTTGAGCAGACACCGCAGTTTGAAGGCGCACTGATCCTTAAGCAACAGATTGTTGACCGTGATCGAGCCAACCAACAGTTTCAGAAAGCGTTGAGTTTCGCCAAGGCGGAGGAATTCCAAAAAGCACGCGATGCGCTGCAAGCAATGGATAGCGGCATCGACGAAGGTCCCAGGAAGAAGGTTGAGGATCAAATTGATGCTCTGGAGCAGGCGGCAAAGAATCGCGCCGTCGATCCGATCAGAACAAGCATCAAGGTAGGTGAGTACCGCAAGGCGCTGGATGACTGCGGCAGGGCACTGGAGCGGCTGGCCTCCTCTGGCGTCAAGGAAGAGATCGAATCTCTGCAAGCCGACGCCATGGAAAAATGGATCAACACGGAGCTTCGGGACCGGGCCCGCAATGACACAGACCAGAGACTGGTTGAGTTGTTGGGGACTCTGGATCTGTACATCAAACGCACGCCGCCCATGGGCGAGAAACAGCAGCGTGCATTGCTCGGCTTGCAGCGCGAGGCGCAGACCCGGCAATTCAGAGCACAATTGGCGGAGGCGCAAAGCCTCGTGGACAACACGCCCCCCAACTGGGCAAAGGCGCGCGAGCTGGTCAACACCGTCGCCGACCAGGCCGGTGCGCTCGGCTTGGGCGGTGTGCAGAAGGATGCCGTCTCGCTGGAGTACGACATAGACGACCGCCAAAAGGCATGGAGCCGGCGTGAGGCCCAGTCAAAGCGAGATGAGTTGATCGCTGCGATGCAGCAGCGTTGGAGCGATGCCGTTGGGCCAGAGGACTATCAGGCAGTGCAGGAGCTGGCGCAACAGGTGCTGGCGCTGGACGGCTTCAAGACCGACCGGGAGGCGCACAAGTGGCAGCAAGACGCCACGCGCGAGCTGGAGGCATACCAGCGCACCGAGCAGAGCCTGGCTGAAGCCAGCAATCTGGTGCGCCAACGACACTTTGTCGAGGCGCGCTCCGCCTTGCAGATCGCTCCGGTTGCTGTGCTCTTGCAGGAGCAGCATCAGCGGCAGCGCCAGATAGTCGATGCCCTGATCGATGCTGATCGCGCCGAGTTGGATGGCGAGTGGCAGATCGCCCTGGACGGCTACCGCAGTGTTCTGGAGATGGACCCCAGCCTGGAAGCGGTCTTGCGGGTAGACATCGACCGCTGTCGCAGCAAGTTGATGGACGCGGTTTCGGAGCAGGTGCAGACGGCGCTGACGGCTGTGCCGCCCAACACCCAGCGCGCCTCTCAACTGCTCGATCAGGCCGAAGCCGGCGAATTGGTAGGCGACGCCGACCGCCAGGTGGTTCGCCGCCTGCGCACCAGGATCAGCGGTCTGGCTCAGGTGGCCCAGGCTGCGGCTATCCTGGTTGAACCATCGGGCGACGCAGGGGAGGCGCTGCGCCTGCTGGCCGCCGCGCGCGACATCCTGCCGGCCGACGAGGCCGACCGCCTGGTTCGGGACTGGGAAAACCTGGCACAAGCGCTGCAGAGCTGGCAGCGGGGCGACATCGCCGCCGCCCAGCGCGCGGTCAAGGCCATTCAGCCGCCCGTCAGCGCGTTGGAGCGGGTGACGCTGTTAGCAGGCGATTTAGACGAAGCCGTCCGGCGCAGTCAACAGATCGAGCAGGCGCGCCGCCAGGTGCTGGCCGCCCTACACCAAGATCCACCGGCGTTTGACGCAGCCGTTGCCCTCCTCTTGCCCCTAGCAAGAGAGATGCAAGATCCCCGATTGGAGGAGCTCCACGCAATGGTGCGGCGCAACCTGCTGGACAGGGTGGAGCATGAGCGCCAGAGAGACAACTATCAGGCCGCGCTTGACCTGCAGCCGCTGGTGGAGCAACTAGACCCTGAGGATCCGGAAATCAGGTCTTTGGCCGAAGTGTTGAGCATGGAACGCGAGCAGCGCCTGCAAGGAGCCATTGACACTGCCCTGGCCGCGCTGGAGTCCAACGACCTGGCACAGGCGCGCAGTGCCTACCAGCGGGCGACGGTCATTGCCGCGCCGGCCGGCGACGTTCGCCTGGCGCCGGTGGCGCAGAGGATCGCCGGCTATGAGGAACTGCTCCAGCGCATCGGCGAACTGCTGGCGGGCGCGGCGCAAGCCAGACGCAGCGGCCGGTGGGAGGAGGTCGTAGGCTTGCTGGAGCAGGCCAGGGATGTCGCCCCACGCCAGAAGCAAGTGCAAGAGAGCTGCCAGGACACCCAGCGGCAGCTCGCTAACCTGGCGGAGGATGACCTGCGGGCCAGCCGCTTCGAGGGCGCTGCTGCCAGAGTCGCCCTAGCCAATCGGCTAGGCGTTACGCCCGAACTCCAGGCGTTGGCTGACCGCATCGAGGACGCGCGCCAGGCGCACGTCGGCCAGCGCCGTGATCTGTGGAGTGCTGCTCTGAACCGTTGGGACCTGGGCGCCGCTGAAACGCTGGCGGCAGAGCTTCACGACGCTATCGGCAGCGATGTGGAGCTGATGCAGCTGCGCACGCGTTACCAGGCCATGAAGGAGGCCAGCAAAGAAATCGTGCAGGCCATGCGCCGCGGTTGGGCAGCCTTGGATCGGCGGGATTTCCTTCAGGCCCGCAGCGCCTTCGAACAGGCCAACGGGTTGGTCAACCCGTCCGGCTTTGCCGAGGCCACGGCATGGATCACGTACACAGCGAACCTGGAAGCCGTGCTGGAGCCTGTGACCGAGGGCCGGTGGGGCGACATAAGGCGTGTGCAGGAGGCGCTGCAACGGGCGCAGGCATCTGTGGCAACCAGCGATGCTGCGACTCTGCCGGCTATCCTGTCGGAGGCCGGCGCTAAACGCCAAAAGGCAGCCGGGGTTGCGGCTGAGTTGGATCGGATCTTGTCGCAGATAGCTCAGTGGTATAAACGCTATCGAGACTTCGCCAGGCAAGTGAAGACGAGTGACGCGCTGGACGCTCTGAACCAGGTGGATCATTTCCAGCAGGAGTTCCTGCGCCAGTTTCGCGATCCATCCCCGCCCAACACTCCATCCGCAGCCAGTGTTGCTGAGCAGCCCGCCGCCAGGCTTGCCGGTCGCTCGGATGCCCGCGCTGTCCCGCCGACCTCAACTCAGAGCAGTCAGGCGCAAGACGCAGCGAAGCCGCAGGCGAAGTCTGCTGAGGCGTCGGCCATGCCAGCCGAAGGCGTCAAGGGGGCACCGTCTGGCGACGCGCCAGCCGAGGAACGGACGGGCGCTGACGGAGCCGGCCAGCGCGCGTCAAAGCCGCCGGAAAGGGTGGACGATGTAGCATCTACTCCCGGCCAGACGTCTGAGGGCGCAACACCGGTCGTCACGACCGCTGAGGAATCGACACCGGTGGCTCCACCAAAGAAGAGAGCCACGGCGACTGATCCGGTTGCGCAGGCAGCGGACGCCCCAATTGGTGCGACCGGCGAAGCCGCTGGTGAGCAGGTTCTATCTGATTCGGTCGAGGTAGACAGCGACGCCGGTTTGACGATGGTTTGGGATATCACAGGTTTTTCGCTGCCGTCATATGACGACAAGGAGTAGGCGCTATGAGCACTCAGAGTGAGCGGCAGGTTCTGTTGGAGCAAGCGTTGCAGGCGGGGAATGAGGCCCTGGTAAAAGATGATCTGGAGCAAGCTCGCGAGCAGTTCCAAGCCGCCTTACGGATCGCAAGTGAATTGCGCATCGAATCAGCCAGCGAGACTGCTGCCGCAGGACTGCATGAAGTGACACTCCGAGAGAAAGCGATGGAGGATCTGGCTGCCTATCAAGCACTGATGGCGGCCGGCAATAAAGCACGCGACAACCGCAATTTGGCGCAGGCAGTTAGCGAGTACCAGAGGGCCCGCGATGTTGCGTCTCGTATGTCAGTCAAGGAGCAGCAGGAGGCGAGCATCCAATACTTCCTGACGCAGGGCGAGAAGAGCCTCGAGGCCGAGGACTACGTGAGCGCCACGGAGTTCTTCCGACAGGCCATGGAGCAAGATGTTAAGCGACCAGAAGCACGCGCTGGTTTGGTTGCCACATACCTGAGCAGAGGGCAACGGTCGGAGCAACGGCGCCAGTTGGGCAGCGCGGCAGCGATCTATGAGGAACTGCTGCGTTTCGACCCCGGCAACAGCGAGGCCAAAGCGCGCCTTCGCTCGGTCCAGGTGCGCATCTGGCGAACCCGGGCGCTGATTACTGCCGGGCTGGCTGCTGTCTTGTTACTCGTGCTGGCGCAGATCAATCGTGCGATCAATTGGCCGATCGAAGCCTGCGAAGTCACCTACGTCGGCGAGGTGCTGTGTACTCCCACGGCCACGGCGACCCACACGGCCACGGCCACGGCCACCGCTACCGACACGCCTACCCCAACGGCTACGGCCACGGCCACGCCAACCTTCACGCCTACGGCTACGCCGACCGCAACCCCGACGCCGACGGCGACTCCCACTTACACGCCGACGCCGATGGTGGCACAACCTAGATACGACTCGACGGGTGTTTATCCGGACCCGTACAGCACCAGGTATTTTGCCTTGCTTTTTCTAGGCGATGAGGTTCACCTTTGCGCCAAGGCAGCGAACCGCTACCTGGTCGCGCGGAACTACTGCCATATCTCTGAACCGCTTGGTTGGGTAAATATAGACAACCTGGTTCCGAGCTACGGAAACCGTTTTCCAGAGTACCTGATCACGCCCTTGCCCACTCCAACACAGCCACCTCCGTCCCCGCCAACGCCCACCCCGCCAACGACGCCAGAAGGAGGCGGCGGCTGATGAAGCGACTGTATGCAATTGTCTCCGACATTCACGGCAACTTCGAGGCGCTGAAAGCGGTAGAGGCAGACGCCAGGAGCAAGGCCGACGGCTGTAAGCTCCAGTTCATCTGCCTGGGCGATGTGGTGGACTACGGCCCGCGCCCCAACGAGTGCATGGACTGGGTGCGCCAACATGCGACTTTGACCGTGCTGGGCAACCATGACCGCGAGGCGACCAAGCCCCTGTCCAGCATGCCCAAGGGTATTGCCGAAAAGTGGTGGCCGATAACCCTATGGACGCGTCGAGCCTTGAAAGCCGAACACAAAGCTGTCATCAACGAGTGGAAATCAGTCAAGAACCCTGTGCCCGACCTGCCCGGCTTCACCCTCTTCCACAGCCATCTGCGCTACGAGGACGAGTACACTGAGAGTGAGGGCGACGCGGAAGAGAACCTGGATAAGATGCGCACCGACTATGGGGTGTTCGGCCACACCCACCTGCAGGGCTATTTCGAGGCAGACATCGGGCGAGTAACTCGCTTCTTCACGTGCACCGGCAACCAGTGCGCGAAAGAACAAGACGGCTGGAAGCCGGTTGATCTGGACAAGTGGCATCCGCTGCCCACCCACGGTATACGCGCGTTGTTCAACCCAGGGAGCGTGGGCCGGCCGCGGCAGCACGATGTGCTCAAGTTGGCGTTGGTGAACAGCGACCCGAAAGCCGCCTACATGCTGATGTGCATCAACGGCAGCGGCCCCGGACACTTCATGTTTCGGCGCGTGCCCTATGACTGGCACAAGACCGTGAAACAACTGCGCCAGTTGAAATGGCATGGGGAGCACGCTGCACACAACGGCAGCTCGGTCGATATCGACCGGGGCCCAATCTTGGGAGTCGATTCGTACACGCAGAAGCTCTATGACGTCATAGAACGCATGGATCAGGCGCTGCCAGAACTCGTGGAAGAAGCGCTGGCGCCGCGCATCCTAACCGGTGAATGAGAGCAAACCAACGCCTCTAGCTAATTCGGACCTGCAAAGAGTTTCGAAGCCCCACTGTATTCAAAAGTAACCGCCAATGTCAACGCACCAACACTCAATGCGGCGAATGGGCTTGTTAGCAAGCATCAGTCTTCTGGTCATGGTGACAGTCGTGACCCTGTGGCGAATGCAGTTGCGGGCCGCACCGTCGGCAGCTCCGGGCCTGACTGCTCATCCCGGCGCGGCGGCGAGTGATCAGATGCTGATTGCGAATCACCTCGCGGGCGGGCTTCCATCTGCTGCTGAGCAGCAAAGCTACGAGAATTCGACGGCCATCCTCTTCCTGATCGACGAGTCCGGCGGGGTGAGCGGTCGCTGCGATGCTGTCGACCCCGACAATGTGTTCGTCACCGATCCTCAGGGGCGGCGCTATGAGTTGGTGCGTTTCTACTTGCAGTTGTGGCGGGCGTATTATCGCTTCCTGCAGGAAGAACAGAGATTGGACAGCTTAGCTCAACCGATCTCCCTGGGTATCATGCAGTTTGCCAAGGAGAATCAAACCGGGGTGTTTTTGGAAGTCAGCGCCATCCGCGATCTGCTCAATGAGAGAGGAGTCGATCTATTCAATCAACTGCGGAGCCAAGAAAGCATGTTGGCTGAGGCGGGAGGCGACGCCAACTGGTTCTGTTGGACCGACTTTCCTTCGGCCTTGGACATAGCCGCAGAGGAACTGAACAGTAGTCAAGCCAAGCACAAGGTTCTCGTGCTGCTCACCGATGGCTCAACGCGGGGCAATGAGAGTGAGAATGAGACTCTTGTCAGGCGGTCAGCCGCTCGTCAGTCAATAGAGGATACCCTTCGGCGACTTAAGCAATCCGATATCGAGGTGCTAACCGTGATCTGGCGCGGTGATGAGTGCAGAAATGAGAACGACTGTCGCTTGGACGACGACGAGTTTAGGCAACGCAAGGATGACCTGCGAGGATGGGAGAGCTGGGAGAGCGATGACCTCCTTACTCTAGTAGATGATAAGCAAGTCATCAAGGCGCTTGCGGCAACCCAGGTGTTTGCCCCCATGCTGCCCGGCGTCGGTCAGTTTGCAACAGGATGGTTCGATGGTACGACCGATCAGACGACGTGGAGCTACTTTTCGGAGGTAGCCAGGCTATTGAAAGTGATAGTCATCACCTCTGAGGACACAAATCCGGGTAACATAATCTTCCGTCCCCAGAGCATCAGCGGTGGCAATCACAGCAATTTCTCTAGATTAAGCTTCCAATCTCAGGAATCTCAGTGGTATTTGGCAGAATCGAACATTACAGGTTCTCCTGCCACCTGTCCGCAGAGGGCGCTGGAAATCAGCATAAACGAGCCAGTACTCGCCTATTATTGGTTGCCGTTTGAGCAGGACTGGCCAAAGATCAAGTCTGTGTCAGTCGAACCAGAGGAGATCCACATTGATCGGCTCGTTGCCGGGGTCATCCCCTCGGAAGATCGTATCATCAGCGTAAACGTGCAGATGGAACCTATCGACATGAATCATCACAACTGTTTTCTGGTGCAGGTATCAGTTGGCGATAACACGTATGCAGAGCACCTGCCCAGCAACAACAGCCAGCTCTCATTCCCTGCCATTATCCTGCCAGATGACCTAGCCCACGGCCCGACGGCGATATCCGCTCAACTGGTGTTTGCGAATGCCCCAGAGGTTTCAGCAGGAGTCGAAAAAACTGCCGAGCTTAACATCACCTTTCAGCCGATCTTCCCTGAGAGGATAGAATTCACGAGTGTCAACGGATCGGAAAACGTCACGGTCACTGTGCCCATCACATTTGCTGCTCAAGTTCCTGGATTTGAGCCTAAGTTCGGCCTCTTTCCTGACGAGTTCGATCCTGACACAGCGTCCCCTCCAATCGCGACTACTCCTGGTCCAAATCATTCTCCAAATGAAGAGAACTGCCCTGATACAGACCCACTAGATGGTGTCTTTGAGTCGAACTCATCCACGATTACCTCCGATTCGGTTTCTGAATTCGTTACGAGCTATACGGCGGTCTTTCCCAGTCGTGCAATTGAGCGGTGCGGATACAAGTATCTATTAGCGAAGTGGTCAAGTTCGGACAATGAGGGTCACACGTGGATAGATCTTGCGGGTATGGATACAAACTTCGCGGGACCAACGACAACTACTTTAACCCCTTTGCCTACCGAAACACCGCCAACTGTTGGAGGCGGAGGCAATGGTAAGGGGTTGCCGGTTTGGGCGGTTGTCCCTATTGTCCTAATTGTGCTTGTGCTTGTTGCAATCGGGATAACTGCAGTGAAAAAGAAACGCAAATAGCTTAACAAGGGCCGGTTCGGAATGCATCAGGAACTCCAAGGCCCGCCGATGAAGGTGTGGTGCGTGGATCAAGCTGACGGGATGTAACACATGGAATTTCGTCTTCTGCCTAAGAGGCCCATATCGTGGTTCATCTGGATCGGGTTGCTCGTGATATGCTTGCCCCGGTACTACTCGTCTTTTCCGTTTCCACAGCTCATTTATCAGTACGAGGCTGAGATGTGGACACGGCCTAGGGAAGTCCCTCACGATAATAACAATTGGAGGGTGACCGTACGCGCTCCCAAGGCTATTGCGGACTTCACTGATGTGCCTATGAGCGTTCGAGTGAGAAACAATCAGACAGCACCCGCAAGTGCTCAGATCAGTGCAACCCTGGAATGCCGATACGGAGATAACGTTTGCAAAGAGAACATAGCATATGCACGGGCGCTTGTGCGAGGCTCAGCGCAGAGCAGCGTTTTTCTGGAGAACATTCCAGCCAACGGAGAGGTGATTACTTGGTTTGATCTGCGTGCAGTGGTTCGAGCCGATGGCCGAACTCCACCACATCCTGAGATCAATCTTGAGACCAATGTTGTCATAAACCAAGAGAACGTGTTTCAAGGAAACGAGGTCTTTTTGTCAGGTTTTGATCGTGATCGGGTCTTCAGGCTGTGGGCCATTGAAAACCTTCTGTCTCCTCCAGGCGCCAATATTGTGGTGCCGATCTTTTTTCTGTTTGTCGTAGTACTTGCCGAAATTGTGACTGATGCGGTGGTGATGTTGCGAAGCAGCGATGATCGTGGCGAACGTGTTACCCAAATTTTGCGCAAAATTCCGGGGAGACCAAACGTCTCCCTGAATCTTAACAATTGAGGTAGAATAGGCGGCACATCTGATCTGGAGGTGTGCCATGGGAACGATCATTCGATTGGTAGCAATG
>Ga0209573_1001868_pt1 | contig 29613 bp, 20 predicted proteins | sample TNRBio252014_DNA_FD_185870 | JGI IMG/M metagenome (GOLD analysis project Ga0209573, IMG submission 185870) | Wastewater treatment Type I Accumulibacter community from EBPR Bioreactor in Madison, WI, USA - TNR Reactor_6/25/2014_ DNA (SPAdes)... | ecosystem: Engineered > Bioreactor > EBPR >...
CCTGAACCTTCAATTCTGATCAGGCGATCCTGGTTATTCGGGCCGGCAGGCCCTGACGCACCGCCGACCCTGCAACCGGATCGAGCCACACCGATGCGTCCTTCAGGGTCGGATCGGCAAGGCCGATGTCATTGAGGTTGATGCCGGCGGACAGCGCCCCGTTCTCCGGCTGGCTCTTGCCGCCGATGCGATGCGCGCGCGCCCCGAGTTCCTTGTGGCCGAAGCCATGTTCCACCACCGCAGCACCACGCATGACGCCGTGGCGCACCAGCGCGCGACCCTCGACCGCGCCGGTGGGCGTGGCAATGCGGATGCGGTCGCCGTTGACGATGCCCAGCGCCTTTGCGTCCTCCACATGCAGCGACACCGGATTTTCAGCGTGGATGCCGCGCAGCCGGTCGACCCCGATCGAATAGGAGTTCATCAGCACCGATTTCTGCGAGGCGAGCAGCATCGGCCAGTCCTGGACCGGATAACGCTGGCGCATCGGCGTGCCATCGGCAAAGGACGGCTCGACCCAGCGGGCCACCCCGCTGAACCGCTTGCCGGTGATGGCCGAACGCGAGACACCCACCGTCTCGTTGTAAAGCATCAGCGCGCGCGGGAATTTTGTCGCCATTTCCGCGCCTTTGTAGGCTTGGTCAGCCGGCTGGAACCGACCGCCGCGCGCCAGTACATGGGCCGCCTTGCGCCACTCCTCCGGTTTCAAGGTCGCCTGCATGGTCTTGAGCAGACGGTCGAGGCCGACAAGGGTGATATCGTCATCCGTCGCGTCGTTCACCGGCTTCTGTCCGCCGAATGCGACATTCGCCGCCGCGCGCAAGTAATAGTCCGCCGCCGTCTCAAGCGCTTGAAGGGTGCCGTCCTTGTCCTTCAGCGCGCCTGGGCCGAACCCCGGCAGGCCCATCGTCCTGGCGCAGGCGATCAGGAAGGCCTCCATGTCAATCGGGTGGCCGGCTGCGGTCTTTTGCAGGGCCGGCTCGACCACCGGCCAGCGTGCGGTGCTGGTGCGGGTCGGCACGCCATGCCAGGGGGCGGCAAAGCCCCAGCTTTCGTACATCACAGTATCGGGCACGATGTAGTCGGCAAAAGCGCCGGTTTCGTTGATGAAGGCGTCAATGGCGATCATCAGCGGAATGCGCTTGCTGTCCTTCAGAGCAGCCTCGAAGCGGGCGCGCAGGCCGGGAATGCCGTAGACCGGGTTGGCGGTCCAGAAGATCATCGCCTTGGTCTGGTAGGGATAGCCGGTCAGCGCCGCGTTCATCAGTTCGGTGCCGAGTTGCGGGGTGTTGGGATACCACGGCTGCTCGGCGGGATAGGCTTTCCCCGCCTCCTTCTTCCGCTTGAACTCACTGGAACGTTCATAAGGCACCGGTCGTGCCAGGGGCGTGCCCCTGGGCACCGTCGCCCCGGCAAAACTGTCGAGATCGTAGCGCGGGCCGGCCCCCTCGGCCGGGAAGGCGCCGCCGGGGATCATCGTGCCGCCCTTGGCATTGAGATTGCCGACCAGGGTGTTGAGCGTGACCAGCGAGAAGGCGTTGTAGAAACCATTCCCGGCCATGGTGCCGCCATGGCTGTTCACCGCCGCCTTCTTGCCGTGGCTGGTGAACTCCTTGGCCAGCCCCTCAATGACTTCGACCGGAATGCCGCAGATCTCCGCGTATTCGGCAATCGTTCTTGCAAAGGCGCTGTCCTTGAGAAGATCAAGGCCGGTCTTCAGTTTCAGCCGGGAATCGCCCACCGGCAGCGTCGCATCGACGAACAGCTCCGCCGGCCCCGCCGCCTGGTCATGCGGGATCAGCCGGCCCGTGCCGGCTTCGACCACGACGTAGGGATCTTTCTCGCCGTATTGAGCGCCCTCCACCGGCAGGCCGATGTCGGAGCCGCGCAGGTGGAACCCGTCGCGTGCATGGCCCGGTTCCGCGATCACCAGATGCGTCGCATTGGAGAAGGACGGTTCGCCCGCCGCTGCGGCAAGCTTGCCGTTCGGCTGGCTCAGGTATCTGGCATCGTAGCGCCGGGCTTCGATGATCCAGCGGATCATGCCCATGGCGAGCGCGCCGTCCGTAGCCGGGCGGATGGGAATCCACCGGCCCTTGTGCCGGCTCGCCATCGAATCCGAATGGCCGATCACCGGATCGACCACCACGTAGGACAACCGTCCTTCGGCGCGCCGCTTCGCCACCTGAAACCCCTGACGCTTGAACGGATTGCCGGCATTGGCTGGCGCCGTACCGCAGAACAGGATGAACTCGGCATTGGCGAAATCGGGTTTGGCATGCGGCATCTGCTTCATGTCGCCGAACACGGCCGCCGAGCCTGAGCGATAGGAGCCGCCGCAATAGCCGCCGTGGCCGGTCATGTTGATCGAGCCAAACGCTTTCTGGACGAAGCGGCGCACGAAATTTTCTCGCCCCTCGTTGGTCGAGGTCAGGCAGGCAAGCTGGTTGGCCTTCGGACCGAGTTCCGGCCGGCTCGGGTCGATCGGCTCCATCGAGCGGATGGCAGCGAGCCCGTCCACCTTGCCCTCGCCGAACAGATCACCGCCTTCGACCACTTCCTTGATCAGTTGCTCGAAGGAGATCGGCTGCCAGGTGCCCCCGCCACGCGGGCCGACACGCTTCAGCGGCTGCGTGACACGATAGGGGCTCGTCATCTGCGTCAGCACCGCCGCGCCACGCCCGCAGGCCGTCGACCGGCTCTCATAGCCGCTGGCGCTCATCCGCGACAGGGCGATGAAACTGTCGCGGATCGGGGTATCGGGCGCCAGAACCGGATCGGTGGAGAGCGGATGGTAGGGATTGCCGGAAACGCGCAGCACGCGCCCGCTGGCCTTGTCGACACGCACGCGCACCCCGCAGAAGGTGGTGCAGCCCATGCACATCGAATAGCTGACCTGCTGGCCGGGGTTCACGGTCAGCGCGCCCCTGGCATCGACGGTGTATTCCGGCGCCAGAGAGGCACCGTCGACCGAGGCGGCGCTGGCCGGCGCAACGAGGCTGTCGAGCGCGCCACTCACCAGTTTTCCGGCGGTATCGGCATAGCCCGCGGCAAAGGTGGCAAGGCCTGTCCCGGCGGCGCCGGTCTTCAGAAGGGTTCTGCGATCAACCATGGGAAAATCTCCTATTCAGCCGGAGAAAGGGGAGCGCGGCTGCGGGCTGGGGTGCCAGTCAGCAGCGTGGAGATGACGATGACGGCAGCCAGCCAGAGGCCGAAGGTGCCGGCGATGCCAAGCAGCCCGTCGTGGCCGAGCGGCAGGTGATAGGTGTAGAGCCCGGCGCCGGTTTTCGGCACGGTCTGGCCGCCGATGAACACCGTCCAGCGGAACATCCAGGCCGCATGCAGGGCAATCAGGCCAACCAGCCAGCCAAGCCCGACCGGCTTCAGCCACAGCAGCGCCAGCGGCACGAGCGTTGCCAGCGCCGCCCAGAGCGCCGTCAGATGCCACTGACGGTGGCCGGCGACGCTGGCCAGCGCCTCGCTATGGCTCCGGGTGAGACCGAACCACCCGGTAGCGAACCAGAGTGCCCCCACGACGATGGTCAGGATCAGGCAGGCCTTGAGCCAGCGCGCCGCAACACGCTCGCTGATCCCGTCACGCCCGGCGATCAACCGGTCGAACACCAGCACCAGCCCCGCCGCGCCGGCAAAGGCGGTTATCGCGAACTGAAGCGGCAGAAGTGGCGTATTCCACAGCGGCCGTGCCCGTACCACCATCACTTCCATGCCGGTGTAGAGCAGGATCAACAACGCGAACACGGCCGTCAGCCACGCCGCCGGGCGCGCCAGCCCTGGCATCGGCTTCCATTGCGCATAGGCATAGGCGATGAGGCCGCCGAGATAACCCGGAATGAAGAAAGCGCCCCAGGCCATCCAGCTCGACAGGTTGGGGTGAGCATAGAACCGCCAGAAGCGGCCCGGCTGGTGCAGATCGGCCAGCAGGGCAACCGGCGCGACAAGGCCGCAGGTCAGCGCACCGATCAGCGCAAGACGGCCGAAGCGCTGAAGCTCTGCCCGTCCCGACAGCACAGCCCGCATGCTCATGAAGTAGCAGGCGGATGACAGGCCGATCAGGAAGAAATACTGCACCGCCCAGGGAAGCCAGGTGACCTCGCGCGAGACGTTGACGACTTCGAGAATGGACATGGGGACCTCCTTACGACTTCGGCTGCCAAAGGGTCGGCTCACCCTCGATCTTGCCGGTCATCGCCGCATCCAGGCCGAGGTAGAAGACATGCGGCTGCGTACCGAGTTCAGGCTTCAGCACCTTGGTCTCGCCCTTGCTGACGATGGTCGACACCATGCTGGCGGGATCGTTGAGATCGCCGAAGATGCGCGCACCACCGACGCAGCTTTCGACGCAGGCCGGCAACAGGCCCGCCGCAACCCTGTGGTTGCAGAAGGTGCATTTGTCCGCCTTGCCGGTCTGGTGGTTGATGAATCGCGCATCGTAGGGACAGGCCTGCACACAATAGGCGCAGCCGACACAGCGGTTGGCATCCACCACGACAATGCCGTCGGCCTGCTGCCAGGTGGCGCCCACCGGACAGACGGGAATGCAGGGCGCATCGGCGCAGTGGTTGCACAGGCGCGGCAGCATGACCATCGCCGTCGCCGCCCCGTCCGAGACTTCATAGGTCGAGACGATGGTGCGGAAGCTGCCCTCCGGCACCACATTTTCGTGGATGCAGGACACAGTGCAGGCCTGGCATCCGATGCACTTGGCAAGATCCACCACCATCGCCCAGCGATGCCTGCTGCCGTCCACCGCGATGGCCGGCGCGGCGGCTGCCGGCGTCGCCGCTCCAAAGCTCAGCGCGCCGAGCCCCTGAAGAAAGTTGCGTCTGGCCTGATCCATCCTGATGCGCCTCCGAATGCGGCGCGGCGCATGAGAGATGCGCACTCCGCCGGCGACAGAGGCTAGAGACTCGCGGTTCGCCCGTCTGTTGGGAGTTCTCCCTAAGCGCCTAGGGGTTTTCCCCGAGAAGCCCGCCGAGCGTCAGCATGCGGGCGAGGTCGGCAGCCGTGGTCGCGCCCAGCTTGTCCATGGCGTTGGCACGGTGGATTTCCACCGTCTTCTGGCTGATCGAAAGATCGAAGGCGATCACCTTGTTCTGCTTGCCGCGCGCCACGGCCAGCGCCACCTCGCGCTCGCGTGACGACAGCGCAGCAAAGCGCTCGGCAATCCGTCGCTGTTGCTCTGCCGCAGCCCGTCGCTGCGTCGAGAGACGCAGCCCCTCCTCGATGCGCTCGATCAGCACCTGATGGTCAAGCGGCTTTTCGATGAAGTCGATTGCCCCGGCCCGCATCGCCCGCACCGCCAGCGGCACATCGCCATGACCGGTGATGACGATGACCGGCAACAGCGAGCCGCGCCGGGTCAGTTCGTCGGTGAGTTCCAGCCCGCTCATGCCCGGCATGCGGATATCGGTGACGACACAGCCGGTCATCGCCGGGGTGAACGCCGCAAGCAGCGCATCGGCGCCAGGGTAGGTATGCACGCCAAAGCCAAGCGGGGTCAGCAGCCATTCGAGCGACTCGCGCATCGCCTCGTCGTCGTCCACGACATGAACCGTCCGAGCGCTCATAAGCTCCTGCCTCCCACCGGAAGCCGCACCGTCATCACCGTACCGCCGCCCTCGCGCGGAGCGGCTTCGAGGTGTCCCTGATGCGCCTCCATGATCGTCTTGCACAGGGCAAGGCCGAGGCCAAGCCCCTCCGGCTTGGTGGTGAAAAAGGGCTCGAACACCCGGGTGGCGACCGCCTCCGTCAGCCCTGCGCCGCTATCGGAGACGCTCAGCACCACCACATCGCCCTCCCGACGCGTCGCAATGGAGAGGCGTTTCTGCGGCGCAGCCTCCTTCATCGCCTCCAGCGCGTTCTGGAAGAGGTTCAGCAACACCTGCTGGATCTGCACCTTGTCGGCCAGCACGACCGGCAAGGCCTCGGCAAGATCAACCGTCACCGTGGCGCCCGCCCGCCGCACCATGCCCTCGAACAGGCCCAGCGTTTCCTGAACGATGGCGTTGAGATCGCAGGGCTTCATTTCCTGGTCGCGCTTGCGGACGAAGGCGCGCATCTGCTGGATGACCTTGGCAGCCCGTTCGGCCTGCTGCTGGATGCGTTCGGTGGCGGAGAGCAGGTCCTCCGGCTTCACCCCGCCCGACTTGAGCCGGATCGTGCAGCCGCTGGCATAGTTGACGATGGCCGCGAGCGGCTGGTTGAGTTCATGCGCCAGTCCGCTCGCCATTTCCCCGACGATGGACAGCCGCCCGGCATGGTCGAGTTCCCGCAGGTGCAGCGCATCGCGCTGTTCGGCAAGGCGCCGGGCCGCCATCTCGCGCATCAGGTCGGCATGCGTGCCGGCCAGTTCGGCCGTGCGCCGCCGCACCAGCCGTTCGACCCGCACCACATGGACCAGCCAACCGACCAGCACCACCCCCGCCAGCAACAGCCAGTGACGCACCCGCCAGAGGAAGGCGGTCAGCGTTTCGTGGCGCAGGTGCTCGTAGGGCCCGATCTTGAGGGCGCGAAACAACTCGTGCACCGGCTGGTAGTCGAGCGGAACGGTCCAGCCCGCCTCGCCCTTCGGCGGTGTCCAGGACAGCAGCGCGGTTGCGACCAGTTTGGCAAGTTCCGGGGCGGTTTCGCGCGCCTTGGCGATCGGCCAGTCGGGATACTGCCGGCTCGACAGCACACAGCCGCTGGCCGAACGCTCCGTCTCGCCGATGGCTTTCAGGCGCCCGGCGGGCACAGAGCCACTGGCGACCTGCCGTTCCAGCAGGCAGGCCCGGACCACGCCGACATCCGCCTCGCCGGTAGCCACCGCCTCCAGCACGCGCGTCATCGGCAGCCCGACCGGTTTGAGCGTCACCTCGCGTTCCGGGTCGACACCGGCATCGCGCAGTTCACGCCAGCCCACCTGATAGCCACCGAACGCCTCGCGCCCGACGATCGCCAGCCGCTTGCCCCTGACCTGCGCAATCGTCTGAACCTGCGCCTCATCCGCCCGGACGACAAAGGTCGATGCCACCGGATCGTTCGATTGCAGAGTCAGGATGCGACTGATCCCGTGCTTGAGTTCGAGTTCGACATAATGGCCGGGATTGGTGATGACGAAATCGACCCCGCGCTGCGCCAGAGCCTGCCCCAGTCCGGCATGGTCGAGCGGCATCACCTCCACGCTCACGCCGGGGCCAAGAGCGGTGCGGATCGCCGAGATCGTCGGTGCCCAATCGTCGAGCGAGTGTTCCGCCCCCAGAAAGGCGAGGACGCCAAGACGCACACGGTCTGCCGCCAGGGCCGGGCTTAGCCCCAGCAGCACAAGCGCAGTTGCCACGCTCCTGAAAAACGACGGACTCATTCCAGCACTTGTCAGCGGGCGATGCCAAAAGGCAAGCCGCAATCGGACCGGTCAGCGTTCGCGGAAAGCCTTGGCGAACTGGTCGGAGACCGGCTTCATCAGATAGGCCAGCGGCGAGCGCGCGCCGGTTTCGATGTAGACATCGGCCTGCATGCCCGCAACGATCGCAAGCGGCTGGATGCGCGCCAGTTCGCTGTCGGCAATCGCGACGCGCATCAGATAGAAGACCGCGCCGGAATTCTGCTCTCGCACCACATCGGCCGCCATGCGCGACAGCGTTCCTTTCAGTTCCGGCGTGGTGCGCTGGTTGAAGGCACGGATGCGGACGGTCGCGCTCTGACCAAGATGAAGCTGGTCGATATCCTGCGGCATCACCCGCACTTCGAGATAGAGCTGCTCGCGGCTCGGCACGATCATCATCGCCGGTTCGGCAGCACTGATCACCCCGCCCACGGTATGCACCGCCAACTGGTGCACATAGCCGGTCTCCGGGGCGCGGATGTCGATCCTGCGCAACTGGTCCTCGGCCGCCACCCGGCGCTCGGACAACTCCACCGAGCGTGCCTGGATGTCGCGGATCTCCTTCATCGCCTCGGCGCGCAGATCTTCCTGCATCTGGATGATCTGGAGTTCGATTTCGGCGATCTTGCCTTCGGCCTGGGCGATCTGCGCCGTCAGTTGGCCGCGCTGGCCTTCCAGTGAGGCCCCTTCGCGCTCCAGTTGCGACAATCGCGTGATCTGCACCAGCTGCTTGCTGAACAGCTCGCGCACGCCGGTCAGTTCGCGCGCGATCATCGCCGCCTCGGCCATCTTGGCCGACCGTTGCTGGTCTAGCCCGTCGATCTCCGCCCGCAATTGCACCAGCCGCTTTTCAAGCTGCGCTTTCTGCCCCGCCCGGGCCGTCGCCCGGATGTCGAACAGGCGCGTTTCCGCCGCCAGAAGGGCGGCAAACTCCGGCTCGGCCAGCCGCGCGGAAAAGGCCGCGGGCAGGACGATGGAGCCGCGCTGATCGCGCTCCGCCTCAAGCCGGGCCAGCCGCACCGCAAACTCGTCGATCTGTCTGGTGATGACGGAAAGATTTGCCTTCGCCACCGTCTCGTCCAGCCGGATCAGCAGATCGCCGGCACGCACCCGGTCGCCCTCGCGCACCTTCAGTTCGGCGACGACGCCGCCATACTGGTGCTGCACCTTCTTCTGGTTCGTCTCGGCGACGAACTGGCCAGGCGCCACGACGGCGCCGGAAATCGGCGCTGCGACCGACCAGGCGCCGAGCGCGCCCACAAAGGTCGCCAGACAGGCATAGCCGGTCAGGACCGCGCGCCGGAGCATGATGCGATGGGGTGCGCCGTTTCCGCTCATGCCTCGCCTCCCGCCTTGGCGCGACCTGCCAGCGCCGTCACCGGCCCGGGCGGCCGGCGCGCCCCCTGCGGCATCACCGCCTTGAGCACATCGTCCCGCAGGCCGAACGCCTGCATGCGCCCGCCGGTCATGGCGCCGACCAGATCAACCGCCGCCAGCCCGGCGGCCCGGTGGGTGATCACCACCACCACGCCGCCGCGCGCCTTCACCGTTCGGACCGCCCGGGTCAGCGCCTCGTTGCCTTCCGCGTCAAGGCTGGAGTTGGGTTCGTCCAGCACCACCAGAAAGGGATCGCCATAAAGCGCCCGGGCCAGCGCGATGCGCTGGCGCTGGCCGCCGGAAAGCGCCATGCCGCCCTCGCCGATGCGCGTCGTATACCCCTCGGGATAGGACACGATCATCTCGTGCGCCCCGGCCAGGCGTGCCGCATGCAGCACGGCTTCGGAATCACCCGTTGCGGTGAAGCGCGAGATGTTGTCGGCGATGGTGCCGTCGAACAGTTCGACATCCTGCGGCAGATAACCGATCGCCGTACCAAGCCGCGCACGGCTCCACTGGCCGATCAGCGCGCCGTCCATGCGGATTTCGCCGCGTGCCGCCGGCCACACCCCGACAAGAGCCCGCGCCAGCGTCGATTTGCCCGATCCCGACGGTCCGATCAGGCCGACCGCCTGCCCGGCCTTCAGGGCCAGCGACACACCTTGCAGGATCGGCTTCTGCGTGCCCGGCGCCACCACGATCACGTCGCGCACATCCACCGTGCGGCTGGGCAGCGGCAGGTCCACCGCCTGTGAAGGCTCGGCCAGCAGCGGCAGCACGCGCCGGAGCCGCGCCAGCCCCTCGCGCGCCGCCACGAACCCCTTCCAGTTCGCCACCGCCAGTTCGATCGGCGCCAGCGCCCGGCTCATCAGGATCGAGGTGCCGATCATCGCGCCCGGCGACAGTTCCCCCAGGATGACCAGATAGGCGCCAAGCCCGAGGCTCGCCGATTGCAGGATGAACCGGACGGTCTTGGCCATCGCCGCCACCCCGCCGGTCGCCTGCCCCAGCATCAGCGTGCCGCCCACCACACGGTCGTGCGCTTCCAGCACCCGCGCATGATACGCTTGGCCCATGCCCATGGCGGCGATCACCTCGGCATTGGCCCGCCCCGCATCCATCAGCACCGTGCGCTCGCCCGCAGCCTTGCCCAGCACCGCCATCGGTGGCCGCGACAGCCGCTCGGTCCAGTAGGTCAGCCCGAGCACGATGAGCGCGCCGGCCAGCGCCATCGCACCCAGCCAGGGATGCAGCAGATAGCAGCCGAACAGGAAGACCGGCATGAACGGCATGTCGAGCAGCGCCGTCGGCCCAAGCCCCGACAGGAAGGCGCGCACGGCATCGAGATCGCGGATCGGCTGGAGCGCCTCGGCCGGCCCCAGGCCACGCAGCGGCAACACCACGCCGGCCCGGGCCACGGCGGGCGCAAGCTCCGCATCGACGATCGCCCCGATCCGCCCGAGCACCCTGAGCCGCAGCGCGTCGAGCACGCCTTGCAGCGTAAACGCCGCCAGCGCCAGCAGCGACAACCCCACCAGCGTCGGCACGGAGCGGCTGGCCAGCACCCGGTCGTAGACCTGGATCATGTAGAGCGAGCCGGTCAGCATCAGCGTGTTGACGATCGACGAGAACACCCCGACGTGCAGCCAGGCGCCACGCGTCCGTACCAGCGCGGAATCGACGCTGCTCGATCGGTCTGATGGCATGTTCGTCATGAAGCGTTCCGTTCCCGCTCGCCTGTAATCCCGTCCACCGGGCCGCAGCCGCGCGCCCCGGACCATATAGCAGAAATCCGCTTCGCGTCAGGAAGGTGTGCAATCATCCGTTCCTGAAATCCGGCGCAGGCACAACACAACGTCACTTTCAAAACTCTTTTCAATTCAGCCACAGGTAGAATTTGATCCATATCAAGAATTCACCGACACACCAAAAGCTGACAAATTGTCAGTCATGGCTGTTGTCAACCCGCTGGAACAAATTCATCTGCAAAATGATATCTTGCCGATTGCGACATCCTGCATTCTAAAATAAACATTATCTATATTTTTCCAAAGAGGATTAGCCATGACAAATGCAAGCAACCTTGTTGTTGGCACCAGCGATACGCCAACCGGTTCGCTGGTCAGTCAGGGAAGCGAGGATTCCTTCCGTGTCAACACCACGACCAGCGGAACCCAGAACAACACGAACTGGAACCGGTTCAACAACGGGACCATGGTGATTCTCTATGAATCGAACGATGCCGGCAACGGCACGACCGATATCCGCGCCCGATTTCTCGACAAGTTTGGCCAAGGCATCGGCCCCGATTTCATCGTCAACCAGACCATCCTGGGCAATCAGAACGGCGCCGCCATCGCCATCACCAACGACGGCAAGGCGCTGATCACCTGGGTGTCCTATGACCCCGCAACCCCGTCCCAGGGTCAGTTGTTCGGCCGCTTCTACGACACGAACGGAGTGGCGCTTGGCAACGAGTTCCAGATCAGCAGCAACGGCGCTGATGGCGCCTACAGCTTCTTCCAGCGCTCGAACGGCACCTTCGTCTTCGCCTACCAGAACGATGGTGAAATTCTCGGCCGGACCTTGACGCTCAGCGGCGCCAGCCTGACCCCGCTGACCGCCGAGGTGCAGCTCAACACCACCCTTCCCGGAACACCGACGCAGCTCGGCTGGCAAAGCCTGTCGAACGGCAACATGCTGCTCAGGTTTGCCTCGCCGGAAGGGGCGACGCCGCCTGCCGGAAACGGGTATGAGGTGCGCAACCGCGTCTTCAGCCTGTCGGGCGATGTCTTCACCCCCGTCAGCATCAGCGGCAGCAGCAACGACTATCTGGTCAACACCACCCTCTCGGGGGACCAGCCACGCGAGCGCACCGTGCGGCTGGCCAGCGGTCATATCCTCGAAGTCTGGGATTCGACCGATTCGGGCGACGGTTCGGGCCGCTGCATCCGCGGCCGGCTGCTTGCGGCCGACGGCACCCCGATCGGTTCGGACTTCCTCGTCAACACCACGGTGACCGGCGACCAGCGCAACGTCAACATCACCAGCTTCGATGACGGCCGCCGGCTGATTCACTGGCGGTCCTACGAGGACGGAACGCTGGTGGTGCGCGGCCGCTGGGTCTGGGCCGACGCGGACGCCGATGCGCCGGGCGGCGCCACGCCGAACGATGGCTCCTCGACCGTCGACTGGTCGTCCAACGACTTCATCATCGGTCGCCTGCCGGACACCAGCGGCGGCGGCTATGGCCTGATGATACTGCCCAACCAGCAGGTGGTCTTGATCTACGAGGGCATCGGCGCGGATGATGACAATTCGCCGGCCTTTTCCAACGGCGTCACGGCCAGTCTGCTGCTGAACCTGGGCGGCGAGATCACGCCGACGATCTGGTCCGATGGCGGCATTTACGAAAACATCCAGAGCGTCGACCAGTTGATGGCCTCGCCGTTCGACCTGCCGCTGCCCAGCCTCACCACCACGCAGGCCGGCGAACAGCTGTCGCGCAACATCACCGATGTCAACAACTTCAACGACGCGATCGGCACGCCGCTGACGCTGACCTATGCCTACCGCTTCTCGATCGAAAACTGGACCTACGGCAACGGCGCCAGCGGCTTCAGCCAGTTCACCGCCCAGCAGATCGCGGTGATGGAAGCTGCCATCCAGCTCTGGGAAGAGGTTGCCAACATCGATCTGGTGCGCGTGCAGACCAATGGCGCCTATTCGGATGCGGCCAACCTGCTGTTCTGGAACTATACCGGCGCCACCACCGGCTCGGCCGCAGCCAGTGCCGCCGGCTTCGGCGGCTGGAACACGGGCGCCAATCCGAGTGACCTGAGCGGCTATGGCTACAAGAACTATGCCTATTTCAACGCCAACAACGGCGTGGCCCTGAACCCGACGGTCGACAATCTCGGCCTCAGGCTGATGATCCACGAACTGGGTCACGCCCTCGGCCTGTCGCATCCCGGCAATTACAACATTGATACCGCGTTCCAGACCTACGTCAGCGATGCCTCCTTCGTGGAGGACAGCATGATGTATACGACGATGAGCTACTTCGACGAGGACGTGACCCACGCCAATTACGAAAGCACGGGCATCTCCACCCCGTTGCTGATCGACATCGCGGCGTTGCAGCGGCTCTACGGCGCCAATCTCACGACGCGCACCGGCAATACCACCTACGGCTTCAATTCCAACACCGGGAACACGGCCTTCACCCTGACCACGGCCGCCGACAAGCGCGTCTTTTCGGTCTGGGATGCCGGCGGCACCGATACGTTCGACTTCTCCGGCTATTCGATGGACCAGCTCATCGACCTGCGCGAGGAACAGTTCTCTTGGGTCGGCGGCCTCACCGCCAACGTCTCGATCGCCAAGGGCGCGGTCATCGAGAACGCCAAGGGCGGCTCGGGCAACGACATGCTGCTCGGAAACGCCGCCAACAACCTGCTGGAAGGCGGGGACGGCGATGATGACCTTGATGGCTCCACCGGAACCGATACCTTGCTGGGCGGGGCCGGCGATGACACTTTGACCAACGTCGACGGCCTCGACACCCTGGATGGCGGGGAGGGCTTCGATCGCGCCCGCATCGATCGGCTGGCGCTGACGACGGCCTTCATCGCCGACTTCACCAATGCGCCGACCGACATGACGCTGGCCGACGGTACGCGCCTGATCTCGATCGAGAGCATCGACATCCGCACCGGGTCGGGAAACGATTCCGTCACCGGCACCGCCAACGACGATGACATGGAAGGCAACGACGGCAACGACGTGCTCGCCGGCCAGGCCGGTTATGACTGGCTCGACGGCGGCAACGGCAACGACTGGCTCTATGGCGGCAGCGAAAATGACCATCTTGTCGGCGGAGACGGCATCGACTGGCTTTACGGCGGCGATGGCGACGACAACCTGTTCGGCGAAATCGTTCCCGAAGGGCCATGGGACTTCAATCTGGTGCAGACGCTCGGCACCTCGGTCGATGCGCTGTTCGGCGAGGCCGGCAACGACTTCATGATCGGCGGCGGCGGCGGCGACAGCCTCGATGGCGGCACCGGCAACGACAACATATATGGCGGAACCGGCATCGACTGGATCCACGGCGGCGCCGACAACGACTACATCAGCGGCGGCAGCGAGACCGATGCCCTGTTCGGCGACGATGGCGACGATGGCCTGTTCGGCGACGATGGCGACGATGGCCTCAACGGCGGCAATGGCATTGACCACCTGAACGGTGGCAACGGCATCGACTGGCTCTATGGCGGCGCCGGCAACGACTACCTGAACGGCGGCAATGAGACCGACGCGCTGTTCGGCGAGGCGGACGACGACACGCTCTGGGGCGGCAACGGCGACGACAGCCTCGATGGCGGCATTGGCAACGACTGGCTCTACGGCGAGGCCGGAATCGACTGGCTGTTCGGCGGCGACGGCGTCGACAACCTCAATGGCGGCTCGGAGACCGACGCGCTGTTCGGCCAGGCCGGCAACGACACCCTGAATGGCGGCACCGGCGGCGACAACCTCGATGGCGGCGCCGGCATGGACTATCTCGATGGCGGCGACGGCGTCGACTGGCTGTATGGCGGCACCGAGGGCGACCAGTTGCATGGCGGCAACGACGGTGACCAGCTCTATGGCGAGGACGGCAACGACTACCTCTATGGCGAGGCGGGCAACGATGGGCTCGACGGCGGCTACGGCAACGACTTCCTCGATGGCGGCGCCGGCAACGACGTGCTGATCGGCTATTTTGGCGCCGACACCTTCCGGCTGCACAACAGCCAGGCCGATCAGGACGTGATCGTCGATTTCGAAACCGGCATCGACAAGGTGCATTTCGACGGCATCGAGTTCGGGCTGATCATGGGGCCGCAGGGCTACCAGTACAGCTTCGAGACCGGCGCTGGCCTGCCGACCACTCTGGCCAACACCGGCCCGGTCTTCTATTTCGAGACCGGCGGCAAGGGCATCTGGTTCGACCCGACCGGCGGCGCCACAGTCGACATCATCAAGATCGGCGGCCTCCAGACCGGCGTGCTCACCGCCGTCGATCTCGTCGTCCTGTAACGTTCCTGACGACCCTGGACAGGCGCCGTATCCCTCACGGGTGCGGCGCCTGCTGATGACGGATGTCCTGTCCCGACATCGCAACCCAAAATTGTATACTGTGAAAACTTAGGCAAATCCCCGCAAAAGCGCGCAAGAAGCCTGTTTTCTGCTATCGAATTAACAGCCTGACAACCCCGGTTCGGTACAACCGCAGTAAAGCGGACCAAGCCGGCACGATGAACACCAAGAACAACACCCCTCTCCATCGTCCCTCAAGACTAGCCCGTGCGGCCCACACCTGGTGTCGCGACCAGCGCGGCAGCATCGCCATTGTCTTTGCCGGCGCGCTGATGCTGCTGGTCATCGCCGGCGGCATGGCGCTCGACTACGGCCGGCGCTCCTCGCAGTACGCTCAGGCTCAGGGCGCGGTGGATTCGGCGGCTCTGGCCATCGCCATCCGCCCCAATACAAACCCCAGCCTCAATCTCAAGACAGCGCAGGATGCGATCACCGTCGCCCTGCCCGCGGTCAAGAGCCCGGTCGTGACGGTGACGCAGCCCGCCACGAATGCCTTCCGCGTCACGCTCAGCTACACCATGCCCACCACGCTGATGCAGATCGTGGGCTTCAAGACCATGACCGTCTCGGTGGCGGCCGAAACCAATGCCGCCAGCGCCGGGCAGATCGAGATCGCGCTGGCGCTCGACAACACCGGCTCGATGCGCAACGACATGGCGGCACTGCGCACCGCCGCTGCCGATTTTGCCAAGACCGTGTTTGCCGCCGGCGGCGCCAACGTCAAGATGTCGGTGGTGCCCTATGTCGCCGCCGTCAACCCCGGGGCCAACACCTGGCCCAGCTGGATGATCGACACCAAGGGCGAATCCCAGTGGCATGCCCATGCCATGCGCTGGAACTGGATCGCGATGCAGGCCGGTTGCGTGCCCAGCTGGGGCGGTGGCGGCGGCAGTTCCCCGCCTCCGGCCGGTTCCAGTTCGAGCGGCGATCGCGGTGAGGCCCGCGACCTGTTCAAGTTCCTCAACGACCTCGGTCGTGAACTGTTCGGCATCCAGTCCGCCCATGCCCAGCAGGTGACCGCCAGCACGACCCTGCCGCTGCTGGCCGATCCGATGTCGCCCTACATGGGCCAGTTCGTCCCCAAGGGCTTCGACGTCGTGCCCATCGGCATGTACGGCAACTCCAGCGGCTGCATCTTCCTGTCGAGCAAGGAAGTGACCAATCTCGATCTGTTGAGCCGCATGCCCGGAGCCGCCTGGAAGGGCTGCGTTGAAGCGCGCCCCTCAACCTATTCGCTGGAAGCCGGCGGCTACGGCGTCGGCCTGCCCGATTATGACGTGACCGATGCACCGCCTGTGGCGGGCGATCCCCAGTCGCTGTTCGTGCCCTACTTCTGGCCCGACGAATCCGACTATTACTACGGCACCACCTACAATGCGCCCGGTCCCTTCCCGGCCAGCGGACTGGGGTATCGGAACAACTATCTGGCGGACGGGGCGCCGCCCAGCACCTGGACCTATGCCGCCGGCTCCGGCTCGCCGCCGGAAGAGGATGACAGCCTGCACCTGCACACGCTGTTCAAGTACAACGGCGTGTCGGTGCCCTATATCCGCGAGACCGGCAACGCCGACACCTACGGCCCCAATGCCTCCTGCCCGGATGCGATGCTGCGCCTGACCAACAGCGCCGCCTCGGTGGATGCCAAGATCGCCAGCCTGTCCTACTGGACCGGCGGCGGCACGGTCATTTCGGAAGGCGTGATGTGGGCCTGGCGCAGCCTGTCGCCCAGCATGCCGTTTGCCGACGGCCTGCCCTATGCCCCCACCAACCGCAAGGCGATCGTCCTGATGACCGACGGCGTCAACGGCCTCGCCGACAACGTGCCCGACAACCTGTGGAATACCGTGTCGGACTATTCCGCCTATGGCTATATCGCCAGCGGACGGCAGGGGCCGCTGATGCCCAGCTGGGCACCGCTCCAGACCTTCGACCAGATGACCAGCTTCCTCGATGCGCGCACCCGCGCCGCCTGCACCAACGCCAAGGCCAAGGGCATCGAGATCTACACCGTCTTCTTCAATCGCGGCTCGATGAGCGGCGCCCAGCAGGCCAGTTCCCGCAAGCTGCTTCAGGATTGCGCCACCAAGACCACGTTCATGTACGAAGCCTCGGACGCCGCCACCCTTCAGGGCGCCTTCGCCCAGGTCGCCGCCGCGCTCGGCAAGATCAGGCTGACAAAGTAAGCGTCGGATAGTCGGTATAGCCCCGGGCACCGTTCTGGTGGCCGTAGAAGGTTTCCGGGTCGGGCGGATTCAGCATCGCACCGCGCCGCAGGCGCTCGACCAGATCGGGATTGGCGATGAAGGCCCGGCCGAACGCCGCCGCATCCGCCCGCCCCCCGGCCAGCAGCGCCTCGGCGCTGGCCTGGGTCAGGTCCTCGTTGGCCACAACCACGCCGCCGAACTCCTGCCTGATCATGTCGATCAGGCTGTCCGGCTTCAGCCGCTCGCGCAGACAGAGGAAGGCAACGCCCCGCCCCTTCAGCGCCCGCGCCACGGCGCTGAACAGCGCCCGGGGATCGGAATCGCCGGCATCGTTGACATCGCAGCGCGGCGTCAGATGCACGCCCACCCGCCCCGCCCCCCAGACCCCGCTGACCGCATCGGTCACCTCCAGCAGGAAGCGCAGCCGGTTGGCGATCGGCCCGCCATAGCCGTCCGTCCGGCGATTGGTCTTGTCCTGCATGAACTGGTCGATCAGATAGCCGTTGGCGGCATGCAGTTCGACGCCGTCGAAACCCGCGGCTTTGGCATTGACGGCCGCGCTGCGGAAATCCTCGACGATGCCGGCGATCTCCGCCAGATCCAGCGCCCGCGGCACGGGATGATCGGTGATCGGCCGCATCAGGCGCACATGGCCCGCCGCAGGCACCGCGCTGGGCGCCACAGGTTGCGCCCCGTCGATGTAGACCGGATGCGACAGCCGCCCGACATGCCAGAGCTGGCAGACGATGCGCCCGCCGGCGGCATGCACCGCCTCCGTCACCCTGCGCCAGCCGGCCACCTGCGCCGCATTCCAGATACCCGGCGTATCGGGAAAGCCCGCGGCGGTCGGCGAAATGACCGTGCCTTCCGAGATGATCAGCCCCGCCCCGGCCCGCTGGCGATAATACTCCACCATCAGCGCACTGGGGATGCGCCCGGCATCTGCCCGGCAGCGCGTCAGCGGCGACATGACGATGCGGTTGGGCAGATGAAAAGCACCGGCAACGAGGGGATCGAACAGGCTGGGCATGGCGGTTGTCTCAGGACGTGGGGGATTGGGTGGCGCGCACGCGCTCACGGTGGGCGGTATAGATGCCGCTGGCGATGATCAGTGCACCGCCCGACAGCACCCAGTGGTCCGGCATCGTGCTGAAGCCGAAATATCCGATCAGCGTCGCCCAGATCAGCTGGCCATAGGCGAACGGCGCCAGGGACGAGGCGCTGGCCCGTTCGTAGGCGATGATCAGGATCCAGTGCCCCAGCGCCGAGATGATGCCGACCACGGACACCAGCATCATCTCGCTCAGCGTCGGCGTCACCCAGTAGAACGGCAGCAGCAGGCTGGTGCACCCCAGCATGATCAGGCTGCTCAGCGCCATCGTGGTTTCCGACCGGTCCTGCCCGGCCAGCGACCGCGTGATGATGTTGGCCAGCGCCCACAGCACCGCCGTGGTCAGCGGCCAGACCGCCGCCGACTGGAACGAACTGGACCCCGGCCGCACGATCAGCAGCATGCCGCAAAAGCCGATGAAGGTGGCGCTCCAGCGCCGGATTCCCACCTTTTCCTTCAGAAAGATCACCGAAAACACCGTAGCCAGCAGTGGCCAGACGAAGTTGATCGCCGTGGCATCGGCCAAAGTCAGGTGCGTCAGCCCGATCACGAAGGACAGCGAGCAGAGCGTGAAGAACAGCCCGCGCAGCAGTTGCAGTCCCGGCCGCGTGGCGCGCAAGGCCGTGGGCCCAACCCGGTAGAAGGCGATCGGCAGAATGACGAAGATCGATACGGCAAAGCGCAGCCACGACACCTCGACCGGTGGCAGGCGACCGACGAGGAACTTGGCGACGCCGTCGGTCAGCGCGAAGATCAGCGTGACGACGAGGACAATGACAATCGCCAGCGGGCGATTCTCGTCCGGTTTCCGGGCAGGGGCAGACATGGTGCCAGTATGGGCACAAGCGCCGGCGCTGTCGACACTTGATTATACGGATAAGTAAAACGTCAGGCCTGCCTCTGCGGGCCGGCCCCCCGCGCTCAGATCGGCCGATCGTCGGCGATCACCTTGCCGTCCTGCGGCAGGCTTCCAATCGCCACCAGTTCAACGGCGCCCTTCAGCTTGGTGGCCGCCTGCAGGCTCGCCGCCACCTGTCCCGCCAGCACCTCCGACGGTGCGGCGCATTCCGCCTTCAGAACCATCACGTCCTGCTCGTTGGCGCGGCTGACCACAAGGCGCAGCCGACCCAGTTCGGGATGGCGCTTGCCCACCTCGTTGATCTGGCCGGGATGGACGAACATGCCCTTGACCTTGGTGGTCTGGTCGGCCCGCCCCAGCCAGCCGGCGATGCGCATGTTGGTGCGCCCGCACGGCGAAATGCCCGGCAGGACGCGCGTCATGTCGCCGGTGCCGAACCGCAGCAGCGGATAATCGACGTTGAGCCGCGTCACCACGATCTCGCCGATCTCGCCCTCGGCCACCGGTTCACCCGTGCCCGGCTTGACGATTTCGACGATCAGGTCCTCGTTGACCACCATGCCGGCCCGCGCCGGGGTTTCGAAGGCGACGACGCCGAGTTCGGCCGTGGCAAATGCCTGAAAGGCCTCGACACCGCGCGTCGCGATTTCCTTTTGCAGCGACGGCGGGAAGGCCGCGCCCGAGACCAGCGCCTTGACGATCGAGGAACAGTCGGCCCCCGCCTCCCGGCCCTTGTCGATCAGCATCTTGAGAAAGTCCGGTGTGCCCGCATAGCCGACCGGCTTGAGGAAGGCGATCGCCTCCAGCTGCTGTTCGGTGTTGCCGACACCGGCCGGGATGACCGGGCAGCCCAGCGCCCGCGCCCCCGATTCCATGATGTGGCCGCCGGGGGTGAGGTGATAGGAAAAGGTGTTGTGGACAAGATCGCCCGGCCGGAACCCGGCGGCGAAGAAGGCCCGCGCCGCGCCCCACCAGTCATGCTCGCGCCCTTCCGGCTCGAAGATCGGCCCGGGCGAGACGAGAACGCGCAACAGCGCGCCGCGCTTGGTGGGCGACAGCCCGGCGAACGGCGGCAACGCCTGCTGCATCGCCTTCAGATCGCCCTTGCGGATCACCGGGATCCTGGCCAGATCGGCCCGGGTCTTCAGCTTGGCGATGTCGACGCCCCTGAGCTGCTTCTTCAGCGTCGGCGCCTTGCCGGCGGCATAGCCGAGCAGCGCCCTCAGATCGCGGAACAGCGCCTTTTCGCGCGTGGCGGGATCGCGGATTTCGAGCTTGTCGTAGAACTGGGGCATGGAACGCTTCCCTGACAGGTCGGGGGCCCGTCATCCGTGGCCGGTCGCGGGCTGCTGAACGGGGCGCAGCAGCGGGTTTCGACCGGCCGCCGATGACGGCGATTGGAAAACTCAGGCCAGCCAGCGCTTGCGGCGCTTGTAGCTTTTCACGTTGCGGAACGACTTGCGCGAGCCTTCGCCGACCCCGAGGTAGAATTCCTTCACGTCCTCGTTCTCGCGCAGCGATGTCGCCTCGCCGTCCATCACCACCCGGCCGGTCTCCATGATGTAGCCGTAGGTGGCGTATTTCAGCGCCTGGTTGGTGTTCTGCTCGGCCAGCAGGAAGGACACACCCTCCTTGCTGTTGAGATCCTTCACGATCTCGAAGATTTCCTCCACCACCTGCGGCGCAAGGCCCATGGAGGGCTCGTCGAGCAGGATCATCTTCGGCCGGCTCATCATCGCCCGGCCGATGGCGCACATCTGCTGTTCGCCGCCCGAGGTATAGCCGGCCATCGACTTCTGCCGCTGCCTGAGGCGCGGGAAGTAGGTGTAAATCTTCTCAAGATCGTCCTTGATCGCCCGGTTGCCGTCGCGCCGGGTGAAGGCGCCGGTCAAAAGGTTCTCCTCGATGGTCAGATGGCCGAAGCAGTGCCGCCCTTCCATCACCTGGATGCAGCCGCGCCGCACCAGATCGTTCGGCGTCAGCTGGTCGATGCGTTCGCCCTCGAAGACGATCGAGCCCTTGGTCACATCGCCGCGCTCGGCCCTGAGCAGGTTGGAGACGGCCTTCAGCGTCGTCGTCTTGCCGGCTCCGTTGGCCCCCAGCAGCGCCACGATGCCGCCTTTCGGCACGGTCAGCGACACGCCCTTCAGCACCAGGATGACGTGATCGTAGATCACCTCGATGTTGTTGACCGACAAGATGGCGTCGGCGACAGGTTCGGCAGCGGGCGGGGCGGCAGTGGCGGCGCTCATCGCGGGTCCTTCCGGCTCGATCGTTCGCAAGGTGATCCCGTCGGAGAGGCCGGCGGGCAGGCAAGGGAGGGGGACGAGCCCCCTCCCGGTCGCATTACTTGGCTTCGCAGGCTTCGGTGCGGGCCGGCCAGTTGTTCTTCTCGGCATAGTCCTTGGCCGCCGCTTCGAGCAGCGGGCGGACCTTTTCGGTCATCGGGCTCATCCAGTCCGATCCCTTCGTCCACTTGGCGCCGTCCCACTGCGCCACATAGACCTTGTTGTGGCCGTTGTGGTCGTTGCAGGCGATCTTCACCGGAGCGGCGAAGCCTTCCATGCCCATCTCCTTGAGGCGCGCCTCGGTGATGTTCATGGATTCCAGGCCGCGGCGCACATCCGCACCGTTCACCACCTTCTTGCCGGTCACCTGCTGCGCGGTGCGGATCGCCTCGGCGATCAGCATCGAGTTGTAGACGCCGCGGCTGTAGAGGTTGTCGCCGACCTTCTCCTTCGGATACTTCGACAGGCCCTTCTCGACGACGTGCTTCTGGATGTCCTTCATCACGCCGAATTCGGTGCCGACGCCGTGGAAGTCGAGGCTCTTGTAGCCCTTGGCCCCGGCCTCGCCCGCGCGGGCGTCGTCATCGCCGCCGGCCCACCAGACACCGACCAGCTTCTCCATCGGGAAGTTGTTCTTCACCGCTTCCTTCACCGCGGTGGGGTTCATCGCGCCCCAGCCCTGATTGTAGATCCACTCGGTGCGGTCGCGACGGATGGCCAGCCACTGCGACGACTGGTCCTGCATCTTGTCGGCCGGAACCGGATAGATCTTCAGCTCGAAGCCGTATTCCTTGGCGAGGTTCTCAAGCAGCGGGATCGGCTCCTTGCCGAACGGCGCGTCGAGGTGCAGCAGGCCGATCTTCTTGCCCTTCAGCTTGTCGAGGCCGCCTTCCTTGTCGGCGACATGCTTGATGAAGGCCGAAGCGCCGTCCCAGTAGGTGACCGGCGGGTTGAACACCCACGGGAAGGTGTTGCCGACCGCCGCGGCCGACAGGCCATAGGCCATCGACAGCACCGGCACCTTGTCGACATGCGCCTTGGGGATCAGCTGGAGCGTGATGCCGGTGGAATACGGGTTGTAGAGCGCCGGGTTCTTGCCCTTGGTCGCCTCATAGCATTCGACGCCCTTCTTGGTGTCGTAGCCGGTCTCGCATTCCTCGATGGCGAGCTTGACGCCGCCGATGCCGCCGTCACGCTCGTTGAGCATGCGCAGGTAGTCGTGCATGCCGTCGGCGATCGGCACGCCGGACGAGGCGAACGGGCCGGTGCGATAGGTCAGCAGCGGGATATAGATCGCATCCTGCGCCGAGGCAGGGGCGACATCGACGAAGCTGGTGATCGCCGTGGCGGCGGCCAGTCCGAGTGCAAGTTTCTTGAGCGACATACGTTCGTCCTCCCTTGGTATGTCAGGCCCCGGACCGGAATGGTCCCGGGCTGTTCGTCATATGGGTTCCGATGACCGGAACCGGAATGCCCTCCGCGCCCTGCGGCGTCAGTAGGGGAAAGGCCACATCCTCAGCTTCTGCTTGGCGGTCGCCCACAGGCGGGCGAGACCGTGCGGCTCGACGATGAGGAAGAAGATGATCAGCGTACCGATGATGATGTGGGTCAGGTGCTCGGCGGTGGCGCCGCCCAGCGGCACGCCCATCGCCGGCAGGCCGAATTTCAGGAAGATCGGCACCAGATGCAGCAGCGCCGCGCCGAAGAAGCAGCCGATCAGGCTGCCCAGCCCGCCGATGATCACCATGAACAGCACGTTGAAGCTCAGGTTGATGTTGAAGGCATCCGAGGCCTCGCCGCCGCCGTACCACAGGAACATCATCATCGCCCCGGCCACGCCGCAGAAATAGGACGAGACGGCGAACGACATCAGCTTGGCATGCAGCGGGCGGATGCCCATCAGTTCGGCGGCGATGTCCATGTCGCGGATCGCCATCCACTGCCGGCCGATGCGGCCGCGCACCAGATTGGAGGCGATCCAGGTGAAGAACACCACCAGCGTCAGCAGCACGAAATAGCGGGTCAGCGGCACCGCGTTCGGCCCGGTGATGGCAAAACCGAGCAGTTCGCGCGCCGGCACCTCGATCGCGCCCGAGGCGTTGTAGTTGTACAGCCAGGGAATGCGGACGAAGCACCATTGCAGGAAGAACTGCGCCGCCAGCGTCGCCACGGCCAGATAGAAGCCCTTGATGCGCAGGGAGGGCAGGCCGAACAGCACGCCCACCGCCGCCGAGAAGAAGCCCGAGATGATGATCCAGACGATGATGTTCACGCCGGGAAAGATCGTCGTCAGCTTGTAGCAGGCATAGGCGCCCACGCCCATGAAGGCGCCCGTGCCGAGCGAGAGCAGACCGGTGTAGCCGGTCAGAAGGTTGAGCCCGATCGAGGCCATGACGAACACCAGGAACGGGATCATCACGGTGCCGATGAAGAAGTTCCCCATCTGCGGCACGATCACATAGGCGGCGGCGAGGATGGCGAGCACGCCCACCAGATCCTGGCGGATCGGGAACACCGCCATGTCGGATTCGTAGGTCGACTTGTATTGGCCGGCTTCACGGTAGAACACTGGTTATCCCCCGGTCAGATACGTTCGATGATCTTGTCGCCGAACAGGCCCTGCGGCCGGAACAGCAGGAAGGCGAGCGCGATGAGATAGGCAAGCCAGCTTTCGATGCCGCCCCCCACCAGCGGGCCCCAGTAGAACTCGCCGAGCTTCTCGCCGATGCCGATGATCAGCCCGCCGACGATCGCCCCGGGAACCGAGGTGAAGCCGCCGAGAATCAGCACCGGCAGCGCTTTCAGCGCGATCACCTGAAGGCCGAACGACACGTCCGAGCGCGCGCCCCACATGATGCCGGTGACCAGCGCCACGATGCCGGCGGTGAACCAGACGATGACCCAGATCTGGTTGAGCGAGATGCCCACCGAGAGCGCCGCCTTGTGGCTGTCGGCCACGGCGCGCAGCGCCCGGCCGATGCGGGTGTACTGGAAGAAGACCGCCAGCCCCGCCACCATCGCCCCGGCGATGACCGCCGCCGCGATGTCGAGCTTCTGGAAGGTGACGCGCCCGCCCAGCATGCTGACGTCGATCGCGCCCTTGGGCAGGAACAGCTGTTCGGTGATCATCGTCTTGGTGTTGCCGCCGAAGATGAACTCGCCCAGCCCGATCAGGAAATAGGTCAGCCCGAAGGTGGCCATGAACAGGATGATGTCGGGCTGGTTGACCAGCGGCCGCAGCACCACCCGTTCGGTCGTCCAGGCCAGGATGAACATCACGCCAATGGTCAGGATCAGCGCCAGGAAGGCCGGCACACCCTTCTCGTAGAGGCCGACCAGCGTCAGCGCCGCGAACACCACCATGATGCCCTGGGCGAAGTTGAAGACGCCCGAGGCCTTGAAGATCAGCACGAAGCCGAGCGCGATCAGCGCGTAGAGCACGCCGGCGACCAGGCCCTCCCACAGCGTCTGCACCAGCAGGTCCGGCATCTGCGCCATCTGCACGAAGGGGTCGACGAAGACATCGTAAAGCATGGTCGTTTCCCCTCAGTGTCCGACGCCGAGATAGGCGTCGATGACCGCCTGGTCGGCCTTGACCACGTCCGGCGTGCCGTCGGCGATCTTGCGCCCGTATTCCAGCACCACCACGCGGTCCGACAGGTCCATCACCACGCCGATGTCGTGCTCGATCAGCGCGATCGTCGTGCCGTACTGGCTGGAAACGTCGAGGATGAAGCGGCACATGTCCTCTTTTTCCTCAAGGTTCATGCCGGCCATCGGCTCGTCCAGCAGCAGCAGCTCCGGCTCCATCGCCAGCGCCCGGCCCAGTTCCACGCGCTTTTGCAGGCCATAGGGCAGCTTGCCCACCGGCGTCTTGCGGATGTGCTCGATTTCGAGGAAGTCGATGATCTCCTCGACGAAGCGGCGGTGCTGCACTTCCTCCTGCATCGCCGGGCCGTGGCGCCAGATTTGCCAGAAGAACGGCGACTTCATCTTGAGCGTGCGGCCCACCATGATGTTGTCGAGCGTGGTCATGCCCTTGAACAGCGCCACGTTCTGGAAGGTGCGGGCGATGCCCTGGCTCGCCGCCACGAACGGGCGCATCTTCTCGCGCTTCACGCCCTTGTAGGTGATCTTGCCTTCCTGCGGATGGTAGAAGCCGTTGATGACGTTCAGCATCGAGGTCTTGCCGGCGCCGTTCGGCCCGATGATGGCCCGGATCTCGCCCTTGCGGATGTCGAACGACACATCGGTGATGGCTTTCACGCCGCCAAAACGCAGGGAGACATTCTCGACGGCGAGCATCACGTCGCCGCGCTGGAGCTGGGTGGGGGTGCTCATGCCGCCTTCTCCTCGGCCATCGGGTGGGGAGTGAGGTCAGCAACGCGCACGCGGCCGGAGATCGAGCCCTTGCGCCCGTCCTCGAACGTCACCTCGATCGAAATCCCGGCTTCGCTCGACCCATCGTAGAGCGCGCTGATCAGCGGCTCGTAACGCTCGGCGATGAAGCCGCGCCGCACCTTCTGCGTGCGCGTCAGTTCGCCGTCGTCGGCGTCCAGTTCCTTGGGCAGGATCAGGAAGCGCTTGATCTGCGCCGCCGCCATCATCGGCTCGGCCGCCAGCGACTTGTTCACCTCGTCCACATGCCCGGCGATGATCTTGTAGACATCCGGGTGGTTGGCGAGTTCCTGATAGGAGGCATAGGCGACGTTGTTGCGCTCGGCCCAGTTGCCCATCGCCGTCATGTCGATGTTGATGAACGCGGTGCAGAAGTCCTTGCCCTGGCCATAGGCCACCGCTTCCTTGATGTTGGGATAGAACTTCAGCTTGTTCTCGATGTACTTGGGCGCAAACAGCGCCCCCGAGGCGAGCTTGCCCACGTCCTTGGCACGGTCGATGATGCGGATGTGGCCGGTCTTGTCGAAAAAGCCCGAGTCCCCCGTCCGCACGTAGCCGTCCGGCGTCATCGTCTCGGCGGTCTTGTCCGGCTCCTTGAAGTAGCCGGTGAACATGCCCGGCGACTTGTAGAGCAGTTCGCCATCCTCGGAGATCTTGATCTCGACGTTCGGTGCCGGCGGCCCCACCGTGTCGGAGCGGATCTGCCCGTCCGGCTGGGCGGTGACGTAGAGGAAGGCCTCGGTCTGGCCGTAGAGCTGTTTCAGGTTGATGCCGATCGAGCGATAGAACGAGAACAGTTCCGGTCCGATCGCCTCGCCGGCGGTATAGCCGACGCGCATCTTGGAAAAGCCCATGACGTTCTTCAGCGGACCGAAGACCAGAAATTCGCCAAGCTGGTAGTGCAGCCGTGCGCCGAGCGGAACATCCTCGCCGTTGAGGATCTTCTCGCCCCATTTCTTGGCGACGCCGATGAAATGGTGGAACATCCTGCGCTTGAGCGCGCCGGCATCCTCCATGCGGATCATGATGCGGGTCAGCATCGCCTCGAACACGCGGGGCGGCGCGAAGAAGAAGGTGGCGCCGATCTCGCGCCGGTCCTCCACCGCCGTCTCCGGGCTTTCCGGGCAGTTGACGGTGAAGCCGGTGACCAGCGCATGGCCGTAGTTGAGGTAGTGGTCGCCCACCCAGGCCAGCGGCAGATAGGCGATCACCTGATCGCGGTCGGTCAGCCTGTCGAAGCGCGCCGTATCGACCGAGGCCTTCACCGAGCCGCCGGCCGAGAGCACCACGCCCTTCGAGCGCCCGGTGGTGCCCGAGGTGTAGAGCATGATCGAGGTGTCCGAGCCCTTGCCCTCCTCGATCGAGCGGGTGATGCGGCCGAGCACGTCGGGCCCTTCCTTCTGCATCACCCGGCCGCGCTCGATGATCGCGCTGATCGGATGCAGGTGGGTGTGGTCATAGTCGCGCAGGCCGCGCGGCTCGTCGTAGAGGATGTGCTTGAGGCGCGGCGTCCGGTCCTGGATCGACAGCAGCTTGTCGACCTGCTCCTGGTCCTGCACCGCCGCCATCGTCACCTCGGCGTGGTCGAGCACATAGGCCATCTCCTCGGCCACCGCGTCGGCATAGACCGGCACCGGCACGGCGCGCAGACACTGCGCCGCCATGATCGACCAGTACAGCCGGGGGCGGTTGGTGCCGACGATGGCGATCTTGTCGCCTTCCTTCAGCCCCAGGTCGCTGAGCCCGGTCGCATAGGCCCGGACGATGGTGTAGACCTGTTCCCAGGTCCACTCCTGCCAGATGCCGGCGTCCTTGAACCGCATCGCCGTATGCATCGGCCGCACCGCCGCATGATGCGCGATCCACTTCGGAAACGTGTCGAGATGGTCCGTTGCGATCGGTTTCGCCAAACCAGCCTCCCTGCGAAAGAATCCTCCGGAAGCCTCCCGGGCCCCCTCGTTTTATGCAGGGCAGATTTGCAGCATCGTCAGAATTCCGCAAGCCGCCGCTTGACAGACATGGGTCGGGTCTGCTGTTAGACTTCCCGGTTGAGCCGCAGGGTTTTTGGCCGTTTCAGCCGTCGAACCCCTGCAATCCGGCGAGATTCTTCACGGTAATCCCGCCCTGCTCCACCTTTAGTAGCCCCTCCCCCTCCAAAAGTCTGAGCGACTGGTTCACACTTTGTCGCGACAGGCCGCAGAGGTCGGCGATCTCTTCCTGGGTGATCTTCAGGTGCTTGCCCATGGCCGGATAGAACACCGGATTGAACAGCCAGGCGATGTTGCGGGCCAGCCGCTCGGTGGCATTCAGGGTGCGGTCGAACTCGACCTGCGCCATGAACTGGCTGAGTCGTTCGTTGAAATGACGGACGAGGTGGCGGTTCAGCCCGGCGGAATTCTCGAACAGCCAGAGGAAGGTGCCCTTGTCGAGCATCGCCAGCTTCGTGTCGCGCAGGGCGATCACGTCATACCGGCGCGTTTCGTTCTTGATCAGGCTGCCCTCGCCGAACCAGCCGCCCGAGGACACGCCCGCGAAGGTCATCGCCTTGCCGTTGCGCGCCACGGTGGACAGCTTCAGAAGGCCGTCGGTGACGCCGATCCAGCAATCGAGCCGGTCGCCCAGATGGCAGATATAGCTGCCCTTGGCATAGGTCTTCTCGACCACGCCCCTGGCGGCGCGCGCCTTTTCCTCGGCCGTCAGATCGGCGGACCAGTGGGCCACGCGGGCAAGGGTTTCGACGGAGATCACGGGGGATGGACCAAACCAGTTGCTCTGAAGGTTCTAGCGCCAATCCGCCGCCCCTGTCACCCCGGCCAAACCGCTTATGTGTCATCCTCGCGCCCGCCCCGCGCCCGCATCCGCGTCAGCGCCTCGGCCTTCGCCTCCGCCGTCCGTTGTGCCGCCGCCAGCGCCGGCCCGCACCAGAGCCTGAGCGCGTCCGAATCGTCCAGCGCCGCCTCGGGCAGGGTCCAGAAGGCGCGCATCGTCCTGGTCTTGCCGTCCGCCGTGGTCATCGAGAACGGCTGGCAGCCCGCCGCCGCCAGCGCCGCCGCCCCCGCCTCGTCCGCCTTGAGCCAGATCTGCCCCTGTGCCACCAGCGCGAAACAGGCGGTGCCGACATAGACCCCGTAGCCCGAGAACATCCGCCGGCAGAGGACCGGCGCAAACGGGGCGAAGAAGTCCTCGATCGCCTCCGGCCCCATCATTCCGCCGCCGCCTGCCTCGGCGCATCGCCGCCCCCGGCCCGGTAGCGCGCCAGCAGCGCCGCCCGATCCTGCTCCGCCGCGGCGATATGCCGGTCCTTCACCGGGCCGAAGCCGCGGATCTTCTCCGGCAGCGCCGCCAGCGCCACCGCCGCGCCATGGTTGCCGGCCGTCAGGCTGCGGCCGAACTCGTCGAGCAGCGCCTCATAATCGGCGATCAGCCGCCGCTCGGTCCTGCGCTCCTCGGTATAGCCGAACGGATCGAGCGCCGTGCCGCGCAGACCCTTCAGTTTTGCCAGCAGCCCAAGCGCCGTCATCATCCACGGCCCGAACGTCCGCTTCATCGGCAGGCCGGTGACCGGGTGCCGCTTCGACAGGACGGGCGGCGCCATGTGGAAGGTGAAGCGCATGTCGCCCTCGAAGATGGCGCTCACCTGTTTGAGGAACGAGCCATGCGTGTAGAGCCGGGCCACCTCGTATTCGTCCTTGTAGGCCATCAGCTTGAACAGATAGCGCGCCACCGCTTCGGCCAGCGCTTCCGAGCCGGGCACCGCCGCCGCTTCACGCGCGCGGATCGCCGCCACCCGCGCCTGATAGCGCGCCGCATAGGCCGCATCCTGATAGTTGGTCAGGAATTCGACCCGG
>Ga0209573_1001869_pt1 | contig 29613 bp, 28 predicted proteins | sample TNRBio252014_DNA_FD_185870 | JGI IMG/M metagenome (GOLD analysis project Ga0209573, IMG submission 185870) | Wastewater treatment Type I Accumulibacter community from EBPR Bioreactor in Madison, WI, USA - TNR Reactor_6/25/2014_ DNA (SPAdes)... | ecosystem: Engineered > Bioreactor > EBPR >...
GCAATGTCTCCGCCAGAAGACGATGGGTAAGGGGGGTGGCTTTCCGCTGTTTCTGTAGAAGGGCAAGAGCGCGTGCGTAACGCTGCCCGGCGCGTTCCGTATTCCCGGCCAATGCCCAGGCGCGGGCGGCCTGGCGTAATAAATTCACGGACAGCGCCATCTCCGCCGGGGGAGTCTGGGTAAAAACATGTTCCAGCGCCTTTGCCGCTTCCTCATAGTCTTTGAGGGCAAAAAGGGACAATGCCCGGCAATGTTCGGCTTCCGGGCTGTATGCTTCCTGCAGCCAGCTTTCTGCCATGGCCAGCGCCTCAGAAGCGGCCGTTTTTGACAGGGCGGCGCAGTTCTGATACGCCTTCTCAGGCAGCGCGAAGGCGGGGTTTGCCGCCAGACCCAGCAACACCATCATGCATAGTTTCGGATAGGGTGACATATGTCCACCAGTGATAGCATTCCCTTGCCGCGAGGGAAAGTCCTCTGCTTCGGTTACGGCTATGTGGCCAGATGTCTGGCGCAGGAGCTTCGGCCAGAAGGCTGGGAGGTGACAGGGACATCGCGTAGTGGCAGCGCCGACTATCTGTTTGATGGGGATGTTTCCCTGCCGCCGGAAGCATGGGAGGGCGTTACGCATCTGTTGCATTCCATCCCGCCCGACGAAGAGGGAGACGTGGTGCTGCGTCATTATCGGCATCGCCTGCCGCGGCTGCAATGGGTAGGGTATTTATCGGCCACCAGTGTGTATGGTGACACACAAGGCGGCTGGGTGGAGGAGGATGCGCCCACCGATCCGCCGACCGCACGGGGCAGGCGTCGGTTGACGGCGGAGCAGGAATGGCTCGGGGAATGGGAGCGTCACGGTGTGCCGGTGCATGTCTTCCGCCTGAGCGGCATTTACGGCCCCGGGCGCAATGCCATTGTCGATGTGCTGGCGGGCAGGGCGCGGCGCATTTTTAAGGAAGGCCAGGTCTTCTCGCGCATTCATGTAGCCGATATTGTGCGCACATTGCTGACGTCGATGGCGCAACCTAATCCGGGAAGCGTATATAATGTAGCCGATAACCTGCCCGCTCCCGCCTGGGAGGTGGTGGACTATGCCTGTCATTTGCTGGGCGTGGCGCCGCCGCCGTTGGTTGCGTTGGAAGAGGCTGAACTCAGCCCTATGGCCAGAAGCTTTTATGAGGCCAGTCGCCGGGTAAGCAATCGTAAAATCCGCGAAGAGCTGGGCGTGACGCTTCGCTTCCCTGATTACCGAAAAGGGCTGGACGCTCTGCTGGAAGAAGAGAAGAAGATTATAGGGAATACGAAGGGAGGCCAGTAGGCCGACCGAGCCTTCAGCGTGGCGAAGCCCGGAGCAGGGGCATTAAATATTCAGGCACGGCATTTGCATAGATGAGTTGTCTTAAGAGGAGCATACCCATGAAAAAATCTGGGATTATCATTATTCTGCTGGCGCTTGCCGCCTGTGATGCCGCTGAGGATAGCGCACGTCGGGTGGGTAGTGGCCTGGAAGAAAATTATGATAAAACGCGCAAACATTTGTCCAAATGGATTTATCGCTGGAATGAAAATGAGGCGGAAGCGCCACCGCCCAAAATACTGGCCAATTCCTATTGCTATCAGGTGCAGATGGATATCCTCTGTTACGAAGAGCCGCAGGCGAGGCTGGGTACGCGGCTGATCGCTTATCAGGGTAGCACGGCCTATCCTCCGGGCTATGTGGCTCCCGCCGCGCAAATGCAGGCGATGCCTTCGCCCGATCCGATTGTCAGCTACGATGTGCCCCCGCCTTTCTCCCCGGCTTCCGACGAAACAATGGCGAAAGCGAATGCGTCCAACCAGGCGGGCGCCAGTGCGGCGGATTATAATCTGCGTCCCGTCGGTCCCCCCAAAGGCCTGATGACAGGGAAATAGGGAAGAAAGAGCGCCGGTGACAGCCTAACCCTGCTCCAGTAAAAAGGAGGCCGGGCGGCGCTCGAGATGTTCCCTGGGCGTTGTCCATTGCAGCGTATCGAAGCTTTCGCAATGGGCGCAATGCAATTGCCAGCGTTTATGCTGATGGCCGCAGGCGGTGCAGATCCATAGCGGGTCGGGTGTGGCTTCCGCCGCCCGCGCCAGCCATTCATTGGCGGCGCTTCGGTTATCGTATTGCCTGGTTTCAATGATCGCCAGCAATCGGTAAGGGCGGGCGCTCTCCGCCACGCTCAGCGCCGATTTAATATGATTGCGCGCTGCGTCCCATTGCTCCAGATGCATGGCAACGACGGCCTGCATGAGCTGGCTCTCCGGATGAGCCGGACAGGCGGCGGCGAGCGCCTTGGCGCGCTTGCTTAGTTTATTGGCCGCTTCATCCTGGCAGAGGTCAAGCAATGCTTCGGAAAGTTCGGGATGGGGGGAGACTTTGAAGCTTTTTTCCAACACGGAAAGGGCTTTACGGCGCTCGCCCTTTTCCCCAAGGAGCTTTACTAACAGCAGCGACGAGGGCAGGAACCCTGCCTCCTGCTTATGTGCTTCCATGGCGGCGCGCCATGCGGATTCCCTCTGGCCTTCCTGTAATGCGCGCTCTGCCTGAACATGATAAAACAGCGCGAGAAGATGGCGGGCATTCTCCGCGTCGATGCGGCGTTTGCTCTTTGCCTGCCGGATAAGCGTTTCGGCTTCCTGCCAGCGTTCTTCACGCATGTAAAGGTCAAGAAGGCTACGGTACGACCACAGGCTATGCGGGTCTTCCTTGAGCGCGTCCCGGGCGAAGGCGATGGCCGCCGGGTAATTGCCTTCGGCGCGGGCAAAGGCGGAAAGCGCCCGTGCGGCAATAAATTTTGTCTCCGAGTAATCGAGCATTTCCTTGAGGTGTTGGCGGGTGCCACGGAGATCGTCCTGGCGGTAAGCGATCTGCGCACCCAGTAAGGCCGTCAGGGGGCCTTCGCCCAAATATTCAGCCGCTTTGCGCGTTTGGCGAGCGGCGCTTTCCACATCCGACACGGCCAGCGCGGTCAGCGCATGGGTGAGGGCGCTCATGCCCCGTTTCTGGCGATTCTCGCGCCCGTGGAGGCGTAAGGCCATCGGCAGTCCCAAAAGGTAACGCAGGAAATACAATATCGGCAGGAGCAGCAGGAAAGAAAGAAAGACCAGCGCCAGCAGGATGGCGATCTGGATGCGTATTTCATAGCCCAGCCAGAGAATCTCCACATTGCCCGGATGTTCGGAAAGCCACAGCACCACGAGGCTAAAGGCGAAAAGAAGGACTATCCAACCGAGGATTCTAACCATTCCGCCGCCTACACATTGCCGGGGCCGGATGCCGGAGAGGAAGGCTTGCCTTCGTCTTCCAGCAGGGTGCGGGCGCGATCAATCGTCTCCAGCGTTTTGATGCGAAGACGCGCCCGCGTAAGCCATTCCTCAAAATAAGGGGCGGCTTCATGGCTGAGCTGCGATATTTCGCCAATGGCGGCGGTGATATCGCCGTCTCCCAGCGCCTCCTGGGCGCGGGCGAGCCGGGCGCGGTCGCTATCACCCGACACATCCCCCACTTTACGAATGGTCACCAGGGAGGAGAGATTATGCTTTACCTGATCCCATGCGCTGCCTTTGGGATCCTCCTGCATGACGGCGCCGCTGGTATAGGCTTCCATGGTTTCGTCGAACATCTGACCCAGCGTGGGTTCCGTGGCGATTCCCTGTTGCGCCGCCTTGACGATGCCGTGCAGTTTCATGCTCACCCGTTCCGGCAGGCCGGGATCTTCCAGCAGGATATCCAGCGCCTCTTCAAAAGGCGCACCCGTATTGGCCGCTTTCTCCAGCCGGTAGAGCGCCACCAGATGCGCGTTCTTCCATGGGCTGCCTTCTTCCAATTGTGCTTTTACCGCCGCCAGCTCCTCCTTGAGGGAAGCGATTTCTTCCTGCGAGACGGAAGGAGCGGCGGGCTGCGCGGTTTCAGGAGAAGGGGCATCGGAAGGCGTCCTGGCCGCCACCGGAGGAGGAGACGCCAGCAATGCCGCGTACTGCTGCTCCAGGATATCAACGCGGCTTTCCAGCGTTCTGATGCGTGCGGGAGAAATCGCCGGGGCGGCGGATTTAACACGGTGTGGTGAAGGGGGAATATACGGCGTGCCCGGGAGAGAATCCAGATACAAAGCTCCCGCCAATGCGGCCGGGATCAACAAAAATATACCGATCAACCAGGCCGGTTTACTGTTGGGTTTTCCTTTTGGGGAAGGGGTAGAACGTGTCATGCATCTGTTGTAATACGAGGAGGGGAGCCGTACAAGTGCTTAAAGAGTTTCAGCATGGCTGCATCCTCTGGAATTTCAGCATATACTATATTTTGCCACAGCGAAGAAGTGGCTACTTTAGCTATAGAAGCTGATAAACAGACCAGATTCATCGAACGCGCCGCCTGCTCAAGCCGATAATGACGGAGCAATTCCTCCAGGGTTCCAAGGCTGCGACGTGAATAGGCGGTAGCGGCATGGAGGGTGCCGCCGCGTATCTCCTGCTGCAGGGTATCGGGCAGGTGGCCAGCGGCCACCGCTTCATAAACGATGATTTCTTCTACCTCAAACCCCCTGCTGCGCAAGGTAGCGCCCAGATCGGCGTGAATATGTTTGCCGCGCAGGTAAAGAAGCTTTCCGTTTTCGGGAGCCAGTTTTTTGACGACAACATCCGCCAGTCCATTTACTTCTCCGTCGCCGCACAGGAGCGGAATATAGCCTGATGCACGGGCTTTGGCAGCGGTGGCAGTGCCGACGACGGCAAGGGGAGGCACCTTGTCTGGCGGGAGAGAAGAAAGGGCTGCAAGTGCGTGAGAACTGGTGATTAAAACAGACTGAAAATCACGGATAGAAATATGAGAAAGAATAGAATTGATATTTTCTGCTTTCTGTATGTTTAGCAAGGAATGGCATCTTGTCGCAAACCCCGCCTGCCTGAACACGGCGTCGCTTTCGTCTGCGCCAGGCGGAGGGCGTGTGATCCAGATACAGGGGGCGGCGCTCATGGCAGCAAATGCCTGCCCAGCGATAGCAGTTCTTCCCCGGCACTCTGTCCTAAAGTGTCGGCGTCGGTGAGGGAGCCTGTCCGTTCCACGCTATAATGTTCGCGGCCATCCAGCGCATAAAGCGCGGCGTTTAGTTTCAGACCGCCGTCTTCCACTCGCGCCCAGGCGGCGATGGGGGTGCGGCAGGAGCCGTCCAGTGCGGCCAGCACGGCGCGCTCTGCGGTGGCGGCGGCAAACGTCTCGCTATGGTTTAGCGGCGTGAGCAGGCGGCGTGTTGCTTCATCGTCCTTGCGGCAGGTAAGACCAATGATGCCCTGGCAGGCGGCAGGCAGGAAGTGTACGCGATCCAGTATCTCCGTGGCTTGCGCTTCCAGCCCCAGCCGCTTTAGTCCGGCCAGCGCCAGAAAAGTGCCGTCTGCCTCGGCGCGCCGGATTTTTTCGATGCGGGTGGGGACGTTACCACGCAGGATGCAAATGCGTAAATCGGGGCGTTGCATCAATGCCTGTGCCGCCCGGCGCACGGAGGCGGTACCCAGCACGGCTCCCTGAGGGAGGTGATGGAACGCAGTGCCGCTGGCGGAGATAAAAACATCCCTGTTATCCTCTCGTGGCAAAGCAGCAACAAACTCTATCTCACTGTGAATGATGGATTCCATATCTTTCGCTGAATGCACGCACAGGTGAATATTGCCGCGAAGCAATGCCTCATCCAGCTCTTTTGCAAATAAACCTTTGCCGCCGATCTCTGCCAGTGCGCGATCGGTCACCCGGTCGCCGGTGGTCAGCATGGGAGCCAGTTCAAAGCGCGTATGGGGGTGGCAGACGCTGAGCGCATGTTGCACCATCTCCGCCTGCGCCAGCGCAAGCTTGCTTGCGCGTGTGCCAATCCGTATAAGAGGTAAGGATTCCTGAGCCATAGGGCGCGACTTTAACCTCACCGGATGCCGATGTGAACGAAAAAACTTACTCCTCTTCGAAGAAAAGCGGTTATGACGGACGCTAGGCTTATTCTGGGCATTGAAACCAGCTGCGATGAGACGGCCGCCGCTGTCCTGCGCGCCGACAAAAAAATACTGGCCAATGTCGTCTTCTCGCAGTTGGAGGAACACCGGCCTTACGCGGGGGTGGTGCCGGAAATCGCGGCGCGTGCGCATATGGAGCATCTGGAGCGGGTGGTGAGTGCGGCGCTTTTGGAAGCAGGTATCGGCTTTGCCGATCTTTCCGCGATTGCGGTGACGGCGGGGCCCGGGCTGATCGGCGGCGTCATCGTCGGGGTGATGGCGGCGCAGGCCTATGCTTCCGTGCATCGCCTGCCCGTGCTGCCGGTGAACCATCTGGAGGGTCATGCGCTGGCGGTGCGGCTGACGGAAGAGGTGGAGTTCCCTTTTCTGCTGGTGCTGGTCTCCGGCGGGCACTGCCAGATTCTCGCGGTGGAAGGCGTGGGGCGTTATGTGCGTCTGGGCGGTACACGCGACGATGCGCTGGGGGAGGCATTCGATAAAACCGCCAAGATGATGGGGCTTGGTTTTCCCGGGGGGCCGGCGCTGGAGAGGGCGGCGCGCACGGGGAATTCCCGGCGCTTTTCCTTTCCCCGCCCGATGCTGCGTCAGGAGGGTTGCGACTTCTCGTTTTCCGGCCTCAAGACCGCCGTACGACTGCAATTGGAGGAGCTGGCCGCAGCGGGGAAGGTGCGTGAGCAGGACAAGGCGGATATCGCGGCTTCGTTCCAGCAGGCCGTGGTGGAAGTGCTGCAAGACCGCATTACTCATGCGCTCGCTATGTTTAAAGTGCGCTACCCGGCGGTGGAAAGGCTGCCGCTGGTGTTATCGGGGGGGGTGGCGGCCAATCAGGCCATACGGGGCGCGCTGGAGGAGCTGGCTGCCCGCCAGGAGGCATGGTTTATTGCGCCTCCCATGGCCTTATGCACCGATAACGGCGCCATGATCGCCTGGGCGGGCATGGAGCGTTTGCTGATGGGCTGGCGCCATGAAGGGGCGGTAGAGCCGAGGGCGAGATGGCCGCTGGAATAGGCGTCAGGGATTAGGAAAAAGAGGAAAGCCAGAAGGCCGACCGAGCCATCAGCAAGCGGAAGAAGGCGCGGAGCAGGGGCAGTCAAAAGCTTCTAATACGCCCCCTGAAACCCGTATTGCTTGAAAATTTCCTGTGATGCGGCGCTTTTAAGGAAGTTCAGAAAATGGGTGGCCTGTTCCATCCCGTCGCCCACGATGACCGCCGCCTGATAAGTGATAGGATCATGCGCTGCCTCCTCCACGGTTTCTACCAGCGCAATATCGGGGTAGAGCAGGGCGTCTGTCAGGAACACGGCGCCATACGCATCGTAATTGGCGATGGTGTCTTTTAGCTGGAAGCTGTTTTTCAGGATGCTGAATTGCGGCTCGAAATCTCCGCTGAGCTTATAGTGGGACAGGGTGGCCAGCGTGTAAGTGCCTTCGGCCACATATTCCGGGTCTCCCAGCGCAAAAGGCATATCCTGCTCGCGATTGACAATCTGCATTGCCAGTTCCGTCAGCGAGGATACCTGCGTTTTACGCGCCAGGGGAGAAACGATAGCCAAACGGTTGCGGGCGATAGTTGTGCGCGAATATACATCGATCAACCCTTCCTGCTGCATCTGCTTCATCCAGGCGGCTTTGGCCGTGATAAACACATTGCCTTCCTGCCCTTCCTTTACCTGCTGCACCTGATCCTTGGAAGAGCCGAACGCCATCGACACCGGCATATGGTACAGCTCCCCGTAACGACGGGCGATGCACGCCAGCGGCACGATCAGCGACGGATCAGCCAGCACCGTGATATCCTCGGCCACGCTGGCATCCAGCTTTTCCAACGCCGCTGCGGAAGGAGGGAAAGGGGCGCTCAGCGCCAACAATACGATAAACACGCGGAAGAACATCCCCTATCTTTAGCATAGCGCCCCTGTTGTCTCAATGCGAAGAAACGGGTTGATGCAGGAAAGCAGCAATGCTATGAAAAGGTAAATTTATTAACGAATACACGAAGGTGGTGAGTCTTGGATATAAAACGGTCTGCGCTACTGCTGGCGGGCGTGGTGGCTTTGGCGACCCTGCCGTTCGTGCTGGTGCATCCCTCTGGCCCCGCCAGTGCCGGGCTTAGCGCAGGATTCCTGGGCATTATGGATCACACGCTGCGACTTCTGCTGGTGGTGCCGGTGGGGATGGCGGCAAGCTATCTGCGGGGCGATGAGCGCGTCGTATTGCCCGTCTGCTTTCTGCTGATGTATCTGATCGGAGCCTTGCTGGAGATGGACTTCGTCCTTTTTCCGATGGTTCGGCTGTTTATTCTCGGCGCGATACTGGTGTTTGGGCTGGCGCTTTCCGTGGCCGATAGCCGGATGTTTTTATCCTCCGTTTTTGTGGGGGGGTCGGTTGCCTATCATCTTGGCGGCTATGGAATGTATGCGTTGCCGCAACTGGCCTCGCCGCTTTATTTCATCATCGGACAATTGCTGGCGCTGGTACTGGTGCTGGCCATCTCCTTTTCCATCGGACTCATTATTTTCAGTGAATTTTACGGTGCGGGCAAGTCGAACGCGCCTAGGCTGCCAGCCGCCTGAGTCCTGCTTCCAGGTCGGCAAGCAGGTCGCCTACATCCTCCAGCCCAATATGAAGGCGAATCAGTAGTTCGTCTTTCTCGTGCGCGATCACGCTGCGCACGCGGGCGGGATAGAACGGCACGACCAGGCTTTCGAACCCTCCCCAGGAAAAACCGAGCTTAAACAGCTTCATACCATCGACCATGCGCGCCACCGCTTCGCGTGAAGGGTTAACGGCCGGCTTGAAGGCAAACAGGCCGGAAGCGCCGTCCATATAATGTTTCCACAGACTATAGTTGGGGTCATCCGGGAAAGCAGGGTGAAGCACGCGATCCACCTCCGCCCGACCCTTCAGCCAGCCTGCGACCTTCATGGCGGCCTGCTCATGATGGCGCAACCGCACGCCGAGGGTGCGCAGTCCCCGCGCCACGAGGAAAGCGTCATCGGGCGTCACTCCCACGCCATAATATTTCAGGGTGCGGCGGATAGGCGCTTCGCAGGCCTGCGTATAAGAAATGATCCCGACCAGCAGGTCGGAATGTCCCCCGATATATTTGGTGGCGGACTGGATAGAGATATCAATCCCATGCGCCAGAGGCTTAAAAAACAACGGCGTTGCCCAGGTGTTGTCAATCATGGTGATAATGCCGCGCTTTTTGGCCACGCGCACAATAGCGTCCATATCCTGCATCTCGAAGGTGAGCGAGCCCGGCGCCTCCATATAGATAACGCGGGTGTTTTCTTTGATCAGGCTTTCAATATCCGCTCCTGCAAGCGGATCGTAATAGGTCGTTTCTATCCCATAGCGGGCGAGTTCGCCGTTGCAGAAATTGCGTGCGGGATCATACACCGTATCCACCATCAGGAGGTGGTCACCCGCCTGCAGGAAGGCGGTAAGCGCCATGGAGATCGCCGACATCCCGCCACTGGTGAGCGCCGCCCCGTGTGCGCCGTCCAGGGTGGCAAGCGCCGCTTCCAGTGCGTGCGTGGCCGGGGTGCCGTAACGTCCGTAAGTGATGCCTTTATAGCGTCCATCCATGGCCTGCTCGAACGCCTCGTAATTTTCAAACAACACGGTGGAGGTGCGAAACACGGGCGCGCTGACCGAGCCAAACCCATAATTTTCACGGGTATTTTCACGCCCCAGCAGGGTGAGAAGAGTGTCTTGATGGTAGCTGCTCATAGAATAATCCTTGCTGTTTCTTGCATGTTAAACATGAAAACGCGCTCTGGGCAACGAACAAGGAGCTAAAATTCTCGCCAGGACAGCCCCGCCACAATATGCGTCACATTCTGCGATGCGGATGCAAAGGGCAGCAGGCAGGCACGGTATTTGATGACTTTGTTTTGATCGGTAACAAATTTTCCTTCTATTTCAACAGGAGTTTGGGTGGCCGTGGCGATTTCTATCTCCGCAGCGATTTTTCCCCCGCCAAAGGCGCGCAGGCTGGGGCGTGATGCTTCCCGGCCCACCAGGTCATGTCCGAAAAACTGAATAAGATTTTCTCCCAGAGCCTGCACACGGAAGGCGTAGTTTCCCGCCGTGGAAGGTTGTGCGGTGAAAACAAGACAATTCTGCCAGATATCGCCAATGGCGCTTTGATTGAATTGTGCGAAATTAGGCAGGGGCGCTTCTTTGCGCAACGTATGCCAATAGGCGGTAAGGCGGGAGGTCAGGCGTTGTTCGGACATACTCCCCAGAATAATGTTACTTACACTAACAAAAGGTGAATAAACGTTGCACGCTGCGGGGCTGGGCGTTATTCTCCCGCGTTATGAGTCAGATAGAAGAAAAAAAGCAGTATTATCCGCAGGTGGACGCCAACCCCGATTTCGTGAAGCTGGAGGAGGAGATTCTCAGCTTCTGGAAGAAGGAAAATATCTTTCAGCAATCGGTGGATAAGAACAAAGGCACGGGTGAGCAATACGTCTTCTACGACGGCCCGCCTTTCGCCAACGGCCTGCCGCATTACGGGCATTTGCTGACCGGTTACGTCAAGGACCTGGTGGCACGCTATCAGACCATGCGGGGACGTGTGGTGGAGCGGCGCTTCGGCTGGGACTGCCACGGCCTGCCCGCCGAGATGGGGGCGGAGAAGGAGCTGGGGATTTCCGGTCGCCAGGCGATCATCGAATACGGTATCGGCAAGTTCAACGATTATTGCCGCGAGAACGTGATGCGCTACGCCTCCGAGTGGGAACGTTATGTGGATCGTCAGGGTCGCTGGGTGGACTTCCAAAACGACTACAAGACGATGGACAGGGACTTCATGGAGTCCGTGATCTGGGCGTTTTCGGAGTTGTACAAAAAAGGCCTGATCTACGAATCCTACCGCGTGATGCCCTATAGCTGGGCGGCGGAGACGCCACTTTCCAACTTCGAGACGCGCTTGGATAACGCCACGCGGGAACGCGAGGACAAAGCGATCACGGTGGCGTTTGAGCTGGACTCCCGACCTGAGGGAGCACCGGAGGCCGATAAATATTATCTCCTCGCCTGGACGACAACCCCGTGGACATTGCCTTCTAATTTGGCTTTGGCGGTGCATCCGGGGATGGAGTATATGTGTATAGTGACTCCGTCATTGCCCGGTTTATCCGGGCAATCCATGGATTACCCGAACAAGTCGGGTAATGACTGCTTTATTTTTGCGGCGAGTGGATTCAATTCAGTTGCTGATTTCTTTGGTGTAAAAGATGTGTTCTACGATAATCAGGCGCAAGGTTTTTATACGAAAGATAAACCCGCTGATCCAGATCAGGCTATAGAACAGCATAGTTATTTAAGACATCAGCGTGAAAACTCAATCAAAGGATCTGCTTTCCTTGGCCTCACCTACAAACCGCTCTTCCCGTATTTCGCGCATTTGAAACATGCCCCTCACACTAACCCTCTCCCCGAGGGGGAGAGGGAGGCGACGGCGAAGGCAGGAGCGGGTAAGGGGGGCGCGTTCCGCATTCTGGACGGCTCCAGCTTTATCGAGGAAGGCTCCGGCACGGGCGTGGTGCATCTCGCGCCGGGCTTCGGGGAGGACGACCAGAAAACCTGCGAAGCGGGCGGCATTGCCATCGTCTGCCCGGTGGACGACAAAGGTCGCTATACGGATGAGATTTTCGATTTAGCCCCTCACCCCAACCCTCTCCCCGAGGGGGAGAGGGAGGCGAAGGCGCAAGCCGGAGCGGGTGAGGGGGTATTAAAACTAAAAGGCCTCAACGTCATCGCCGACACGCGCAAGGAAGAGGGCGAGCCTTATACCGACGCACAACTGCAAAAATACGGTCTGGCTAACTTACGCATCATCAACTGGCTGAAACAAAACGGTCAGCTCATCAAACAGGAAGACTTCAAGCACAACTATCCGCATTGCTGGCGCACCGACACGCCGATCATCTACCGTGCGCTGCCCTCGTGGTATGTGCAGGTCACTGCCTTCAAAGACCGCGCAGTCGAACTCAACAAAAACATTCACTGGATTCCCGAGCACACACGCGACGGGGCGATGGGGCATATGCTCGGCAGCGCGCCCGACTGGTCGATCTCGCGCAACCGCTTCTGGGGCTGCCCGATTCCGGTATGGAAAAGCCCCTCGGGGAAAATCAAGGTGTTTGGCTCCATCGAGGAACTGGAGAAGGCAAGCGGTCAGAAGGTCGAGGATTTGCACAGACCTTTCATCGACGAGATTGTGATTAAAGAAGGTGGCGAGGAATACCGCCGCGTGGAGGAGGTGCTGGATTGCTGGTTTGAGTCCGGCTCCATGCCGTATGCCCAGCTGCATTACCCGTTCGAGAACGCGGAGAAGTTCAAAGCCAATTACCCCGGCGATTTCATCACCGAATATATCGGCCAGACACGCGGCTGGTTCAACACGCTGATTATGCTGGCGACGGCACTCTTTGACGAACAGCCGTTTAACAATTGCATCTGCCACGGCGTCGTCATCGACGAAGAGACAGGCTTAAAATACTCCAAGCGCCTGAAGAATTACAAAGACCCGATGGAGGTGTTCGATACGTTCGGCGCGGATGCGCTGCGCTGGCTGATGGTGGCCTCCGGCGTGATGCGCGGGCATGATCTGGGCGTTGACCCGGAAGGCAAGTTCATCCGCGACGTGGTGCGCCTCAACATCAAGCCCATCTGGAACGCCTATAATTTCTTCACGCTCTATGCGAATGCGGACGGGGTGCAGGCGGAGTTTTCGACCGACTCCGACAATCTGATGGATCAATACATCCTCGCCAAATGCCGTGCGATGGTGGAGGGGATTCAGTCCTCGCTCGATGCCTACGATACGCCCGGCGCGTGCGAAGCGGTGATGAAATTCGTCGAGGTGCTCAACAACTGGTATATCCGCCGCTGCCGCCCGCGTTTCTGGGGTACCGAAAAAACGCCTGACAAACAAGCGGCGTATAATACGCTCTACACCGTGTTGCATACGCTCTGCCGCGCTGCCGCGCCGCTACTGCCCTTTACGCTGGAAGCAGTGTTTCGGGGGCTGACGGATGAGCAAAGCAGCGTGCATCTGGCGGAGTTTCCCAATGTCTCGGCTATTGCAGAAAAGACAGGGTTGGTAGCCAACATGGATGTGGTTCGGGGCATTTGTAACGCTGCGCTGTCTATACGCAACAAGGCAAATATTCGCGTGCGGCAACCGCTGTCTAAACTGGATGTCTTCGGCACAAAATTTTCAGGCGATGATTATTGTCGCCGTATCATTGAAGACGAAGTGAACGTTAAAGAGGTTGAGTTCAAAACACAGGAAGAGATGCAGGGTATTGCAGCGGCTGACCTGAAGATTATCTCTCAGGTCGTCGGTAAAAAGCATCCCAAAGAGATGAAGCTGATTTTAGCGGCATCGAAAAAAATGGAATATGAGTCTCTTGAAAATGGGGACATAAAAATTGCGGGTGTGCAGCTGATCCAGCACGAAGATTTCGTTCTTAATCTTAAGCCCAATCAGGGCTATGAAAATAATGCGGCGTCGTTTCCTCTTGGAAACACTCAGGGGCTCGTCGTCCTCGACTTAAGCCTCACCCCCGAGCTCATCGCCGAAGGGATGGCGCGGGACGTGGTGCGTATGGTGCAGGAGTCGCGCAAGAAGGCTGATTTGCATATTTCCGACAAGATTTCACTGGTCATCACCGCGCCCGATGCGGTGGCGAAGGCGGTAGAGACGGGCGGCAACAAACAGTACATCGCCGATCAGGTGCTGGCTGCGTCGGTGACCGTCGGCGCGGGTTCCGGCGAGTTTTCATTCGAGCATGAACTGGAAGGCGAGAAGGTGGTGATCTCTTTCTCGAAGGTGGCATGATGTTAGTTGCCAGTTGCCAGTTGCCAGTTGCCAGTAGGCGCGCACGGAGGGCAACAAAAATATGACCATAAAAACTAGAGTCAGCGTGATCGGGGCGGGTGCGTGGGGCACGGCGCTGGCGATTCTCGCCAACCGCGCCAGCAGCGACGTCACGCTATGGACGCGCAATAAAACTGTCCTGCATACGATCCGCGATAAGCGTATCAATGAAGCGTATCTGAAAGGCTGTTTTCTCGACCCTTCCATTTATGTAACGGATGAATTGGCGCAGGTGAGCGACTGCGATCTGCTGATTCTCTCTACCCCTTCGCAATCCGTGCGCACGGCCTGCATCGCGCTGTCGGACATTATCGACCCCAAGCTTCCCATTCTGATCAGCAGCAAAGGGATCGAGCGCGGTTCGCTTGCTTTAATGAGCGAAGTGGTGGCCTCTATCCTGCCCGCGAATCCGCTTGCCGTGCTTTCCGGCCCTAATTTTGCCCTTGAGGCCGCGAGCGGCTTACCCACAGCCACCACGCTGGCCTGTGGCGATGCGGTGCTGGCCGAGCAGATGTCCTATGCCATTGGCGGGCGTAATTTTCGCCCCTACCTGACCGACGATCTGATCGGAACGCAAGTGGGGGGGGCGACGAAAAATGTGATCGCGCTGGCGTGTGGTATCGCCGAGGGGAAAAAGCTGGGCGAAAACGCACGCGCCGCGCTAATTACGCGGGGGCTGGCGGAAATGATGCGGCTGGCTCGCGTGCGTGGCGGACGGGAAGAGACATTAATGGGGTTGTGCGGCATTGGTGATCTGGTGCTGACCTGTACCAGCGCCCAGTCGCGTAATTTCGCGCTGGGGGTGGAGCTGGGCAAAGGAACCCCAGTGCGTGATGCATTGCCCGGCCATCTGCACGGGCTGACCGAGGGGGTGGTGACCGCCGATTCCATCTACGAAGTCTCTATAAAACAAGGGATTTCTATGCCTATCTGCACCGCGGTCTACCATATATTGAAAGGCCATATGACGGTGGCCGAAGGTATCAGCGACCTGTTGGGGCGTCCCTTTGCCTCGGAAGGCGAAATCCGGCGCCGGGCGTAGTTAAATAGCTAATAGCTGGAAATTAAACGACTGAAATTACTAGCTACTAATTACTCGCTACTACCAATAAATGTCACGGAAATGTCATCCAAAACTTTTCTATGTCTGGTTATAATAGGCTTTGAATACTGAAAAACCGTTGGATTTGAGTTATGGCCGACCATTACGAAGAAGACGATAGCATTGCCCCGGAACATGCCGCCGCCGATATCGGCGCGAAAATTTCGTGGGGTGCTCGGGCGTTGGATGCGGTTGGCGGGCTGATGTCCTTAGGAGGAGCCCCGCAAGCAGGTGAAACGCTGGGTGCATTGGGGATTACCGGCTTTGCCCCGGTTCTGGCGGGTTTTACCGCAGCGGGCGAAGGGCTCAAGGTGATGGACGACCTTGCTCACGGCGAAGTAAAAAAAGCGGGGAAGCACACGGTAGTAGGCGCTGCCAAAGCGGGCGTGGTATTCCTCGACGGTGCGACGATGGGGCTGGCGGAAATCCCCTCGCTGCTATTTACCGGCAAGTTCCTTTCCACCAATGTCGGCAATGTGGTCGGCCAGATGCTGGACGGAGCGGATAAAGCGATCAAACCCGCTTCTGCGGTGGCGGGAGTAGGGTTCTCAGACCCCCGCTACGCCATGGCGGCCGCTGCGCCTGCGGACTCTCCGCAGCAGGTGGCGCCGTATGGCATGGAGCCTCCCCCGGGCGGCTGGCGCAATTATATCATGGCGCAGCGTCAGGGTGGCATGGTGCAGCAGCCGGGCGGCGAAACTGCGCCGGTAATGTCTGGCAATCCGCGCTTTACGAGCGCCGTGGAAGTAGCTAAAAATGCAGCACGATCCGGCGGCCAGCCTCAACTTGGTTCGGCAGGATAAGGGAGACGGGCGATGACGGATGCCGATCTTGAATTGAAATATCACGATATCACCGAGCTATACGATCTCGCGGAGGAGCTGATCCAGACCGTCGAAAGCGAGTTTGTGCAGGATCCTCAGGAGCAGCTGGCGCTGGTAGAGGCGTTGATTGAGACGGTGGGGGAGTCGGCGGATGCGCTGACCGAGGATTTTATCAATGTGGCGGGACGCGACAAAAAAGCGAATATGCGCCGCAAGGGACGTATTGAATCCGCGCTGCGCAAAATATATGTGGCGATTGACGATTATCAGGCGCGTGTTGCTCAATCGGGGCATAAAATCTCCAAGAACCTGATGAATATCGCCGATCCCATCGTGGAGCGGATTAAGCGTCAGGTGGAGGTTATTGTCTCCCACTTTATTGACTTTGTGGATATTTCTCTGGAACGCATCATGCAAAAGACCCATCTGGAAGAGCTCAAGCAGCGTCAGGAAAAAATCGCGTCGATGCTGTATCACGCCGGTTATGGCATGGAGCAGGGCTAGATTCGTTCTGCCCTATGTCACCCCGTCGAATGACGGGGTCTGGTTCTACCGGATACCGTCATGAAGACGGTATGACAAACTGGATCGCTTCGTCGCGCTTATTTCCACCCGCTCCGGCTGACGCCGACCGCGTGTGTAAAACGGCTCCTCGCAATGACAAGACAAGGAAATATGAATGGGACAAGAAGCGCGGCAAGGAGGCCGTGCCCTTTAGTCGTGCGAAGCGCGTTAGGCTCATCTGCCGAGCAGGAGGCGAGGCGGGGAGCGATCTAAACAAAAAAAGAGGGGAGCTTTTTGCAAAGCTCCCCAGAGTGGGCGTAGTGTAGTTGCCTGTTACAGACACTCGGATCCGGTAAGCTCGCTAGCTTACACGGAGTAATACATTTTGAACTCCACCGGATGGGGTGTGTGTTCGTATTTATGGACTTCTTCCATTTTCAGTTCGATATAAGCATCGATGAGGTCATCGGTGAGTACATCGCCCTTCTTCAGGAAGGCGCGATCCGCGTCCAGGTTCTCAAGCGCCTGACGCAAGGAACCGCACACGGTCGGAATGTCTTTCAACTCTTCCGGCGGCAGGTCGTAGAGGTTTTTGTCCATCGCGTCGCCGGGATGAATTTTGTTCTCGATGCCGTCCAGCCCCGCCATCAGCAATGCGACATTGGTGAAGTAGGGGTTGCCGGAAGAATCCGGGAAACGCGCTTCCAGGCGCTTGGCTTTCGGGCTGGAGACGTGCGGAATCCGAATGGAAGCCGAACGGTTGCGTGCGGAATACGCCAGCAACACGGGTGCCTCAAAGCCGGGAATCAGACGCTTATAGCTGTTCGTGGAAGCGTTCGAGAAGGCATTGATGGCCTTGGCATGTTTGATGATCCCGCCGATATAATATAAGCAGGTATCGGACAAATCCGCATAGCCATTGCCAGCAAAGAGGGGCTTGCCGTCTTTCCAGATGGATTGGTGGGTATGCATTCCCGAGCCGTTGTCACCGTTGATGGGCTTGGGCATGAAGGTGGCGGTTTTCCCGTAAGAGGCCGCAACCATATGCACCACATATTTATATTTCTGCACCATGTCGGCGGCGTTCACCAATGTGTCGAATTCAATGCCCATTTCATGCTGAGCCGGGGCGACTTCGTGGTGGTTCACATAAGGCTTCAGGCCGACGGCTTTTAGCGCCTTGATCATTTCGGCGCGCATATCGGCGCAGACATCGACCGGGGGAACCGGGAAATAGCCGCCTTTTACCGAAGGGCGATGCCCCAGATTCCCGGCATCGTAGAACGTGCCGGAATTCACCGGAGATTCCGCAGAATCCACATGGTAATACGCGGAGTTCATGCCGACGTCAAAACGCACATCGTCAAAAACGAAAAACTCCAGCTCGGGGCCGAAATACGCGGCATCGCCAATGCCGGAATATTTCAGATACTCTTCCGCACGCTTAGCGGCGGAACGCGGGTCGCGTTCGTATTGCTGGCCGGAGGAGGGCTCAAGAATATCGCAGGTAATCACCAGGGTCGGATGCGCGGAAAACGGATCCACGAAAGCGGTTTGGGTATCCGGCATCAGGATCATGTCGGATTCATTGATCGCTTTCCAGCCAGCGATGGAGGAGCCGTCGAACATGATGCCTTCCTCAATCAGCCCTTCATTCACGGAGTCGATGAAATAATTGGTGTGCTGCCATTTTCCACGGGGATCCGTGAAACGGAAGTCCACAAACTCGATATTATGTTGCTTGATAAGATCAAACACCTTTTTAACAGACATACACTACCTTTCTTTTTTTTGAGTACACAATCTATAAACAGAGTTCAGAAACCCGTTGTCGACGAGGCTCTGAACTCTGGATAATTTACTTAAATTGCACTGTCACCGCGTTCGCCGGTGCGGATACGGATAGCATCTTCTACCGGAATGACAAAGATTTTGCCATCGCCAATGCGTCCGGTTTTGGCGGCGGTGATAATCGTCTCCACCGTGCGTTCCACCAGATTGTCCTGCACTACCAGCTCCATTTTTACCTTGGGAAGAAAATCCACCACATATTCCGCGCCGCGATACAGCTCGGTATGGCCTTTCTGGCGACCGAAACCGCGTGCCTCGGTAACGGTAATTCCCTGCAGGCCGATTTCCTGCAATGCTTCTTTCACTTCATCCAATTTGAATGGCTTGATAATTGCTTCGATTTTTTTCATGGCCTTCACTTTAGTTAGTTGATCATAAAAATACGTCTCAGATTGAGCAGGATGCGTGCCACCTCGTCAAGGATAAAGTTATATTATTTTATTACAATGTGTTGCTGAGTAGTGTCCGCATGGGAAAAGGCGGCAAAACCCTGCGCAGGCGCTCAGCAAATCATCCGGCTGCCTATTTTTTGTGCATTTAAGGGATTGGTGAGCATAAGCTGCATTCCGGCGCTTGACCTTGGCGACGGTTATGTTTAAGGATGCGTGTCTCTTATGTGGCGGGTGTAGCTCAGTTGGTTAGAGCGCAAGATTGTGGCTCTTGAGGTCGCCGGTTCGAAACCGGTCACTCGCCCCATTTTTCTCTTTTCCTGACAGGTTATAGGAACGAACCGTTGCGCGCCTTCTGCGCGGCATGGGTGGCGGCTAGGATTCCAGTGCGGCCAGCAGGCGCAGTACGTCTTTGGAAGCGACCTCTACCTTGGCGATTTCTTCCAATGCCAGATCCAGCTTGCCTTCATTGAAATAGCGCGCCGCCTGGATACCGTGTTGATGCACCCGTTGATGCGGTTCCACCAGCGCATTAAAGGCCGGGTTGGCGGTATAGGCGGGATCCTGCACCTGATCGTACCATTTACCCAGGCGGCAGGTGTGATGGTTGGACAGCTCTTCCGGATTAAGCTCCCCATGACCGATAATCATGTTGGCCAGATGTTTCTTCCATAGCACATGATCGGACTGCGCAAGTTTGATCACTTTGTCGGGAACATTGAGCTGCCCCAGTTTCCCGATATGCTCGCTGACGAGTTTCTCGACAGCATTCATCGCCTCGACAATTTTTTCAATCCCATGCACGCTGTCGCTGCTGCTGGCGGCAATGGTGGCGATGCCTTTGGCGACTTCCTGCGAAGCCTGACCCTGTTCCGTGAGGGTATTGGCGATATTGGCGGTATTCCCCGTCACTTCATTAATGCGCTGCTGGATTTCCTCCATCTGGCGCCCTACCTCGTCAATCGCTTCCTGACCGTCATTGACGGCCTTTGCGCTTCCTTCCATGGAAGTCAGCACGGTTTGGACTTCTTCCTGCAATTGTAAAATGATGGTGCTGATTTCATCGGTCGCGTTTTTGGTCTGGGACGCCAGTGTCTTGACTTCGCTGGCGACGACGGCAAAGCCCTTGCCCGCATCTCCCGCCCGCGCCGCTTCGATGGTCGCGTTCAGCGCCAGCAGGTTGGTCTGATCCGCAATCTGCTTGATATCCCGCGAGATGGTGCCGATACGTTCCGAGAATTGCGCGAGGGTGTTGACCTTCTGCACGGTGTCTTTCACGGACACGGTGATATGGTGCATGGTATTGACGGCTTTGGACGATGCCCTGCTGCCCGCATCCACCGCGTTTTCCGCATTTCTGGCCTGCGCAGAAATATTGTTGCCGAAATGGCTGATGGACTGGACGGTTGCCACCATTTCCTCCGCCGCAGCGGCAATCGTCTGCGTCTGATGGTCTACATTGCGAAGATTGGAAAGCATTTGCGCCGATAAAATGGCCGTCTCATTCGCCTGAATGGAAAGCTTGACGACGCGGCTCATTTCATCCTGCGCGCTGTCCCTGAGTTTATCCACCAATGCCTGAAGCGCCTGCGCCGTTTCGCCTTCGTCTTCCACGCGCACCATATAATCGCCGGTGAGCAGGGCTCTTAAACAGCGCAGGATGCTGCCCGTATCCGGTAATGGCGAGGTGGGGGAGGGGGTTTCCCCGGAAGAGGAAGGGACGACGGACTCTTTCTTATGACGGTGTGATGTAAACATGGGTCTTTAGTGGCTCCCCGCCCTTATGCAATCGACTGGACGATTTAATGCTGGCAGCGTTGCGTTAATATTCACTTAACGGGGATGGGCTGTGTATTTTATTCTGTCGGGAATGTTTGCTTTTTGGCTGCGGCTTGCTGTTCATGCCACAGTGTTTCCAGCTTCCGGGCGAGTGGCTGCTGGGGGTCGAGCTTTAAGGCCATGGCAATGGATGCTACGGCCTCCTCGTTGACTGCGCCGTTATTCTTCATCACCAGCGCGGCGGCGTATTCGGCAATGATGTCCGGCTGTCCCCCGGAGGCCAGCACCGCATGGCGCAGCGCCACTACCGCTTCGCCGGGGTTTTCCGCTTTTAGCCAGCTTGTGCCCAGCAATCGCCAGTTCTCGGCATTTTCGGGTTCGGTTTGCGCTTTCTGGCTGTATTGACGCAGCTGCGTGCGTAATTGCGCCTGCTCCTGACGCTGCTGATCAATGGGCTCCACCCACGCAGGTGCTCCCAGGAGAGTATAAAGCCCCAGGCTTCCCATCACGACGCATATTCCAATAATCAACGCCAGCACCCTGCGGCGGGGCGAGGGGAGGGATGCCGTGCGCCACACAGGCAGGGCAAGCATGGTGGCCATGAAGAGCGCCAGGGGTGTCAGCAACGCATACGTCATGCGGAAATTCCTTTGCGGCGATGAAAGAGCAATCGCCAGGCAACGACTCCCGCGATAGTCAGAAACCCTACAGGAGCCAGCCATAGGGGAAGGGTTGAGCTTCGCAGCGGCGGCTCCATCAATATGCCCTCCCCATACCGTTGTACGAGGTAGGAGACAATGGCGTCGTCGCTTTCGCCCGCGGCGATTTTTTCGCGTATCAGGGTGCGGATGTCGCGGGCGATTTGTGCATCGGATCCCGCGAGCGACTGCCCGCCGCATACCACGCAGTGCAGTGTGCCGAAGAGGGTTTTGGCGCGAGCCTCCTCCTGGGGAGAAAGGCTGGGAAGCGCCATGCTGTGCGTGGCCACAAGGAGCATCCCAAGAAGCAGAAACAACCTACTCATGAATATTCTCCAGCCGGGGCAGAATTTCCTTTTTCACGATCTCCTCGGTGAGGGGGCCGCGCTGATGATAGACGATATCGCGTCCATGGACGATAAGAAATGTCTCCGGCACCCCCGTAATACCGTAGGCGATGGCGGTGCGGCCGTCAGTGTCCAGTATCACATGGCCATAGGGGTTGCCGTTTTTTTCCAGAAAAGCGGTAATGTTCTCGGTCGTGTCGTTCCAGCCGATGCCGTAGAGGACGACATCCCCCCGCGCCGCCAACGCTTTCATCAGCGGGTGTTCCCCCAGGCACGGCGTACACCAGGAAGCAAAGAAATTCACCAGCACCGGCTTATCCGCAATCATCGCCAGGGGCAGGAGAGGGGTGCCGGGGACAAGGGGCGCACCTTCCAGTGCCGCCGCGGTAGCAATCGGAGGGGGCGTAACCTCTGAGGGGGGAGGCGTTTCCAGCGCATAGAAAAACATGAGCGCCAGAAGTACGAACACAAGTGCCGGAATGGTATGCCACATAATATTGGGCGCCTGTCGTTTACCGCAGATGCCTGCGTGCTTCTTCGATGGCCTGGTTCAATTTGAGCAGCGCCTCTTCCTGGGGGCCGATCTCCTTGGCGCGACGGCGATAGATAGCGTTGGCATCATCCAGTGTCGCGGTGGGGCCCAGGCCAAGAAACAACATCCACTCAGGGAGAGAGTCTTCTTTGGGATCGCCGTCGCCATGAGCGGAATCCTTCATGGAGATATTGCCGGAAAAAAGCGAGAGCGCATAGGCGCAGGTAGCGATACCCCACTCTTCAAAATTGCGTATGGCGCGTAAGGCAAGATGGATGGCGTAGACATTCTGCTCCAGCAATTGCCAGTGGTCGCTGGCGATCATATGCTCTCTGCCATACGCTTTCAGCGCGACGGAAACCCCGGCAACGTCGTTACCTGCCTTTTTCCGTAGCCGGTCGCTGGTGACATGCTGAAAGTTGGTATAGACCGTAGCGGCGGCAAAAGGGAAACGCCGTATTTCCTCATCGAGAAATTTCAGAGCTTCCGTCAATGTGAGGGTACGGGGAAAAGAGGTATTGAGAATACGACCGCTCGGCGGCGTGGGAGTCCAGCCGGCGGGAAGCTTTAGCGGGTGTTCGTAACGTATGTCTGGCATAAATATTATTCTTTTTTAAGCACGGATGTGCGAGGCAATAAAGCAATTAATCCCCCTGCGCCCATGCATAGTATACTGAACCACAAGAGCTGCATCAAAGGATTAACATACAGACTCAGGATAATGCCCTCGGCAGGAATGTCCAGTGCATTATCGGGATTGCCCGAGGGTTTGCGCAGGACGGCATACAGGTCGCCCCCAAGACTGGAATGGATAGCCGCTTCCGTGGTTTGCCCACCGCTGCCTTCATAATTGCGCAGTTCGGGATAGAGGGCGACAGGTGCGGCGTGTTCCCCTTTCCGGATTTCCAGATGTCCGCGCAACGCAAGGTAGTTCTCCACCTCTTTGTGATCGAGCGAGAAAAGATGCAGCGTATACGCGCCCGCCGTCTTTGTTTCGCCGGGGGCAAGGTGGAGTTCGTACTCTTCCTTGAGCAGGGAGGAGAATGTCAGCGCCACGCAGAATAACGCCAGCCCCACATGCGACAGCAGCATTCCGTAATGGCGGAAGCTGGGCGAGGGGATGCGTTTCCAGACCAACACGCAGGCGGCAATCAGCCACCCCGCCAGTGCCGATCCGCAGACCGCCCACAGGCTCGCGGGGTAAAGAAAAGCACCCGCAATGCCGCCGATAACGGCCAGCGCAAAGGCAGGTTTCAGCCGGGGACGAAGGGTATGCGTCCATCCCAGCAGGGGGCCAATACCCGCCAGCAGCACCAGCGGCGCAAGCAAAGGCAGCACGGTTTTGTTGAAATACGGGGCGCCGATCGTCAGGGGGCGTGCGCCTGTGAGTTCCTGCATCATGGGATAAGTGGTGGCAAGCAGTATGGAAGCGGCGGCGGCAATCAGAATAAGGTTGTTGGCGACAATCGCGCCTTCACGGGTAAAAGGGGCAAAGGGTTGGGTGGGCGTCCTCGGGGCTTTATAGGCAAAGACTAGGAGCGCCCCTCCGGTAACCATGCCCAGATACGCCAGGATGAAAATGCCGCGCTCGGGGTCGGAGGCAAAACTATGCACGGAGGTAATCAGTCCCGACCTCACGAGAAACGTACCCATGAGGGAAAAGGAGAAGGTAATGATGGAAAGCAATACCGCCCATAGCGCCAGCCCTCCTCGTTTCTCCAGCACGACTACCGAATGCAGCAGCGCCGTGCCCGCCAGCCAGGGCAGTAAGGAGGCGTTTTCCACCGGATCCCAGAACCACCAGCCGCCCCAGCCAAGCTCGCGGTACGCCCACCAGCCGCCCAGCCCGATGCCGAAGGTCAGCAGCCCCCAGGGAATCAGCACCCAGGGGCGAAGGATACGCGCCAGATCGCGGGTGACCGTGCCGTGCAATAACGCCGCCACGGCCAGGCAGAAGACAATCGCAAATCCGACATATCCCATGTAGAGCGTGGGGGGATGCATCGCCAGACCAATATCCTGCAGGAGCGGGTTCAGGCTGCGCCCCTCGAAGGGGACGGGATACAGGCGCTCGAACGGGTTGGAGGTCAGCAGCAGAAAGAGCAGCACACCGGCTTGCAGACCCGCCTGAATGGCCACCGCTTTACGGCGGGTCGCCTCATAGGTTTCAGGCATCTTCTGCCACGCCAGACCCGCGCCGAACAAGGCCAGCACATTGATCCACAGCAGGATGGAACCCTCATGATTGCCCCATGCGCCCGTGATTTTATACAGCAGCGGTTTGGCCGTATGGGAGTTCATCGCTACATTCATCACTGAAAAATCGGAGACGACGTAACAAAAGATAAGAATGAGGAACGCGCCTGCGACGCAGCCCAGCTGCACCAGTGGCGCACGGCGGGCGAAATCGGGCAGCTTGGGGGAAAATACCGCCTGTACCAGCGTTGTCATGAGTGCCAGCATCAGCAGAAAATGTCCGAGTTCAGGTAGCATAGGAATCAGGGGGCGTCCGTTACGGGTTGTTCTTGCCAATGCCCCTGCTCTTTCAGCATTCTGGCTACTTCCGGCGGCATATATTTTTCATCATGCTTGGCCAGTATGCGGTCGGCCTTCATGCTGCCCTCCTCCATGTGACCTTCTGCAACGACGCCCTGGCCTTCGCGGAACAAAGCGGGCAGGGCGCCTTTATAATGCACGGCTACTTCTTCCCGGCCATCGGTGACCAGAAACCGTATCTCGCCATCGGGAGCATGTTCCAGGCTTCCCGCCTTTACCAGGCCGCCGAGCCGCAGGTTGTTTGTACCCGGATGCCGGATGAGTAATTCACTCGGGGTATAATAGAAAAGGATATTGTCCTTAAAATTATTCAGCATCAGCGTCACCGCCCCCCCCAGCATCGCCAGACCGAGGAGAATAAAGATCAGCCGCTGGTGTTTGGGTTTCATACAGTGTCTTTGAACTGCTCAAGATGGCGTCGGGTCTTGCGGTAATGCTGGCGTTGAACAAAAAATATGGCGCATAATGTCAGTGCGGCCAGTGCGTAACAGGCAGCGATATAAGGCAGGAAGGGGTCTTCAGCATCCAGCATGAGCGCAGGTTTAGCGTATGGCAGGGGGGACGGCAACCCCCATTTGTCACATAATTAATGAGTGAATAATGTATAATCCACACAGGATTTTTCATTTAAGTGTATATTCACACTTGACATGGGTGTCGATGCGAGGCATAAGGCGGCTAGAAAAGCAAGGGAAACCGGGCATATGGATCATCTGGAAAAACTGGAAGCGCAAAGCATATACATTTTCCGCGAAGCGTTTTACGCCGTGGATAAAAAGAAACTGGCGATGCTGTGGTCGTTCGGCAAGGACTCTACCGTGATGATCTGGCTGGCGCGCAAAGCGTTTTTCGGGCGTATCCCGTTTCCGCTGATCCATTGTGATACGGGGCTGGAGATGGACGAGGTCTACGCTTACCGCGACCGTTATGTGAAGGAATGGGAGCTGGATTTCATTTCTCAGGAATGTCCGCCGCTGGAGGAAACCGATCCTACCCTGCCCTGGGCGGCACGGGTGGCCTCGCGCAAGACGCTGGGACTGAGGCAGGTGGTCGAGCAGCGTGGCTTTACGGCGATCATGGCGGGTATTCGCCGCGATGAAGAAGGCACCCGCGCCAAGGAACGTTATTTCTCGCCGCGTGGAGCGGATAATAGCTGGGATGTAAAAGAACAGCCGCCGGAATTCTGGGATCAGTTCAAAACCGATTTTCCGCCGGGGACGAGCCTGCGTATTCACCCGCTGCTGCACTGGACGGAAGCTGATATCTGGCTGTATGTGCAGCGCGAGAATATCCCGATGGTGCCGCTCTATTACGCCCGTCCTTACGGTGCGTTCGAAGGCCGCGATTTCGGTGGGCAGATGATGCGTTTTCGCTCCATCGGCGAGAAGGGCATTACCTGGCCGACGCCCTCGGACGCGGATACGATCGAAAAGATTATTGAGGAACTGCAAACCACCCGCACCTCGGAACGTTCAGGCCGCCCGATGGGCGCAGACGAAGACGAATCGGCGTTTGAGCGGCTGCGTGCTGCCGGATACATGTGACGGGTATAAGAGAAACAATATATGAAAAATGCTATGGTACTCACCACTTGCCCTACGCCCCTGGCTGCTGCTTCTGAGAACCGCGACCAGCTCAAGATCGTGATCGTCGGGCATATCGACCACGGCAAATCGACGCTGGTGGGACGGATTTTCCATGACACCGGCTCCCTGCCCGAAGGCAAGCTGGAACAGATCACGGCCCAGTGCAAGAAGCGCGGGATGCCGTTTGAGTGGTCGTTCCTGATGGACGCGCTGCAGGCCGAGCGCGACCAGGGCATTACCATCGACACCACGCAAATCTGGTTTAAGACGGCACGCCGCGACTATTGTATTATCGACGCGCCGGGGCACCGCGAGTTCCTGAAGAACATGATTACGGGGGCGGCGGCATCGGAAGCGGCGCTGCTGTTGATCGACGCCGAGGAAGGCGTGCGGGAACAGTCCAAACGCCATGGTTACCTGCTGCATTTGCTGGGGATCAAACAGGTGGCGGTGGTGGTCAATAAGATGGATCGCGTCGGTTACGATCCGGTGAAGTTCGATGCCATCGTGAAAGAATACGGCGCGTATCTGAAGAGCATCGGTGTGGAGGAGTTTACCTTCATTCCCATTTCCGCCCGTGAAGGCGATATGGTGGTGGAGCGTGGGCAATATCTTGACTGGTATGACGGCAAAACGGTGATCGAAACGCTGGATGCGTTCAAAAACCTGCCCGCTCCAACCGAACAACCGCTGCGTTTTCCGGTGCAGGATGTCTATAAATTCGACGAGCGGCGCATCATCGCCGGACGTATTGAATCGGGGACGTTGCGGGTGGGCGATACAGTGCTGATTTCGCCGAGCAACCATACGATCCGCGTAAAATCCATCGAGCATTTCGGCGGTGAGGCTAAGAGTGTGGCGTTTGCCGGTGAGTCGGTGGGCATTACGCTCGAAGACCAGCTTTTCGTGGAGCGCGGCAACGTTATTTCGCATGAGGCGCATCCGCCCGCGTTGGTGCGTAAACTGAGTGCGCGGCTGTTCTGGCTTGGCAAGAACCCGCTGGTGAAGGGCAAACGCTATAAGGTGAAAATAAACACCGCTGAATTCCAGGCGGAATTGGCGGAGGTGCGCCATGTCATCGATACGGATGCGCTGGGTCAGCATGTCACGGAAGAGGTTGCGCGCAATCAGGTGGCGGAAGTGGTATTCACCCTGCGCGGCCTGGCGGCGGTGGACGATTATAACGAGCTGGAGCGCGGCGGGCGGTTCGTCATCATCGAAGATTACGACATCGTCGGCGGCGGCATTATCAGCCTCAAAGGCGTGATTGACCTGCGCTCCGGTTCCCGGGAAGTGAAATCCTCCAACATTACGGGGGTGGATTTCCGCATCACACCGGAGCAGCGGGCGCTCGCCAACGGGCACAGGGGAGGGATATTATGGTTTACCGGCTTGTCCGGATCCGGAAAATCCACCCTGGCGCTGGAGCTGCAGCAGCGGTTGTTTAACAAAGGCTATCAGGTCTATGTGCTGGATGGGGACAATATCCGCCAGGGCCTGAACGCCGATCTCGGTTTTGCGCCGGAAGACCGTTCGGAGAATATTCGCCGGGTGGGAGAGGTGGCGGCGCTGTTTGCGCGTGCCGGATTTATCGTCATCTCGGCGTTTATTTCGCCCTATAAGGAAGACCGTCGCCGCGCCCGCGCCTGTGCGCCGGAATATTTCAATAACGTCTACATCAAAGCGGATGTGGCGACCTGCGAGAAGCGCGATGTGAAGGGGCTGTATAAAAAAGCGCGGGCGGGAGAAATCGAGGAATTCACTGGTATTTCCGCTCCCTATGAAGAGCCGGAAAACCCTGAGCTTGCCGTCGATACGCGCACGCAGAGCGTGGAAGAGTCCATTGCCGTGCTGATGGAATATGTAGAACGGCAATTCGTTTCGCCGGTAAAAGAACTAACTAATCAGGGGGGGATTTGATGGGGAGTAGGATGTAGGGAGTGGAATGTGGATTATAAAGAACTTAGGTTCTGGCAAAAGGCATTAGACCTTGCTGACATGATTTATAATGAAGTAGGTGGATTTCCTAAAGAAGAAACTTTTGGTCTGACTTCGCAAATTAAACGTGCGGCCATATCGGTGATGTCCAATATTGCTGAAGGTTCAGCGCGAGGAACAACAAAAGAGTATTTAAGGTTCTTGAGCATGGCAAAAGGTTCATTGAAAGAGGTTGAGGCACAGTTAATTTTTGCTGAGCGTAGAAAATTTATTTCTGAATCAAGTTTAGAGAAATATATGTCTGAAACGAACTCTATTGGAAAAATGATTACGAAAATGCAGCAGTCTTTGCGGGAGAAACTATAATGAATGACACACCACACACCACGCACCACGCACCACTCACCACAGATGTCATCATCATTGGCGCGGGGCCGGTGGGATTGTTCGCGGTGTTCGAGCTGGGACTGCTCGGCCTCAAGGCGCATCTGGTGGATATTCTCGACAAGCCGGGCGGTCAATGCGCGGAATTGTACCCGGAAAAACCGATTTACGACATCCCGGCCTGGCCGGTGATTTCCGGTCAGGGACTCACCGACCGTTTGCTGGAGCAGATCAAGCCGTTCGAGCCGACCTTCCATTTCTCGCAGATGGTGGAGAGCTTGCGCAAGACGGATGAAGGCGTATGGCAGATCACCACCGATGCGGGAACGGTGATTCAGGCTCCGGTCGTCGTGATCGCGGCGGGCGGCGGCAGCTTCGTGCCCAAAAAGCCGCCCATTGCGGGTATTGATGCCTATGAAGGCCACTCCGTGCATTATGCCGTGCGCAAGATGGCGCAATTCGAGGGCAAGCGGTTGGTCATCGTCGGTGGCGGGGATTCGGCGCTCGACTGGACGCTCAACTTGCAACCGCTGGCGAAAGAGCTTGTGCTGATTCACCGCCGCGATGATTTCCGCGCCGCGCCGGATTCCGTGGAGAAGATGAAAAAGCTGGTGGCCGAGGGAAAAATGAAATTCCTGCTGGGACAAGTCTCCGGCCTGCATGGTGAGAACGGGCAGTTGGAGGCGATTACGCTGAAGGACGATGCGAAGAACGAAACCCGCATCGAATGCGACTGTCTACTGCCTTTCTTCGGCCTGACCATGAAGCTGGGGCCGGTGGCGAATTTCGGCCTCAACCTGCATGAGAATTTGATTCCGGTCGATACCGAGAAGTTTGAAACCTCCGAGCCGGGTGTCTTCGCCATCGGTGACATCAACAGCTATCCGGGTAAGCTGAAGCTGATTTTATCGGGTTTCCACGAAGGGGCGTTGATGGCGCAAAAGGCGTTTGCTTACTGTCGCCCCGGCGAGAAATTGCGCTTCCAATACACCACCTCTTCCACTGACCTGCAAACCAAGCTTGGTGTGAAGGAAGGCAAAGCCGCCTAATTCTACTGGCAGCGAATTTTGTACCTATATGAATTGTCATTGCCCGGCTTGTCCGGGTACCCGTCTATGCGCTAAGGCGTTTTCGGTCTTCGGGCATAGACAGCTCCTCAAGAGCGTACTCTTCAAATGCACGGCATCGCTGAATGCACTGTGCAGTGACTT
>Ga0209573_1001870_pt1 | contig 29608 bp, 27 predicted proteins | sample TNRBio252014_DNA_FD_185870 | JGI IMG/M metagenome (GOLD analysis project Ga0209573, IMG submission 185870) | Wastewater treatment Type I Accumulibacter community from EBPR Bioreactor in Madison, WI, USA - TNR Reactor_6/25/2014_ DNA (SPAdes)... | ecosystem: Engineered > Bioreactor > EBPR >...
AAGCCAATTATTTACTGGGGAAACTGACCGCCGCCAAAGTCATGCGCGCCAAGGTGATCACCTGCGCTCCCGATACTCTGGTCGAGGAAGCCGCCCGCCTGTTGCGCCAGGAAAAGATTAGCTGCCTGCCCGTAGTGAACGGCGACGGCCATCTGCTGGGCATGTTGACGCATGAAGATTTACTGGACTTCTTCCTCGATATTACCGGCTGCCTGATGGAAGACACCACGCGCATTGCCGTCCATCTGCCAGACACCAGAGGCCAACTGGGCCGGTTGTTGACTACCATCAACGAAGCTGGCGGCTACATCGCTACCGTCGTTTCCCCTCTGCATCCCGACAAAAACGGTCTGCGTATCGCCGTTGTCCGCTACCGCGCTCCCCATCCGCACGCGCTGAACCAGCAATTGCGCGATCTTGGCTACGATCTGCTGACGGAAACTTTCCCTGACTAACCACGGAATCTTGACCATGATTTTGGACATCGACCAGGAAACCCTGCCCCGCGAGGAACTTCAGGCGCTGCAACTCAGTCGGCTGCGCTCCACGGTTGAACGCTGTTACCAGACGGTGAAATACTACCGCGAAGCCATGGATGAACTGGGCGTCAAGCCGAGCCATCTCCAATCGGTCGCTGATGTGCGCCTGCTACCTTTTACTAAAAAAGAAAACCTGCGCGAAAACTATCCCTTTGGCATGTTCGCCGTTCCCACTGACCAAGTGGTGCGCATCCACGCCTCCAGCGGCACCACCGGTAAACCGACCGTTGTCGGCTACACCCGCCGCGATGTGCGCACCTGGGCGCGGGTCATGGCCCGCAGTCTGGCCGCCGCCGGATTGCGTCCCGGCGACCGTCTGCACAACGCCTACGGTTACGGCCTGTTCACCGGCGGCTTGGGACTCCACTACGGCGCCGAGGAACTGGGGGTCATGGTAACGCCCATCTCCGGCGGCCAGACGCAGCGTCAAATCATGCTAATCCGCGACTTTGAACCCACCGGTCTGTCCTGCACCCCCTCTTACGCGCTGAATATCGCTGAGACGGCTGAGGACATGAATGTTGACTTACGCAAACTTTCGCTAAAAGTCGGCATTTTCGGCGCAGAACCCTGGACCGAGGAAATGCGCTACGAACTGGAATCCCGGCTAGGCATTGACGCTATCGATATTTACGGTCTGTCTGAAGTGATCGGCCCCGGCGTCGGCATTGAGTGCATCGAGGCTAAAAACGGCCTGCACGTCTTTGAAGACCATTTCCTGATTGAAGCGGTGGATGTGGACACCGGCGAACCGATTCTTTACGGTGAACCGGGCGAAATCGTCATCACCTCACTGACCAAGGAAGCCTTTCCCGTCATTCGCTATCGCACTCGCGACATATCCATCCTCAACCCGGCTCCCTGTCGCTGTGGCCGCACGCATGTCCGCATGAATCGGGTTACCGGGCGCACCGACGATATGCTCATCATTCGCGGCGTCAATGTTTTCCCCTCACAGGTCGAAGCGATCCTGATGCAGACGGAAACTCTTTCGCCGTTCTACCAACTGGAAATCTCCCGTGAAGGCAACCTCGATCTGCTGACCGTCAACGTGGAAGGCAGCCCGCCGCTGGTCGCCCAAGGCCAGGAAGCGATGGAGCGGGTCGGCCACAAGGCGCAGAAGGACATCAAGGATTTTATCGGCGTTACCGCTAAAGTGATCGTCAAGAAAACCGGTGAGCTGCCCCGCTCCGAGGGTAAAGCCGTGCGGGTCATTGATCACCGCAAACAACCGAAGTAATCCAGGGAATTCGGGAGCGTGCGCGATAGGGAATTTCTGATTCACTATTTCGCGCACTCCCTAACGTTGAACCTCTCGCGCTGTCCAACGTTTCATTCCGCTTGCAGGAGGCGCGCAGCCATGGCAAAACTCAGTGAATCCGGCCCAGACGTTACATCTGCCACTCCCACACCGACAGCAACTTCCACAACGGAACTGACCGCCGACTTGCCTGACTTGGATTCCCCGCCCAGACCGACTCGTTCTCACCAAAGCCGCGCCAGCGATAAATCGACCACCTATCGCGCCTATCACATCGAACGATCAATGCTCGGCTCTCATATTCCTGAAACCATTGACCGTATGGTCAACGCTAACCTGGCGCGTGGCACAGCCGGCATCTCCCCATCCGTGCTGGCCATGGCTTATCTGGATTGGTTGATGCACCTTGGGCTCGCCCCCGGCAAACAGGCGTTACTCAACGAAAAAGCCGTCCGTAAAATGGTGCGGCTAGCTCTGTACGCCTTCAAATCCAGCCACAACCCCAGCACTCCGCCCTGCATCGAGCCTCTTCCCCAGGACCACCGCTTCGCGGGCGATGGCTGGCGACAATGGCCCTACAACCTGATTTACCAGTCATTCCTGCTCTCTCAGCAGTGGTGGTACAACGCCACGACCCGCACCCGTGGCGTTGATAAACGCAACGACGCGATTGTTTCCTTTGTGACCCGGCAGATCCTTGACATGTATTCACCGTCGAACTCGCCGCTCACCAATCCGGAAATTCTCAAGGCGACCCTGGAAGAAGGCGGCCAAAATCTGGTGCGTGGCTGGACCAACTTCATGGAGGACATGGAGAAAATGATTGCGGGGAAACGGCTGGCTGAAGACGATGGACAGTTCGTCGTCGGTCGGGACGTCGCAGTGACTCCAGGAAAGGTCATCTTCCGCAACTCGTTGATTGAACTCATTCAATATCAACCAGCCACGCCGGAAGTTTACGCCGAACCAATCCTGGTGGTCCCCGCCTGGATCATGAAATACTATATTCTCGACCTGTCGCCGCATAATTCCATGGTTCGCTACCTGGTGGAACAGGGGCATACCGTTTTTATGATCTCCTGGACCAATCCGACTGCCGCTGACCGCGACTTAGGCATGGACGACTACCGGCAATATGGCGTGATGGCCGCGCTGGATGCAATCTCAGCGATCCTGCCCGGACGCAAGGTTCACGGCGTCGGCTACTGCCTGGGCGGCACCCTGCTTACCCTCACCGCCGCCGCCATGGCCCGCGATGGCGATCACCGCTTGAAAACGATCACTTTGTTCGCCGCGCAAACCGACTTCTCTGAAGCCGGCGAACTGCTGCTGTTTATCAATGAAAGTCAGGTGGCGTTTCTGGAAGACATGATGTGGGATCAGGGTTATCTGGACGCCGGACAAATGGTGGGCACTTTCCAGCTGTTGCGCTCTAACGACCTAATCTGGTCACGCATGGTCCATGACTATCTGTTGGGTCGGCGCCAAACGCTCAACGACCTGATGGCCTGGAACGCCGATCAAACCCGGATGCCCTTTCGGATGCATTCTGAGTACTTACGCCATATCTTTCTTGGTAACGAACTGGCGACTGGTCATTACAAAGTCAAAGGTCGGCCCGTGTCGATTACCGACATTCGCACCCCGATCTTCACCGTCGCTACTGAGCAGGACCACGTTGCGCCTTGGCGGTCGGTGTACAAGATCAACCTGCTGGCGGACACCGATCAAGTCACATTTCTGCTGACCAGTGGTGGCCATAACGCCGGCATCGTCAGTGAGCCGGGCCATGGCCGGCGCAGCTATCAGATGGCTTGTCGAACTGATCGGGATCGCTATATCGACCCGGATACCTGGCAGGCGATGACGCCTAAACAGCAGGGTTCCTGGTGGCTAGCCTGGCAAGCCTGGCTGGCTAAATATTCTGCCGAGCATCAGGCTCCGCCGCCGCCCATGGGCGCGCCAGAGAAAGGTCTGTACCCCGTGAGCGAAGCGCCGGGAACGTATGTGCTGCAAAAATAACCGGTCTGACTGATTGGTGAGTTCATTGAAACCACTGCAACCGGTGGAGAATGTCTCCAAACCCTCTGAAATCGCTGAATTTCTGCAGCAGGCTGCCCGCGTTCCTGCGGTGGCGACTGCGCAAGGCCGACTGATTTTCGCCTTGGACGCGACTGCCAGCCGACAACCTGCCTGGGATCAAGCCTGCCAACTCCAGGGCGACATGTTTGCGGCGGCGGCGGAACGGGGTGGACTAGCCATGCAACTGGTTTGGTATCGGGGCTATGGCGAGTTTCAGGTTGAGCCATGGTTAACGGCTGCCGCCGAACTCCAGCGTCGCATGACCTCGGTGCAATGCCAGGGCGGTTTGACCCAGATCGGCCGGGTTCTGGACCATGCCATTCGCGAAACGCAACGATATCGCTTGAACGCCCTGGTTCTGGTCGGTGATTGCCTAGAAGAAGCGGTGGACCCGCTTTGCCATCAGGCCGGACAACTGGGCGTGCTGGGCGTACCCGCCTTCATCTTTCAGGAAGGCCAGGACGCCGCCGCCGCACGCGGTTTTCGGGAAATCGCCCGGCTGACCCGGGGCGCCTACTGCGCTTTTAACGCAGGCAGCGCAGATCAATTGCGCGAACTGCTCAAAGCCGTAGCCATCTACGCCACTGGCGGTCGCCAGGCTCTGGAAGCTTTCGGTCGGCGGCAGGGCAGGCTGATTGAGCAACTGACTCGACAACTCTGAGTCGTCCATGCTGGCGCGCGTCCTGCTCATTGCCGCAGTCTTGATCGGACTCTATGTTCTGGTTCGTTGGCTGCGCCGCTCCCCTTGGGGTAAATGGGTGGGACGGGCGGTGATCGCCATCGGCATTGCCGGTTTTTTGCTGCTGCTCACCGTGCGGGGCGGCGCTGAAGTCGCCCTACCTTTACTGGTCGGCTTGACCCCATTACTACTCCGCTGGCTCAATGCCCAGCGTCCCCCCTCCTCCGCCATTGGCTCGAATGGCTTGGGTCAATCCACCGTTACCACCCGTTTCCTGAACATGACGTTGGATCACGCCAGCGGCGCGATGCGTGGTCAGGTTCAGGAGGGTCGTTTCGCCGGACGCGCTTTGCAAGAATTGGCCCTGCCGGAATTGCTGGCGCTTTGGCGGGAATGTCAAGCGGACCCTCAATCAATAGCGGTTCTAGAAGCCTACCTGGATCGCCATGCCGAACCGGGCTGGCGGGAATCGTTACATGACGCAGAATCAGCCGCCGATTCGCCGGCGGCTACCCGGGTTATGAGCCCTGCTGAGGCCTACCAGATTCTCGGCTTGTCGCCCGGCGCCACTCCGGTGGAAATCCAGGCAGCCTACCGCCGCCTGATTCAGCGATTGCACCCGGATCACGGCGGCTCCGCCTATCTGGCGACCCAATTGAACCAGGCGCGGGATTTGCTGCTCCGCTCTGATTGATCGCGGATTCGTTGCTAGATCCGCCTGGTTTGATGCTGTTCCGCCAAGGTCTGACGCTTTTGGTAACACTGCCAGGCCAGGGCAATATCCTCCAGAAACCAGTCCAGTTCGCTCATAAGCATCGCTTGCGGACCATCGACCAAAGCTTTGGTAGGTTCTGGATGAAAATCGACAAGCACCATATTGGCCCCGGCGACAACCCCTTGCGCGGCAGCGTGCATCAGATCAAGGATGCCTTCCGGGGAGCGTTCGCGTGTGCCTACCGAGTGAGAAGGATCGACGCAAACCGGCATCCGGGTTAACCGCTTGAGTACCGGCACATGACTGAAATCCACCAGATTGCGGTGAGGATCGCCCATGTTGGTTTTGACCCCGCGCAGGCAAAACACGACTCGTGAATTACCCTCGCTGGCCAAATATTCAGCGGCGTTCAGTGACTCGTTCAGGGTAATGCCGAACCCCCGCTTGAACAGCACCGGAAATTCCTGCTCGCGGCCAACTGCCTTCAACAGCTCGAAATTTTGTGTGTTGCGCGTGCCGATCTGAAGCATGACGCCGGTGGGTTGGCCAGTTTGTTCCAGACATTCATGAATTTCATCGACATGGCTTTCATGCGTCACTTCCATGGCGATGACCTTGATGCCATATTGGCCAGCTAATTCAAACACATAAGGCAAACAGGATTTGCCGTGGCCTTGGAAGGAATAGGGGTTGGTGCGCGGTTTATAGGCGCCCATCCGGGTGCAGACCTGGCCGCGCTCGTGTAAGGCTTTGAGCATGATTTCTACATGATCTGGGGTATCAACGGCGCAGAGTCCGGCAAAGACATTCAGGGTGTCCTGACTGAATTTCACCCCGTTGTATTCAAATCCGCTGATTCGTTGCTCATCCCGATGCCGCCCCAGAATGCGGTATTCTTCGGCAATACGAATCACTCGCTCCACTCCTGGCAGGGCGTTAATGTCCTCGGCGGACAATGCCTTGGTATCCCCGATCAGGTAAACCTCGGTCAGGATTTGCTGAGCGCCATGCACTTTATGCACTCTAGCGGTGATGCCAGGTAGTTGGAATAGATAATTGAGCGCCTGCTGGTGCTCGTTGGAGTTTTCCGAAATGTTGGGATCCAGAATGACAATCATGTGGTTTGTTCCTGCGCAGGGTAATGAACTCCCCTTGTGTGGGGGAGCGTCATACTACCATTGCTTGGCGCGGATGCTAGGCATCCTCTTGCAGGCTTGTTTTTTTGCCTCGTCTTGCTGATGTTTTTTATGAACAGGCTGGACCGGATTTACGCTGAGACTTCGCGCCCTGTTTCGTATCGGTGGCCCGTTGATGGCGGCGTAGTTAGCGCAAATGGGCATGGGGTTCTTCGATACGGTTGGGTATTTTGATGGCGTTCACTACCTCGATTGCGCAACTGCACGGCGTTGGACGGGTCGCGGGGATTGCGCCGCTGGTTTGCCAAGCGCTCTGGTTAAGCCTGGTGCTGGGGTTTGATTGCTGGCCTGACCGTTGTTTTGGTGCTGCTGAATGCCCGGTTTTGGCGACTCAGCATCCGTTTGGAACGATTGAATCGAGTCCACTAAGGTACGGTTTGAGAGCTTGCGGAATGCGAATATGGCCCCGCTCATCCTGGTAGTTTTCCATCACTGCGACCAGAGTTCGTCCTACCGCTAAGCCGGAACCATTGAGAGTGTGAACCAGTTCCGGTTTGCCCGTGGCGGGATTGCGCCAGCGTGCTTGCATTCGCCGCGCTTGGAAGTCCTCGAAGTTGCTACAGGAAGAGATTTCCCGGTACTTCTGCTGACCGGGTAGCCAGACTTCTAGATCGTAGGTCTTGGCCGAGGAGAAGCCGATATCGCCGGTACAGAGCGCGACGACCCGATAAGGTAATTCCAGTCGCTGTAACACGGTTTCGGCGTGTCCGGTGAGTGCTTCCAGCGCATTGTAGGATTCTTCCGGGCGGACGATTTGCACGAGTTCTACTTTCTCGAACTGGTGCTGACGGATCATTCCGCGTACATCCTTGCCGTAGGAACCGGCTTCGCTGCGAAAACAGGGGGTGTGGCAAACATAGCGCAATGGGAGGCGCTCGGCGTTGGTGATGCTGTCGCGGACCAGGTTAGTGACGGGAACTTCAGCGGTGGGAATAAGGTAGTAATTGAGTTCGCCGCTCAGTTTGAATAGATCCGCCTCAAACTTGGGTAATTGACCGGTGCCGCGCAGGCTGTCCGCGTTGACTAGATAAGGAACGTAGACTTCTTGATAGCCGTGTTCTTGGGTGTGCAGATCGAGCATGAATTGAGTCAATGCTCGATGTAGCCGGGCTAATGATCCTCGGATGACGGTGAAGCGGCTGCCGGTGATTTGAGCGGCGGCGGCGAAGTCCAATCCTCCCTCTTCTCCTAGGTCAACGTGGTCTCGCGGTTCAAACTCGAATTGACGCGGCTCGCCCCAGCGGCGAATTTCGGTGTTATCGGCGTCGCTGGTTCCGATAGGCGTGCTGTCATGCGGTAGATTGGGGATGCTGAGTTGCAAGCTGGAAAGTTGAGTTTGTAGCGTCTCAAGTTCGCTTTCGGCATGTTGGAGTGCTTCGCCGAGTCCAGTGACTTCATTTAATAATGGTTGGATGTCCTGTCCGCTGGCTTTGACGCGGCCAATGGCTTTGGAACGGGTATTGCGTTCGTTTTGTAGTTCCTGCGTGCGTATCTGTAGTGCTTTGCGCTGAGTTTCTAGTGTGTTAAGTAATTCTGTATCTAGGGTATAGCCCCGCTTGGCTAGACGGACGGCTGTTTGTTCAAGTTCGCTTCTTAGTTGTTTGGGGTCCAGCATGGAGGGTAAAGCTCCCTTCTTAAGTTGGTTGTCGTGGGTGGATTATATCGAAAATGGTGTGATTTCTTCATTAGGTGATGATATAAAAAGAGGTTATTTTAAAGGCGGCCCAGTGATCCGGGCCGCCTGGTTTAAAACGGAAGCGATCTAATCAACCGATCAGATATCGCGCGTCCATAGCGAAGCCATTGCTGGGCCGGTGCCGACGCACAGCGACGCGCCGCCCATGCTCTTGCCCTGCCGCTCCAGTTCGTAGTACAGGCTGACCACGATACGCAGGCCCGTGGAACCGACCGGGTGGCCGAGCGCAATGCCAGAACCGTTAAAATTGCAGATATCGGGGGTCAGGTTCATACCGTGATCTGCCTTGAGCATCCGTCCAACGCCCAGCCACTGGGCGGCAAACGCTTCGTTGACTTCCCAGTATTCAATATCCTCGAATTTCTTGCCCGCCTGCTTCAGCGCCTTGGGAATCGCCACTGCCGGGCCGAGGCCCATGACCGCTGGATCGATGCCGGCATTGCAGATGCTGACCAGCTTCATGAGCGGCTTGATGCCCATAGCCTTGGCTTTGGCCAGCGACATGATCACCACCGCGCTGGCGCCGTCGTTGATGCTGGAAGCGTTGGCCGCCGTCACTACGCCGTCTTTCTTGAAGGCCGGCGACAGCTTGGTCATTTTCTCTATGCTGGCGTCCGGGATGAAGTTCTCATCGTTTTCGAAGAAAGTGGAGCCTTTCTTTGACTTGAGCTCGACCGGCACGATTTCACGCCTGAAAGTTCCTTCCTTGGTCGCAGTGGTGCAGCGCGTGTGGCTGATCAACGCCAATTCATCGCATTCCTGCCGGGTAATGCCGTATTTGACAGCCACATTCTCGGCGGTCATGGCCATGTGGCCGGGCACTAACTCATCGAACAGACCATCGTGAATCATGCTGTCTTCGATATTGCCCTGCCCCATCCGGTAGCCCATGCGGCCCTTGGGCAGCATGTAAGGCGCATTGGTCATGCTCTCCACGCCAACCACCAGACCGATTTCAGTCTGACCCAGCATAATGTTATGGCAAGCGATTTCCAGGGCGCGCATGCCGGAGGTGCAATTCTGGTTGACCGATACCGCGCTGCTGTAGTGCGGTAAGCCAACCCGCATGCTCACCTGCCGTGCGGGCAGCGAACCTTGCATGCCGAGATAAAGCTGTCCCATACAGATTTCATCAATCTGGTCAGCTGGGACGCCGGACCGTTCAATAGCGCCCTTGGCGGCGGTAATGGCTAAGTCACGCGCAGATACGTCCTTGAGCGTGCCCATGAATTTGCCGATCGCCGTCCGTGCGGCGCTGACGATCACGACTTCGTTAAGAGCCATAGTTACTCCTCGTTTGGGTGGTGAATGCAGGGTTGCTGCGTTTGATGGCGGCCAATCCTGGCTTGGTTGTTGAGAATTCCTGCTTACATGATTGACCCTGTGGGCGTGGTATAAGCAGATGTTGGAAAGTAAAGCTTATCTTTCGCGGATGTCAATTGTTCTGGGATCAGGATGCCTATTTAGTATTTCGTATCCCAAATGTCTCTTGGTGATGATATAAAGCGATAGCTTAATTTAAGTGACTACGACAATGATGTCATGAAATTTTTACATCCTCCCCGCCCTAAAGAACGGGGTCTTTCACGCAAGACCTGATAAAATTCGGAATGTCGTCATAATTTTCGCAACGGATACCGAGCGCGTGGATTCATCCGCCCCCCCCACTTTGATCGATCACGACCGTTTCAGCGCCCTGACCGCCGATCGCGCCCATCGCCTGCTGCGGCTGACCTGCTGGCTGTCCACACCACATCTGAACTCAATCACTCTCACTCGACCGCTCGTTGCCGACGTGCTGTCTCAAGCGATTCAGATGGAGGAATTTCTGGATGCCTATGGCGCGCGCAAAAATCGCCAGTGGTCACGGTTCCGGTCGCTGACCGCCACTCTCAAACTATTCGCTGATGTTATCTACAAATTACTGCATATCCGGCATTCACTACCCTCCTACCGGCTGCTGCCCACCGAACGGGACTTTGCCATAGCCACTGCCCAATCGCTGGAATTCACTCATAAAATTCTGGTGAAGGCGGCGCACCGAATCACTGCTCAAGCGACTCGTCTAAACCTGGCGATTCCCGCCCATCAACCCGGCGAAGACGAGTATCTGGAACCTTTGCCACCGGGCCGCCTGCCCCGCGACCGAGCCGTCCGCAAGGTCAGCAGCGCCGCCGAAACGGTGATCTATCTTGCCACGGCTTATCTGAACCTGGCCTCGGAAAGCGAGTTGTTGCATATCGTCGATTGGGTAAAACCCGCCCAGTACTCCAAATGTTTTCCTGATCCGATCAGCGAAGATAACCTGCGCTACCTGCAATTACGCTTTCATAGCCTGCAAGCGCTGTATGACACCCATGTCTCCGAAACGGAGCTGGAATCGCTGGACACCGATTTGCCCATCCTGCGCGGCCACATCAGCATTGTCTTTCACCTGCTGGAAATCGCGACGCAACTGGTTCACTACTATGAACGCCACCTCAACGCCAAAACCGGTGATTCTTCACTGCGCCGCCAGCCGGTCATCTCGACCCAAGACTTACTGACGCTGCTAATGAACTACGCCATCGCTTACGCCGGCCACTATCTCCACGAGGGACGCAGCTTTTGCTGCGCCATGCTCAAGCGCTACGCCGAAGTAGGGAAAATCGAGGTGCCGGTTCCGTCTTACCGGGGCTTTCACGTCCGTCCAGCCACCCTGATCGCCAAAATCGCCCAGCATTATGGCAGCCACATCACTATGGAACTGGATGGCCAATGCTACGACGCCAACTCGCCCCTGGATATCTTCCGGGCCAATGAACGAATCAACGCCCACAAAAGGCGCTGGCTGGCCGCAGAAATCGGTAATTTGCGCCTACCGGACGATGAACCCGCCGATCACCAGATTCGGGCCGCCGTCCTGGATGTTGTGCTCCAACTGGCTGAACAGGGCAAACTCATCATTTATCAGCAACCGCTTAATCTGTCAGACGAGTTCAGTCAGGAAAGCATTTTGCTGGAGAAGATCACGACGGAGATCGCCCGACTGCTGGCGACCGGTCAAATCGACATTCATACGGACTTGAGCATCGTCTTCACCGGGGATAAGCGGGTGTTAAGCGACCTCGAACTGCTGGCCCAGTCGGGCTATGGCGAGGACAGTTTCGGCAATAACGTCACGCTGCCCAAGGAACTGGCCTACCTGCGCCGCTAGGAGCGCCAGGGAATCAAGGCGAATTTTCGTGTCTGGCGTAGCAAAATGCTTTTTCCAAGGCTACTTTTCAACCGACTCTATCCGACTTTCATTTCACTTATCGAGATCAGCATCCACCATGAATAAGCCCAGAAAAGTTGCAATCCTGACCGCTGGCGGTTTAGCCCCCTGCCTGAGTTCAGCCGTTGGGGGCCTCATCGAGCGCTACTCCGAGATCGATCCTAGCATCGACATCATCTGCTACCACAGCGGCTATAAAGGACTCCTGCTCGGCGATTCCTATCAAGTCACGCCGGAAATCCGCGAAAAGGCGCGACTACTGCACCGCTTTGGCGGCTCGCCCATCGGCAACAGCCGGGTCAAGCTCACCAACGTCAAGGACTGCGTAAAGCGCGGCTTGATCAAGGAGGGTGAGGACCCGCAGAAAGTCGCCGCCGATCAACTGATCAAGGATGGCGTCGATGTCCTCCATACCATCGGCGGCGACGACACCAACACCGCCGCTGCCGATCTCGCCGCCTTTCTGGCTAAAAACAACTACGGCCTTACCGTCATCGGTCTACCCAAGACGGTCGATAATGACGTGTATCCGATCAGGCAATCGCTGGGGGCGTGGACCGCCGCTGAACAAGGCGCCCACTACTTCCATAACATCGTCGCGGAGAACAACGCCAACCCACGCATGTTGATCATCCATGAGGTCATGGGCCGCAACTGTGGCTGGCTCACCGCCGCTACCGCGCTGGAATACCGCAAACTGCTGGATCGCACGGAATGGCTCCCCGCCATCGGCCTCGGTCGCTCTGGGTTCGATATCCATGCCGTCTATGTCCCTGAGATGGAAATCGACCTCGCCGCTGAGGCCCAACGCCTGCGCACCCTGATGGACAAGATTGACGACATCAACATTTTCGTCTCTGAAGGCGCGGGTGTGGAGGCCATCGTGGCTGAACTCCAGTCCAAGGGCCAGGAAGTTCCCCGCGACGCCTTCGGCCATATCAAGCTCGACGCTGTCAACCCCGGCAAATGGTTTGGCGAACAGTTCGCCCAGATGATCGGCTCGGAAAAAACCCTGATTCAGAAATCCGGCTATTTCTCACGCGCCGCCCCCGCCAATCTTGAAGACCTCCGCCTCATCAAGTCGTGCGTCGACCTGGCCGTTGAATGCGCCCTGCGCCGCGAACCGGGCGTAATCGGTCATGATGAAGATCGTGGCGGCGTGCTGCGCGCCATTGAGTTCCCGCGCATCAAGGGCGGCAAACCCTTCGATATCGATACCCCCTGGTTTACCGAGATGTTAGCCGCCATCGGCCAGCCAAAGGGCAATAAGGTCACGGTCAGCCACTGAGGCTGGAGCGCATTTTTCTTTGGGATGGTTATGCCGCCCGGGCGATGGGCGCCCATAACCGTTCCAGATAGGGCATATTATCGCCCAGCAACGGCCGCAGGTAGTTGCGGAAGGCGTCAGTCACCTGATTGCCATCGACGTTGATAAACTCATCCGGCAAGTGGCGGGTCTTAGCCGCGATATCCGCCAGTTTCGCCAGCTCATACTTCACCGCGTAATCGCCGGTGCGCTTGATAACCACTGAGCCATCCACGTTATGCCAGCATGCGTAATGCGCCGCTTTCTCACCAACTTCCCGCGCTTCGCGGGCGTCCACGTTAGACACCACGCCCGGAAACGAGCGTTGCAGATAGCCAAAAGTATCCGAGCGCACTCGCTTGATGCCCAGCCCCTTCTGCACAACGTTGGCCAATTCGTCGGCCAGTGCCCCGCCGGATAACTGAATGTTGCCGTGCGCGTCAAACTGTGGTTCGCGCCCCGCTTTGGCCATCAAATCCACCGCCAGCGGCACGCCCTTGCCATTCTCATCCTTAGTCGCCCACACCCCTTCCGAAAGCGCCACGATGCAACGGCCATGCTGCTTGCACATCCGGTCGATATCACTCAGATAACGGTCGATGGAGAACTGTCGCTCCGGCACATAAACCAAGTGCGGACCGTCATCGTCATGCTTGCGGGCCAGCGCCGCCGCCGCCGTCAACCAGCCGGCATGACGACCCATGATGACCGCGATGTAAACACCCGGCAGCGCGTTACTGTCAGCATTAACGCCGCTAATCGCGCAAGCGACGAAGCGGGCGGCGGAGGGATAACCGGGGCAGTGATCATTGATCGGCAGATCGTTGTCCACCGTCTTGGGGATATGAATGGCCCGCAACTCATAGCCTTCCTGGTCGGCTTGCTCATTGACGATCCGCACCGTATCGGAGGAATCGTTGCCGCCAATGTAGAAGAAGTAGCGGACGTCGTGTTTCTTGAAGACGTTGAAGATCCGGTGGCAGTATTCCGCATCCGGTTTGTCGCGGGTGGAGCCGAGCGCTGAAGAGGGCGTTCCAGCGACCAATTCCAGATTATGGGTCGTCGCTTCCGACAGATCGATAAAGGTTTCGTTGATGATGCCACGCACACCATACACCGCACCCCAGACGCGGGTGATTTCCGAGAATTTCCGGGATTCGAGAACCGCTCCCACCAGACTCTGATTGATCACCGCCGTAGGACCGCCGCCTTGGGCAATCACGACTTTTCCGCGTAAACGACTCATGGGTTTCTACCCTCCTCATGGAATAGGGCTGGGTGGTGTTGGCGAAAGCACCCGTTGCTGAAATTAGCATAGCAAAGCGCTGGGGAGTTCAAGCGACGATTTGCAACAGCGCCCACCTGAGCAGAGAAATCAACGAGATTTGAAAAAGGAGGGTCGAAAAATGACAGGCGCTCAATCCGCATCGCCAACCACGTCGACGCCAGGCGGTGGAGTGAATTTCAGCAGCGCGGGATCGAGCGTCGGATTGCGCTCCAGCTTCTGAAAATCCAGCCGGGTGCGCTGACCGAAACTGTCTTCCAGTTCCAGGCTCACCAACTCATCGCCTTTAAAAGCGACCCGCAGGAGCCGGAACTCAGGTTGTGGCTGCCTGGGCGTCAGGTCGTACCAGGCTAGCCCATCCCGGGTTTGGACGTTGCCGACCGCAAAGGTCTCCTCAATGGGCGCCGCGCCGCTCAACAAGGCCAGCGGCGTCGCACTGAGCGCCGTATCCAGCTTACGCACCGTCACCTGCGCCAAATCCACGTCATAGGCCCATAATCGCTCACCGTCAGCGACGATGATCTGTTCGGCGGGCGTTCGGTAATCCCAGCGGAACTGGCCAGGCCTCCGCATGAGCATCCGGCCGCTGGAAGATTGCACGATCCGCGCCCGTTCGTCGTACACCCGCTGGATGAAATCCGCCCGCAGCGATTGTAAATCCTGGAAATAGCGCTGCACCGGCGTTGTGGCCCACGCCGGTCCCGCCAGCGGCAAAATGAGCAGTAATAGAATCAGTGAACGTATCAAGACCATGCTCCCAGGTAACTCAGTTCCCATCATAGACCGCCTATGGTGGAGTTGTTCCGTCGCCCATCGTCACAGCGGCGGCGGCGCCAAAACCTCACGACTGCCGTTGGGCTGCACCGAACCAACCACGCCTGCTGCTTCCATTTCCTCCACCAGTCGCGCCGCCCGGTTATAGCCAATCCGCAATCGGCGCTGCACTCCAGACACCGAGGCGCGGCGCGATTCGGTCACGATGCGCACCGCCTCGTCATACAACGGATCGCTCTCGCCGCGCCCGTCCCCATCGCTATTGCCGATCCCGCTGTCGCTCTCCTCACGCGGCTCGGCCAAGACCTCATCGACATAGTCCGGCGCGCCGGTCTGTCGCAGATAGTCCACCACTCGATTGACCTCGTGGTCATCGACAAACGCGCCATGCACCCGTTGCGGCAGGCCCGTGCCGGGCGGCAAGTACAGCATGTCGCCATGGCCCAACAATTGTTCCGCGCCCATCTGGTCGAGAATGGTGCGGGAATCCACCCGCGACGACACCTGGAAAGCTACCCGGGTCGGGATATTCGCTTTGATCAACCCGGTGATCACGTCCACCGAGGGTCGTTGGGTCGCCAAAATCAAATGAATGCCAGCAGCCCGCGCTTTCTGGGCCAACCGGGCGATCAGTTCCTCAACCTTCTTGCCGACGATCATCATCATGTCGGCCAATTCGTCGATCACCACCACGATGAACGGCAGCGGCTGCAATATCGCGATCTCGCCTGGCGTTTCAGCGCTATCCGGCGTCCAGAACGGATCGACCAATCCCTCCCCCGCCGCCAGCGCGTCCTGCACCTTGCGGTTAAAGCCAGCGATGTTACGCACCTTCAGCGTCGCCATCAGCCGGTAGCGCCGCTCCATCTCGGCCACGCACCAACGCAGCGCGTTGGCGGCCTCCTTCATGTCGGTGACAACAGGAGTCAGCAGGTGCGGAATGTCTTCGTAAATGGACAGTTCCAGCATTTTCGGATCGACCAGAATCAACCGTACTTCGCTGGGCGGGGCCTTATACAACAGGCTGAGCAGCATAGCGTTGATCGCCACCGATTTGCCGGAGCCAGTTGTACCGGCCACCAGCAGATGCGGCATCTTCGCCAAATTCGCCATCGTTGGATGGCCGCTGATGTCCTTGCCCAGCGCCAAGGTCAGCGGCGACGCCGACTGATTATAAATCGCCGATTCCAGCACTTCCCGCAAATAAACGATTTCCCGCTGCCGGTTGGGGATTTCCAAACCGATCACCGATTTGCCAGGGATCACCTCCACCACCCGGACGCTGATGACCGATAGACCACGCGCCAAGTCCTTGACCAGATTACTGATCTGGCTGACCTTGACGCCTGGGGCCGGCTCGACCTCGAAGCGGGTGATCACCGGCCCCGGCTCCACCGCCACCACCCGTACTTCGATGCCAAAACTTTTCAGCAGGCTCTCAACCCGGCGCGACAGGCTTTCCAGAACCTCCACCGCAGTACCCGCCGGGCGCGGCGGCGGTTGGTCGAGCAAATCCAGGGGCGGCAATGCGCAAGGCGTGACGAAAGGGGTCGGCGCCAGCCGACGAACCATCACTGCCGCCGGCGCGGCCGGTGCGGCCGGCGCTACTTTCTTCTCCAATCTTTCCCTTTCCTCCTTCACGACCGGCGAAGGCGTTATCGCAAGCGGCGGCAACACAGTTGACGTCCCCCCACTCTCCCCTGCCAAAGGGAAGGGAGTCGAATTTTCCCTCTCTTGGATAATGGAGGACGGCGCGTCAGCACTGGAATGGTTTGATCTCTCCAGCGATAGCGATGAAGGGATGATAGTCGCCTCCATCACCCATTCAGAAGCGACAACGGGCGCAGCCGCCATCGGAGAAACCAGGATCGGCTCGGATTTCGAGGATTCCGCTGGCGGATTGAACATCGGCTCGATCCGCCCTGGCGGCGATGACTCTTCCATCGCCTCCGGCAACGATGCAACATCGGTTTCCGCCGCACGGCGCGTTCGCCACCAGGCCAGCGGCTTTTCAACCGCCATCCTCGCCCAATCAGCGAGGATCGGTCGCCACCGTTTTATGACCGTTTTGACCACCGACGCATCCACCAAATCAGCGCTAGAGGCCTCAGGCGGGGAACCCTGATTTCCCGCCGGTTTAGCCTCCTCTCTGCGCAACGCTTTCATGCCCATCATCCAATGCAATGGCGCCATCACCAGCCAGCCAGCGCCATCCAGCACCTTCAACAGGGCGGCGCCAATCCAGTCCACCATGGTCAACCAGGGAACGCCGGTCATCAGCGTCAAACCGGATAGCAACAGCGCAACCATAAACAGATTGCCACCGATAAAACCAAACGCCTGCGCCAGAAACTGACCGACATGCACCCCCACCAAACCGCCCGCCGTACCCTCGCCGGGCACCGTTCCCGGAAACGCTTGCAGATGCAGCGCCGCCAAGCTGCAGGCGGTCGCCAACGCCACGGCAAACCCCAATACCCGAAACAGCACGATTTCCGCGTCCAGTTCCAGCAAGGCGCCGCGCTTGAACAGCCGCCAACCGGCAAACGCCACGCCCAGCGGCAACAGATAGGCCGGATAGCCGAAGAAATACAGGGCCACATCAGCGAACCAAGCGCCGACGACTCCGCCCAGATTACGCAACTGGGCGACATCGGCGGTCTGCGTCCAAGCCGGGTCCTGGACATCGAAAGTCGCCAATGCGCCGATCATCCCCAGCGCGACGACGACCATCAGCCAGAAGCTGACTTCGCGCAGTATCTCTCTAAATAAGCCAATAACATTGAACCGGATCGCGGGCTGCCGATCCGCCTTGATTCGTTGTGCTTGCGCCAAAATTCCCTTCCTGTCGTGTAAGTGTATAAATGAAGATCGCCCGCCGCTGAACCGACGCGCCGTTCCGAGTTCCAAATAAATCGTCCCCACCATCCCCGATCCCTGGATCATGCGCATCGAACGCCTTGAATGCCTGAGCGACATTCCCGCCGCCGAATGGAACGCCCTCGTCCCCGGCCAAAACCCCTTTCTCAGTCATGAATTTCTGAGCGCCCTGGAACGCTGCGGCTGCGTCGGCGAATCCGTCGGCTGGCAACCCTGGCATATCATCTGCCGGAACGATGAGGGGCAACTGCTGGGCGCGGCGCCCTTGTACCTGAAAACCAACTCCTATGGCGAATTTGTATTCGATTGGGGCTGGGCGGAAGCTTATCGACGGCAAGGTCTGCCCTACTATCCCAAACTGGTCAGCGCCATCCCCTACACACCCGCGACCAGTCCCCGGCTGTTGCTCGCTCCCAACCAGCCCTGCCCGCAGGAAACCGCGCAGGCCCTGGTCGCCTTCACGCGGGAGGAATGCGACCGCCATCAACTATCCTCCATCCACTGGCTGTTCCCCACGCCCGCCAACCTGGAACCCCTTTTAGCGCAAGGCTTTCTACCCCGACTCGGCTGCCAGTTCCACTGGCAAAATCGCGGTTACCGGGATTTTCAGGATTTTCTGGACACCCTCACCGCCAAGCGTCGCAAGAATATCAATCGCGAGCGCCGCCTGGTGCGCGAAGCCGGACTGGAACTGCGCATCCTGTCCGGTCGGGACCTTAGCGAGGCGCAATGGCGCACCGTCCACACGCTCTATCGCTCCACCTTCCACCGGCTCGGTGGCCTGCCTACCCTCACTCTGCCCTTTTTCCAGGATATTGCCGAAACGCTAGGCGACCGGCTCCTCCTGGTTCTCGCCTTCGCCCAAGGCCGCGAAGTCGCCGCCGCCATCAGTTTCCGCAGCGCCGATACGCTCTACGGTCGCCACTGGGGCTGTCGAGCAGATTATGACAGCCTGCACTTCGAAGCCTGCTATTATCAGGGCTTGGAGTACTGTATCCAACAGGGGATGCAACGCTTTGAACCGGGCGCGCAGGGCGAGCATAAAGTGTATCGGGGATTTCTGCCGACGTTGACCTCTTCTGCTCACTGGATCGCTCATCCAGGCTTCCGGCGGGCCATCAAGGATTTCCTCGATCGGGAAACGCCCGCCCTGCGCGACTACGCCCGACACTGGTTACAACATTCGCCCTACCGGGATGAGGTAACGCCCGATGCCCTTGCCGTGGCTGGATCCGCGTAACGATCACCAACCTTTTCCAACGCCGGATCGCGCCCTGATCGAACCCGATGGTCTGTTGGCCGCCGGCGGCAGTCTGAGTCCGCGCCGGCTGCTGCAGGCCTACCGCCAGGGCATTTTTCCCTGGTACTCGTCCGGCCAGCCGATCCTGTGGTGGTCGCCCAACCCGCGCCTGGTGCTGTTTCCAGAAGGCTTCAACCTCTCCCGCAGCCTGCGCAAGACTCTGCGCAATGGACCGTTTACCGTTACTGCCGACACGGCGTTTGAAACAGTCATCGACGCTTGCGCCGCGCCGCGCGCGCCCGGCGAAGGCACTTGGATTACCCCGGAAATGCGCCGCGCCTACTGCCGGTTGCATCGACTTGGCCATGCGCACTCCATCGAAACCTGGCGGCAAGGCGAGCTGACAGGCGGATTGTACGGCGTGGCGGTAGGCCGGGTATTTTATGGCGAATCGATGTTCAGCGACGCCAGCAACGCTTCGAAAGTAGCGCTGGCGGCGTTGGCGGCGCAGTTACAGCGCTGGAATTTCGCCCTGATCGACTGCCAGGTGCGCACCGACCACCTGCTGCGCCTGGGCGCGGTGGATATTCCCCGCGAGACGTTCCTGCAATTGCTCGAACGCTACTGTCCATTACCCGGACGGGAGGGTCAGTGGCGACTGGACGACGACTGGCTCACCTACCTGATTTCAGCGCCGCCCTCATGAGCAACCCCCGCGACTCGCTGTACGACCTGCGGATGTTCCTGACCACGGACTATCCGTGCAGCTACCTGCCAGGCCGATTGGCGCGCAACCTGGTCGCCGACCCGACCGTCACTGACAACGGCCTGTACACGCAACTGGCGACGATGGGTTTCCGGCGCAGCGGCGAACATATCTATCGCCCGCATTGCCGGGATTGCACCGCCTGCCGGTCGCTGCGCATTCCCGTAGAACGCTTCCAGCCTAATCGCGCCCAGCGGCGAATCTGGACGCGCAACCAGGATTTGCAAATACGGGAAATGGAAGCGGAATTCCAGGACGAACACTTCGATCTCTTCGCCCGCTATATCAGGACTCGGCACTCTGGAGGCGGCATGGACCCCGCCAGCCCGGAGAACTATTGGTCGTTCGTGGCGTCGCGCTGGTGTCCGACCTGGCTGTGCGAGTTTCGCCTCGGCCAAACCCTGGCGGCGGTGGCGGTTGTCGACCGGCTGGAGAATGGGTTATCAGCGGTCTACACCTTCTTTGAACCGTCTGAAGAGGCGCGAGGATTGGGGACGTTCGCCATTTTGTGGCAAATCGCCGAGGCGCGGCGTCTGGGGCTGGACTGGGTCTATCTGGGCTACTGGATCGAGCGCTGCGGTAAGATGGCTTACAAAGCCCGCTTCAATCCCCATGAGATTTTCGTCACGGAACGCTGGGGGTGGATGGCGACCGGTTGACTCAAATCCCGCCCATCACCTCGCTCAACCGGGTCACGCCGCGCGCTTCCAAACCTTCTACCCGGCTGCCCCGCCGGGGCAGATTGGCGCGGGGCACAATAGCCTGCTTAAACCCATGCTTGGCGGCTTCCCGCAACCGCTCCTCGCCGTTTGGCACCGGGCGAATTTCCCCGGCCAGTCCCACCTCGCCGAACACCACTAAATCAGTGGGCAAGGGCCGGTCGCGAAAGCTCGACAGCGCCGCCAGCAACACCGCCAAATCCGCCGCCGTCTCATTGATTCGCACCCCGCCGACCGCGTTGACATAGACATCCTGATCGTACATCGCCACCCCGCCATGCCGGTGCAACACCGCCAGCAACATCGCCAGCCGGTTCTGCTCCAGCCCCAACGTCACTCGGCGCGGGTTGCCGCCATGGCATTCATCGACCAGCGCCTGAATCTCCACCAGCAACGGCCGGGTGCCTTCACGAGTCACCATAATCACACTGCCCGGCACCGGCGCATCGTGGCGGGAGAGAAAGATCGCCGAGGGATTGCTGACCTCTTTCAGTCCCCCCTCGGTCATAGCGAACACGCCCAGTTCATTGACCGGCCCGTAGCGATTTTTAACCGCCCGCAGCACGCGCAATCGGCCACTGGGATCGCCCTCGAAATACAGCACCGTATCCACCATGTGTTCGAGAACTCGTGGCCCGGCGATGGCCCCCTCCTTGGTCACATGGCCGACCAAAAACAGCGCCGTGCCGGTGGCTTTCGCATAACGCACCAATTGCGCCGCGCTCTCGCGCACTTGCGCCACGGAACCGGGGGCGGATTGCAATCGCTCGGTGTACACGGTCTGGATGGAATCAATCACGATCACCCGGGGCTGTTCGACCTCAGCCGTGGCCAGAATGCGCTCGACATTGATTTCCGACAGCAGCCGCAACCGGTCGCGGGATAGCTGCAAACGCTGCGCGCGCAGGCTGATCTGCTGGGGAGACTCTTCGCCGCTGACATACAACGTGCGGTCGCGCTCGGCCAGCACCGCCAGCACCTGCAACAACAGGGTAGACTTGCCAATGCCCGGATCGCCGCCGATCAGCGTAACTGAGCCTTGAACCAGCCCGCCGCCCAGCACCCGATCCAGTTCGCCATTGCCGCAGGTCTGACGGATTTCCGCACGGGCGTCCACTTCCGAGAGCAGGCGGACTTCTCCCGCCTCTGCGCCGGCGTAGCCGGCGAATTTTACCGCGCCCTTGCCCGCCGCCGACGCAACAGGCGCTTCCTGCAAGACATTCCAGGCGCCGCAATCGCCGCACTGGCCGGACCACTTGCTGGCCTGCGCCCCGCATTCGGCGCAGACATAAATCGTGCGGGCTTTGCTCACTGCGGCAAATCGCCCGGAGGACTCTCGTCAGGCGGCTCGACGATTTCCACCTTGACCCGTGCGGTGATCCCGCACATCAGGGTATAAGAGATGGTGCCGGCGGCCCGGGCGATGCGCTCCACCGGCAAGCCCTCGCCCCAGAGGATGACCGGATCGCCGATCTGGGCTTCGGGATGCTGGCGCAAATCCACCGTGATCATGTCCATCGACACCCGACCGATCAGCGCCGCCTCGCGGCCGTTGACCAGCACCGGCGTCCCCGAAGGAGCATGACGCGGATACCCGTCACCGTAACCGGCTGCCGCCACGCCCACATCCATATCTTCGGGACAAATCCACGTTCCGCCATAACCAACCGGATCGCCATGACGCAAGCGCTTGATGGAAATCAACCGGGTCTGGAACGTCATCACCGGCTGCAAATCTTCGTCAGCCGCCAAACGATCCACGAAAGGAGACGCGCCATAGAGCATGATACCCGGCCGCACCCAGTCAAAATGGGTCTGCGGCCAGCCGAGAACGCCAGCGGAATTCGCCAGGGAGCGCGCCCCCGGCAGGTCAGCGGTCGCACGTTCAAAGACCTGCAACTGCTGGAGGGTAAATTCGCAATCCCGCTCATCGGCCCGCGCCAGATGACTCATCAAGCCAATCGCCGGCGCGACAGATGAACAGTCTGCAAGCCGCCGGAACACTGCTGGAACGGTATCCGGCTCCAACCCGAGCCGGTGCATCCCGGTATCGATTTTCAGCCAGACCCGCACTGGACGATCCAACCGGGCAGTTTCCAGCATCCGCACCTGTTCGGGATGATGAATGGCGATGTTCAGCCCCTGCCGGGCGCAACGGGGCAATTCAGCGGCATCGAACACCCCTTCCAACAATAAAATTCGCTGATGAACACCGGCTCGACGCAAAGTCCGCGCCTCTTCGATAGCGGCGACTCCAAAGGCGTCGGCATCGGCCAAGGCGCGGGCGACCCGAACCAGCCCATGACCGTAGCCATCGGCTTTAACTGCGGCTGCTACCCGCAGACCGGGGGCCGCCGACCTTACCCGCTGGAGATTGTGAACCAGCGCCCCCAGATCGAGGCGCACTGTGGTTGCTCGACTCATGACCAGAACCTGTGGAGTAGGATTCGGGAGCATAACTCTCGAAACGGGTGTATTGACCCAGGAAAGTCAACTGGAACTTGCCAATCGGCCCGTTGCGTTGTTTGCCAATGATGATCTCAGCGGTGCCTTTTTCAGCGCTTTCCGGATTGTAAACTTCATCACGGTAGATAAAACAAATCAGGTCAGCATCCTGTTCAATCGCGCCAGATTCACGCAGGTCCGACATGATCGGGCGCTTGTCGCCACGCTGCTCCAGAGTGCGGTTCAGTTGCGACAGAGCCAGCACCGGCACGGACAGTTCCTTGGCCAACGCCTTGAGCGAGCGCGAAATTTCGGAAACCTCATTGGTCCGGTTCTCGCTAGTGCCCGGCACCTGCATCAACTGCAAATAATCCACCACAATCAACCCCAAATGCCCCTCCTGTCGATGCAATCGCCGCGCCCGCGCCCGCAGATCGTTTGGACTCAGGCTGGAACTGTCGTCGATAAACAGGCGCGTCCCGGACAGCACATTCACCGCCGAGGTCAGCCGCGCCCAGTCCGCATCGTCTAATTGCCCGCTCCGCACTCGCTGTTGCTCAATCCGCCCCAGCGAGGACATCAACCGCATAATTAGACTCTCGCCCGGCATTTCCATGCTGAACACCGCGACCGGACATTTCACATCAATCGCGGCGTACTCGGCGATATTCATCGCGAAGGCCGTCTTACCCATCGAGGGCCGGCCCGCCACCACGACCAACTCGCCCGGCTGCAAACCCGAAGTCATGTGGTCGAAATCCACCCAGCCCGTCGGCAGCCCGGTCACCGGGTTATCGCTCTGGAACAGCAGATCCACCCGCTCCACGGTGCGCGTCAATAAATCCTTGATATTGACGAACCCCCCACGCGCCCGTGCGCCCCGTTCTGCGATGGCGAATACCCGTTTCTCGGCGTCGTTCAGCAGATCCTTACTGTTGCGCCCCTGGGGGTCATAGGCGCTGTCCGCGATCTCGGTCGCGGTGCGAATCAAATCGCGGCGAATCGCCCGCTCACGGATGATATTAGCGTAAGCACGAACATTCGCCGCGCTCGGCGTCTCCCGCGCCAGCAGGTACACATAGGCCATGCCCCCCGCCGCTTCCAACTGGTTGTTCGCTTCCAGCCATTCAAAAACGGTGACATGATCAAAAGGCTTGCTCTCTTCAGCCAGGCAGCGGATCGCACGGAAGATCAGCCGGTGATCATGGCGATAGAAATCGTCTTCCTCCAACCGATCAGCAATCTGATCCCAGGCGGTGTTCAGCAACATCAACCCACCCAGCACCGCCTGCTCGGCCTCCAGCGAATGGGGCGGCGTCCGCAGCGCCTCAGCGGCAGGATCCTTGCGATGGGGAAACGGAGAAACCGGCTGCATGGCGGAGTAGGTTTGGGGACTAGGGGGAATCAGGAATCAGGAGACTATTGTGGGTAAGTAAAGCCGGCGTCCTGCCGGCTGCAACCGGCCAGACGTCGGTTCTACTCAATCAAGTTTAGTTCAAATCCGCCAGAACAGCCGATCAGGCTTCGGCGATGACATTGACCCGAATCTGCGACTTGACTTCGGTGTGCAAGTGCAGATCGACATCATACTCCCCAATCTGGCGAATCGGTCCCGATAGCCGCACTTCATGCTTCTGCAACTCGATGCCCGCAGCGGCAACGGCGTTAGCAATGTCGGCGGCGCCCACCGAACCGAACAGCCGACCCTCGTTGCCCGTTTTCACCGACAGCGTCACGATCAACTCCGCCAACTGTTCGGCGCGCCCCTTGGCCCAAGCCAACTGCTCGGCGGCCACCCGCTCCAGTTCAGCGCGGCGCGCCTCGAAACGGGCAATGTTCGCCGAGGTCGCCGTAGTGGCCTTGCCCTTGGGAATGAGATAGTTGCGGGCATAGCCCGGCTTCACCTTGATCCGGTCGCCCAGGACGCCCAGGTTATTGATTTTTTCCAGCAGGATGATTTCCATGTTCAGGCTCCAATGGTCAATAGCGGTTGCTTAATGCCGGTCGCAAAACGGCAGCAACGCCAAAAACCGCGCGCGCTTGATCGCTACCGACAATTGCCGCTGGTAGCGGGCCTTGGTGCCGGTGATCCGGCTCGGGACGATCTTGCCGGTCTCGGTGATGTAGTTCTTCAGGACCGCGATGTCCTTATAATCGATTTCCTTAACGCCTTCGGCGGTGAAACGACAAAACTTTTTACGACGAAAAAAACGTGACATGGTTTAGCCCTCAGATAATTCAGTATTCAGAACGTCGATATGCGCAGCGTGCAGCACCAATCGGTGCCCGCTTTCACGGTAATGGGCGCGACTGACGAAGCCGCGCACGCGCACCTGGTCGCCTGGCGATAACCGTTTGGCCGTGCGCGCCAACGCTTCGCCGCAGGCCACCACCGGAATCTGGCAACGCGCCTCGCGCGCCGCCCCGGCTTCGACCTGCCCGGAATGGTGATCCAGCAGGAACTGGCCAATCGGCACGCCCGCTGGCGTGGTGCGAACGCTGCTGGATTCAGCGACTTGACCAGCGATGATCAAACAGTTGTCAGTAGGCGGCGTGAAGGATGCGGATCGCATGAAAGGCGCCCAGGACTCGGCTCAAACCGCCTCGTCGTCGATCTCAATGTCGTCATCCACATCGTCGTGATCATGGCGGCCACGATCTTCATGATCGTCACGGTCATCGCGGTCTTCACGATCGTCGCGATCTTCACGTTCAGGACGCTCGTCGCGTGACCGAATCAACGGTGAGGGTTCTGTTTCGGGGCCGTCGCGCTGGATGATCAGATTGCGAATAACGGCGTCGTTGAAGCGAAACGCGCTCTGCAACTCATCGAGCACCGTGGATCCGCATTCGATGTTCATCAGCACATAATGCGCTTTATGAATCTTGTGGATCGGATAGGCCAACTGACGCCGTCCCCAGTCTTCCAGGCGATGAATATGGCCGCCATCTTCCTCGATCAGCGTGCGATAACGCTCGACCATGGCGGGAACCTGTTCGCTCTGGTCGGGATGGACCATGAACACGACTTCGTAATGTCTCATGCAGACTCCTTACGGATTAAAGACGCCTCCCGCAGCGCGGTGAGGCAAGGAGAAGCGGCCCGGATGAACCGCAAAGGGAGGGTATCTTAGGCGGAAAGGCGGGGGGGCGCAAATGATTCGCCCGGCTGTCCGCTCCCAAACGGCGAGGCGCATCTCCAGTTGCGCTATAATCCGCGCCTCTCTACACGACCACCGGGACTCATTGGCTATGGCGTTTTGGCAGCATCTGCGCGAAGACATCACCTGCGTATTCGACCGCGACCCAGCGGCGCGCAATGTCTTCGAGGTTCTCACCGCTTATCCCGGCATTCACGCCGTGTTGTTCCACCGGATCAATCACGCCCTGTGGAATCTGGGCCTGAAATGGCTGGCGCGGTTTCTGTCGGCCCTCGCCCGCCTGCTGACCGGCGTCGAAATTCATCCTGGCGCGAAAATTGGCCGACGGTTTTTCATCGATCATGGCATGGGCGTGGTGATCGGCGAAACTGCCGAAATCGGCGATGACTGCACGCTTTATCAGGGCGTGACGCTGGGCGGCACCAGTTGGAACAAGGGTAAGCGGCATCCCACGCTGGGTCGGAATGTGGTGATTGGCGCGGGCGCCAAAGTACTGGGGCCGTTCACGGTGGGCGATAACGCCCGCATCGGTTCAAATTCGGTGGTCATCAAAGCGGTGCCTGCCGGGGCTACCGTAGTCGGGGTGCCAGGCCGGGTGGTCGAAGCCGGCGGCGCTGAGGATGTGCGCCGGGAAATCGCCCGCAAGCTCGGTTTCGACGCCTATGGCGCAACGCCAGACCTTCCCGATCCGGAAGCCCATGCAATCAATCAAATGCTGGATCACCTGCAAGCACTGGATCGCACGGTTCGCCAGTTGCGCCAGACATTGCTGGAGACCGGCATCGATCCCGGCGAACTGCAATTATGCGAGTTGCAAGGTTGTGAGCTACATTCCGCCGCGAGCGTTAACGGTTGGCATGAGCAAAACGGCGAAAGCGTGGTCAAAACGAAGTCGCCGCCATGCGGGAATTGAGCGATCTCGCCCGAGATCATTTCGAGCATCCCCGCCACGTCGGCCCTCTGCATGGTAATTGGCCGCATGTGGCGACAGTGCGGGTGGAGGCTCCAATGAGCGGCGAAATTTTGCAACTGCAACTGGGCGTCGATGAACGCGATGTCATTGCCGAGGCTTGCTTCAAGGCCTATGGTTGCGGCTGGATGATCGCCTGCGGTTCACTATTGACTGAATGGATCATACAGCGAACGCTGGCTGAAGCCGGGCAATTCCGGCATCACGAACTGGTTGAGCGGTTAGCTGTACCGCCGGAGAAACTGCATTGTGCAGTGCTGGCGGAAACCGCGCTGCGCCGCCTCGTCCCGGTGGCGAGCGGCGTTTAAACCGAATTTTTCACTGGAGGAGATGAGCATGATTACCCTGACTGAAAAAGCCGCCGACCGCGCCCGCGCCTATCTGGCGCAACAGGGCAAAGAGGGATTGCGGCTGGGGGTGCGCAATACCGGCTGTTCCGGTTATATGTATGTGGTGCAACTGGCGGATCAGATTGATCCTGAAGATCAGGTGTTTGAATCACAGGGCGTCAAAGTGGTGGTCAGCGCCAAAAATCTGCCCTGGCTGGATGGCATGGAAGTGGATTACGCCAAATCGGGACTCAATGAGGGCTTCCGCTTCAACAACCCCAACGCTAAAAATGCCTGCGGCTGCGGTGAAAGCTTTAGCGTTTAATCATGGCGAAGCCGCCCCGATCACCCAAAGCGGCCCGGACGTTGGCGCACCCGCATGATTCCGGCTACAAGCTGCTGTTTTCCCATCCAGCGATGGTGGCCGATCTGCTCAGTGGTTTTGTCGCCGAGGACTGGGTGAAGGAACTGAATTTCGCCACACTGGAAAAGCAGTCAGGCAGTTATGTCAGCGATGACTTGCGGCCCCGCGCCGATGATGTGGTCTGGCGGGTGCGCTGGCGCGATCGTTGGCTGTATGTCTATCTGCTGTTGGAATTTCAGTCAGATGTAGATCCGTTCATGGCGGTGCGGTTGCTGGTCTATGTCGGTCTGTTGTATCAGGATTTGATTCGTGCGGAGCAGTTGACGCCGGAGGGATGCTTGCCGCCGGTGTTGCCGCTGGTGTTGTATAACGGTCGGCCCCGGTGGACGGCGAAGACCGAGGTGGCGGACCTGATCATGCCGCCGCCGGCGGGTTTGGAGCGCTATCAACCCCGGTTGCAGTATCTGTTGCTGGAAGAGAATCGCTTCAGCGAAGCGGAACTGGCGCCCCTGAAAAATCTGGCGGCGGCGTTGTTTCAGTTGGAGAACAGCCGGGGGCCGGAAGAATTGCAACAGGTCGTCGAGCGACTGGTCGAATGGTTGCAAGCCCCGGCGCAGGCCAGTTTGCGCCGGGCGTTTGCGGTGTGGTTGCGGGACGTACTCTTGCCGGCGCGCCTGCCGGGAGTACGCCTTGAAGCATTGATAGAACTGAGCGAGGTGCGAACGATGTTAGCGGAACGGGTGCTTGAGTGGACACAGGAGTGGAAACAGCAGGGATTGGATGAAGGCCGTCAGGAGGGCCGTCAGGAGGGCCGTCAGGAGGGCCGTCAGGAGGGCCGTCAGGAGGGCCGTCAGGAGGGCCGTCAGGAGGGCCGTCAGGAGGGCGAGTCGCTGTTGCTTCAACGACAGTTGGCGGTGAAATTTGGGCCGCTGGATACGGCAACCCTGGCGCGGTTGGCGGCGGCCGATGGTGAGACGCTGCTGGTGTGGGGGGAGCGGGTGTTGAGTGCAGGGAGCTTGGCGGAGGTGTTCGGAGAGACGTCCAAGCGATGAATCGCGTCGTCGCTTTCTCGCCTGGGAGGCTGACTCAGGCGTGATGGAGACTCTTTTAGGTCATCCTGACAAAAAAAGTCACTGCCCGCCGCGTCGTGTCACCCCCCACCGGTAAAAGTTCCCCCACCGGCGAGATTAAAAAGTCAATTTTCGGCTCATTGATTACTTTATTTATATTTTATAAATAGTTAATTAAAAATGCGGGGTAGTTCCCGACTTGGCACACCCTCTGCATTACCCGAACGCGAAGGGATCGAAAGCGTATCCCCAAACTTCCCAACCCCCAAACGGGTTTTTATCTAAAGTAGAACTGAGGAGTACTCCATGAAAAAGCAACAGGGCTTCACCTTAATCGAACTGATGATCGTTGTGGCTATTATCGGTATTTTGGCCGCCATCGCGATTCCGCAATATCAGGATTACGTCGCCCGTTCGCAAGTCACCCGCGCTTACGGTGAAGTTTCAGCCCTGAAGACGGCCGTCGAGGATCGCCTGACTCGTGGCTTGGCGAGTGCAACGGCGGATGTTGATCTGGGCGCCACCAAATCCACTTTGTTGGGTGGTACGGGTCTCCCGGTAGTGGCTATCGCCGCCGATGGCACCGGCACGATGGAATCGACTCTGACTGGCGCGGTCAGCTCTGCGATCACCGGTGCCATAATTTCCTTGGAGCGTGCGGATACCGGCACTTGGACCTGCACAATCACCGCATCGGCGAGCGGCGGCTGGAAAGACTCCTTCAAGCCGAAGGGCTGCCTCTAATCTTCACTTGACTTGACTACCGGGGGCGCTTCAAGCGCCCCTTTCTGTTGTCCGTCAAAAAAATCCCGGACCCCCCCAAAACGAGAATACTGTCATCAAATAGTGGCGCAAAATGTGCATTAATTTTGGAC
>Ga0209573_1001871_pt1 | contig 29604 bp, 32 predicted proteins | sample TNRBio252014_DNA_FD_185870 | JGI IMG/M metagenome (GOLD analysis project Ga0209573, IMG submission 185870) | Wastewater treatment Type I Accumulibacter community from EBPR Bioreactor in Madison, WI, USA - TNR Reactor_6/25/2014_ DNA (SPAdes)... | ecosystem: Engineered > Bioreactor > EBPR >...
GATGGTTTTGGACCATGCCGTGCCGCATACCGGTTCACGCGAGCTGGTCCGCAACATCGTGACCGGCAAGGCGCATGGCGTGTTCCAGGGCCGCATTAACGTACATCAGCCGGCGCAGAAGACGGACGCCAAGATGGCCTGCAACACATTGTTATTGTCAGATGATGGCGAGTTCGACACCAAACCGGAGTTGGAGATCTTTGCCGACGACGTGATCTGCGGCCACGGCGCAACGGTGACCGAAATCGACAAGAACCACCTGTTCTACCTGATGGCGCGCGGTGTTGACGAGAAGTCGGCGCGTGGCCTGCTGGTCAAGGCGTTCCTGGCCGAAGTGATCGAGGAACTGGAAGTCGAGCCGGTTGTCGAGGCGCTGGAGCAGCGGCTTGAAGCGTGGTTCGCAGCGCATGTGTAAGTAAGCGAATAGCGAATAGGGAGTAGCGAATAGGGAAACTGGAACGGCGATAAGCGGCTATTCGCTATTCGCTATTCGCTATTCGCCGTTGCAACATGGATCACGCACCCAACACCACCCCCTACGACGTCGAGGCAATTCGCCGCGACTTCCCGATCCTGTCGCGCGAGGTTCATGGCAAGCCGCTGGTCTATCTCGACAATGGCGCGTCGGCGCAGAAGCCGAAGTCAGTGCTTGAGACGATCCGCCATGCCTACGAAAGCGAATACGCCAATGTTCACCGTGGCCTGCATTTCCTCTCCAATGCAGCGACCGACGCCTATGAAAAGGCGCGGGAGACGGTGCGGCGGTTTTTGAACGCCGGCAGTATTGATGAGGTCATCTTCACGTCGAACTCGACGGCGGCGATCAACACAGTGGCTTACGGCTACGGCATGCCCAATATCGGCGAGGGCGACGAGATTGTCGTCTCCATTCTCGAACATCACTCCAACATCGTGCCCTGGCATTTCATTCGCGAGCGGCAGGGCGCAAAACTGGTTTGGGTCGATGTCGACGATCAAGGCGCGTTCCATCTGGACGCATTCGAAAAGGCGCTGACCGCCCGCACCAAGCTGGTTGCGATTACGCAGATGTCCAACGCGATTGGCACTGTGACGCCGATCAAGGAAATCTGTCGTATCGCCCATGAGCGTGGCATTCCGGTGCTGGTCGATGGCAGCCAGTCGGCTGTTCATATGCCGGTTGATGTGCGCGCTCTTGACTGCGATTTTTTTGTGATGACGGGGCACAAACTCTATGGGCCCTCTGGCATTGGCGTGCTTTACGGCAAGAAGGAACTGCTGGAAAAGATGCGGCCCTTCATGGGCGGCGGCGAGATGATCTTTGAGGTGACGAAGGAAACTGTCACCTATAACGAGCCACCGCATCGTTTCGAAGCCGGCACACCGCCAATTGTGCAGGCAATCGGTCTGGGCGCCGCACTTGAATATTTGGAAACAATCGGGCGCGAACGTATCGTAGCGCATGAAGCCGGACTCAAACAATACGCGCACGAGCGCCTGCGCGCTGTCAATTCGCTGCGCATCATCGGCGACGCGCCAGACAAGGGCGCTATCGTTTCGTTTGAACTGCAGGGCATTCATGCGCACGATGTGTCGATGATCATCGACCGACAGGGCGTGGCGGTGCGTGCTGGAACGCACTGCGCGCAACCGCTGTTGCAGCGCTTCGGCGTGACCTCTACATGCCGGGCCTCCTTTGGCCTATATAACACACTTGCCGAAGTAGACGCATTGGCGGACGCGCTGGAGAAAGCGCGCAAATTTTTCGGGTGAAGCCATGAATGAACAAGTGTCGCAAGACGAGATTGTGGCGTCGTCGGCAATTCCGGCGGATGAGTTGGCCCGGCTGACCGACGATATCGTATCGGCGTTGAAGACGGTCTACGATCCCGAAATTCCCGCCGACATCTACGAACTCGGGCTGATCTACAAGATCGACATCGAGGATGACCGCTCTGTCAAGATCGACATGACGCTGACCGCGCCCGGTTGCCCTGTGGCGGGCGAAATGCCCGGCTGGGTGGAAAACGCCGTTGGCGCAGTTGAGGGCGTGTCCGGTGTTGATGTCAAGATGACGTTTGACCCGCCATGGACGCCCGACCGCATGTCGGAAGAGGCGCAGGTCGCGGTAGGTTGGTACTGACAAACCTTGCCGATGGTGGGAATCGCCACCATCTTGGGTTAGTTAGAAACATTCCCCGGGCCTTGAACCCGATGCGAGTGGAGACTGTACGATGGGACGCTTCGCCGTCATCTCAATGACCGACAAGGCCGCCGAGCGGGTTCACGAGATCGTGGACTCGCGCGACAATGCCAGAGGCATCCGCCTGGGCATCAAGAAGGGCGGTTGCGCCGGGATGGAATATACAGTCGATCTGGTAACCGAGCCCAAGACAGGCGACGACCATATTGAACACGCAGGCGCCAATGTCTGGGTCGCGCCTGAGGCGGCCCTTTTCCTGCTCGGCACCGAGATGGATTTCGAGCGAACCACGCTGCGCACCGGATTCACATTCCGCAACCCCAACCAGAGTTCGGCCTGCGGTTGCGGTGAGTCCGTCGAATTGAAGCCGGCCGATCTAAAGGCGCTGGCCGAGGCGCGTGAGCGCGCGTGAATGGTCATTAACGACCGCTACAGGTTTGTGTTTGTCCATATTCCCAAGACCGGCGGCACGAGCATTCAAGAAGCGCTGATCCAGATTCCCGGTAGAAGCGATCTGGCTGCAAAACACACAAAACACGAAACGCCATCTGAGCTGAACCTGCGCATCGGGCGGCAGCGAGCCGGTGAAATCAGCGACTACTTCTTCTTTTGTTTTGTGCGCAACCCCTGGGACCGCTTCCTGTCCCTATTTCGATTTCTGCACAAGCTTGGCCGCCATCCCGTGCCTGAAAATTTCGAGGATTTTGTCCGTCTTCTCGAAGCTCGGACCCCTTGGCTGCTCAGCCTCCATTCGATCCGGCCCCAAAGCGACTTTGTTAGCGTGGACAATCAGGCCGTAGGGCGGTTTGAAAATTTGGAAAGCGATTTCCAGCGCTTTGCAATATTGATCGGTGCAGAAGGGCAACTGCAACATCTGAATTCGTCAGGCGGGCGCACTGAGTATGCCAGTTGGTACACCAAACGTACTGCAGCGGTGATCGCAGAGTACTATCGCCAGGATATCAAGCGCTTTTCGTATTCCTACTGAATCGAACAAAACACGATATCGAACTGCCCGGCAAAACGGCCAATGCAGGCTGTCCGCTCCAAACGCCAGTTAGATCTTCGCCGACACCTGCATGAAGGCAGGCATATCGTTGCCGAATCCGACCGTCGTGTTCGGTTCGTCATCGTCGCGGTGACGGCGTGAACGCTCATCGCGGGCAGGGCGAGCCGACGACCGTTCGGCAGGTTTTGCCGATGGGATAGCCTGCCGCTCAGCGTTTGAAGCGCGGATCGAATCCTTGCGTGCGCGGCGCTCGGTTTCTGTGGACGCTGCCCCATCTACAGTCGTGGCGGTAACAGCGGCATCCTGCGGCTTTGCAGCGCGCGGGCGGCGCTCTTCCCCACGGCGTCCCCGTTCGGAGCGGTCGCCGCGTGAAGGCTTGCCGGCGCGCTCACGGCCACGGCGTGGACGCTCGTCGCCGCTTTCGCTCTCAACAACCGTCGACAGGTCGCCATCATGCCATTCGATCTCTTTGCCGATCAGCTTTTCGATTGCATCGACATATTTGCGGTCGTTGCGCGTCACAATGGTGAATGACTTGCCCGAACGGCCAGCGCGCCCGGTGCGCCCTATCCGGTGGACATAGTCTTCAGAATGGATCGGCACATCGTAATTGAATACGTGGCTGACATCGGGGATGTCGAGGCCGCGGGCAGCGACATCTGATGCAACCAGTAGCTTGAGTTTGCCATCGCGGAAGTTTGCAAGCATCGTCATGCGCGCGCGCTGGTCCATGTCGCCATGTAATGCGCCGGCGTCGAAATCATGCTTCACCAGCGAACGGAAAAGCTCCGAAACTTCAACTTTGCGATTGCAGAAGATGATGGCGTTCTTGATCTGGTCGCCTTCGGCGTTGATCAGGTCGCGCAGCACCGCGCGCTTGTCCCATGGCTTGGCGCCAGACTTAACCAGACGCTGGGTGATGCTGGTGGCGGTCGACGCGGCCTTCGCTACCTCGATGCGCACCGGCGCATGGAGAAACTGTTCGGTCAGCTTGGTGATTTCCGGCGGCATGGTGGCCGAGAAAAACAGCGTCTGACGGGTGAACGGGATCAGTTTGCAGATACGCTCGATGTCGGGAATGAAACCCATGTCCAGCATACGGTCGGCTTCGTCGATGACGAGGATTTCGACGCCGGTCAAAAGCAGCTTGCCGCGCTCAAAATGGTCGAGCAGCCGGCCCGGCGTCGCGATCAGCACGTCAACGCCGCGTTCGAGCTTCTTTTCCTGATCGTCAAACGACACGCCGCCGATCAGCAACGCGACGGTGAGCTTGTGGTTCTTCCCATACTTGACGAAGTTTTCTTCTACCTGGGCAGCCAGCTCGCGCGTTGGCTCAAGGATCAACGTGCGCGGCATACGGGCCCGCGCCCTTCCTTTTTCCAGCCGGGTAATCATGGGAAGCACAAAGGCGGCGGTCTTGCCGGTGCCGGTCTGGGCGATACCGAGCACGTCCTTGCCCTGTAAAGCATGCGGAATTGCGCCGGCCTGGATCGGCGTCGGAATAGTATAGCCTGCGTCAGTGATTGCAGCTTCAACCTTTGGCGACAAGCCAAGGTCGGCGAAAGTGACTGTCGGGGCTGGGACGGAGGCTTGGTCTTCGGTGAGCGCGTCCTGCGCGGTCTCGGTCGGCTGGGACAAGATGTCTGATGCGTCCTGTAAGGCAGCGGCGGCGCATGCCGCGTCAAATCTTTGCGTTTGCTGCCATTTTCTTTTGCGCGATAGGCGCAGAATGGCTGCTTGTCAACCAAAGACCCCGTGATTTGAGTTTGCTGCGGCCCAACACATCCGTTCTGCGCAACGAAAACTCTGGATTTTGTCCGCTTGCAGTCGCGGCCAGTTGCTTACCCAGCTTGTTGCTTGTGCGCCACAGCTAATACAATCGCCTAAGCTCAATGCGCCAAACCTTCAGTTTGAGATTGCATTTCGCACCATCAGGGACAATATCGCATAAACGATTGTTTCTGGGATATAGATTATGAAGAAGCTCCTCCTTGCTTCGGCGCTCGTTCTTGCGACAGGCACGGCGTCCTTTGCAGCTGACGCGATTGAACCGGCGATGCCGATGGAAGAGGCGCCGATGGTGTTCAGCTGGACTGGCGTCTACCTCGGCGCCCAGGCGGGTTATCTGTGGGGCGATGGTAGTCTTGTCGCCACAGGTGGCGACTTTGCTAACACCAGCCCGGACGGTTTTCTCGGCGGCATCTACGCCGGCGCCAATATGCAGCTCAACAACGGCTTCGTTATTGGCGCAGAGGCCGACATAATTTGGGCGAACGCAGATGATAACGTTCCAGGGTTCAATGCAGCTGGTGTTCAGTATCCGTTTCCGGCAAATGGATTCGAGCAGGACGTGAACTGGACTGGCGCTGTGCGCGCCCGCTTGGGTTATGCGGTTGATCGCTTCTTGCCCTATATTGCTGGCGGCGTTGCCTTTGCTGACGTAAACCAGACGGTGGTATCCGTTGGCGTCGCACATAACCGTGACAAAACCTATACGGGCTGGACACTCGGTGCAGGCGTTGAATATGCGTTCACCGACAATCTCATAGGTCGTCTCGAGTATCGTTACACCGACTTTGGCGATGTTGATTTCGGCGCCGACGGTGGTTTGCTTCCGCTGACGACTGACCTAACCACGAACGATATTCGCGTCGGTATTTCTTACAAGTTCTAATCAATAGAACTGCAATCGAGCCCGGCCTTGAGCCGGGCTTTTTTGCGTTGTTGGCCAGAGGGTTCGGTTCAATACCTAAACTGCTCTGCCAGAATTCGCTCGTTCCAGGAATGATCCGGATCGAACAGGAGCGTCGCGGTAGCGATCGGCGATTCACGCACAGTCACCGACCGGATCGCTTTCACCTCCGTATGATCAGCGGCGGCGTTTACCGGCCGCTTTTTAGGCTCCAATATCTCAAACTTCACAGTTGAATGGTTGGAGATCAACGCGCCGCGCCAACGCCGGGGGCGAAAGGGGCTCACCGGCGTCAAGGCTAACAGAGGGGCATCCAGCGGCAGGATCGGACCGTGCGCCGACAGGTTGTAAGCGGTTGAGCCGGCGGGTGTTGCCACCATCACGCCATCGCATGACAGTTCCTCCAGCCGGACCTGCCCATCGACGCTGATACGGATCTTTGCGGTCTGGTAGGACTGTCGCCACAGAGCCACTTCGTTGATCGCCAGCGCGACGCTGGTTGCACCTTTGGCGTCGACTGTGGTCATTTCCAGTGGGCGGATGGTCTCAGCGACTGCTGTGGCGAGTCGTTCAGGAAGACCTTCTTCCTGATATTCATTCATCAGGAATCCTATTGTGCCTCGGTTCATTCCGTAGACACGTTTGCCGCTGCCCATGGTGTTGCGCACAGTCTGCAGCATGAACCCGTCGCCGCCCAATGCGACAATGACTGCGGCGTCTTCGACGCTAGCTCCGCCATAGCGTTCCCTGAGCCGGGCGGCTGCCGACCTGGCGTCGGCGGCGGCGGATGAAACGAACGCTATGGCGTCGGCGTTGTTGCCGGCGGACTTGTCCATTCAGCGATCCATGACTTTTATAGAATGCATTGCGAGTCGGCGTAGCATGGCCTCCAGACCAAGCAAAGGGCGCTGGCCCGTGCTATGGTTCAAACGCAAACGGGATGAAAACAATGAAGATTGACGGCGGCTGCCATTGCGGAAAAATCACTTATGAGGCGGAAGTGGACCCTGGCAAGGTTACCATCTGTCATTGCACCGATTGCCAACAACTCACCGGCACTGCGTTCCGGGTGACTGTTTTTGCGCCGGAAAGCGACTTTCGGCTGATTTCTGGCGAGCCGAAAGCATACGTCAAGACCACTGCCGAAAGCGGCAATCCGCGCGCGCAGGTCTTTTGCCCGGATTGTGGTTCTCAATTGTGGGCCAGAAATGTGGATGACGGGCCCAAGGTTTACGGCATTCGCGTCGGCACGGCGCGCCAGAGGGCCGACCTGCCACCCGTAAGGCAGATTTGGCATCGCTCGGCGCTCCACTGGCTGGACCGGATCGAGACGTTGCCTGCGGCCGAAAAAGCCGTTTGACCGCAGATGAACCGCGCCGGACAAGCTTTTGGCCTTGCCTGTGGCATCATTTGTGCTAACCGGGTCGCGGAATGCCCTTATAGCTCAGTTGGTAGAGCACCTGATTTGTAATCAGGGGGTCGCGGGTTCGAATCCTGCTGGGGGCACCATTCCCACTTTTGTCGCGCCACTGGAATTCGCCACAATTACAACCCACGTGATCTGTGGGGTTGTCGTTGACAGGAGCGAATGGTGGTTAGATTGATCCTTATCGCACTTGTGGTTCTGCTTGTCTGGTACGTGCTGTGGCAGGGCGTTCTTTTTCTGAAGGGCCGGCAGATTGACTGGACGGGCGTCAGCTTTGCGGCAGCGTTCGTCGCGCTGGCGTTCTACCTGCGCTACGTCACCGGCATGGGTTAGCAATCGGCGCTTAGCTTTAGCGCCGCCAGAAAACCGGTGTAAAGACAACCAGCACAGCCAGAATCTCCAGGCGGCCAAGCAGCATCGCGGCCATGCAGATCCATTTTGCCGCTTCGGGCAGGCTGGCGAAATTCCCGACCGGACCGATTACGGATCCGAGGCCGGGTCCGACATTCGTGAGAGACGCCTGGGCGCCGGTCACTGCTGTAACAAAATCAACGCCTGTTGCGCTGAGAAGCAAGACAAACAGGCCCCACAATACAAAAAATGAAGCCATGAACAACACCACTGCGCGTTGCATGTCGGAGTCGATGGTTCGTTCGCCATAGCGGATCGGCGTCACGCTGCTTGGATAGACCAGACGTTTGAGACCGCTCATCATCAACTCGAAGACGATCAGAAAACGGTAGGCTTTGATGCCTCCTGTCGTTGAACCGGAACAGCCGCCAAGAAATGTCGCGAGGTAGATTGCAGCAACCGCAAAGGGTCCCCAAAGGGTATAATCCTCGCTGGCGAAACCTGAAGTCGTGATGATCGACACCATGTTGAACGCCGCTTCCGTCAACGCTTCGCCAAACGGCAAATTGTTGTAAAGACGCAGATAGATGGCCAGGGCAAGCACCGCCACCAATGTATAACCGGCGTAGACCCGGATTTGCGGATCACGCAGCGCTTCTGGCCGTCCCCTGACGGCAAGCAGCATCATCAGCGAGAAAGGCAACCCTCCTATGAACATGAAAAATGTGCCGATCCACAGGATCGCATGATTATTGTCATAACGCATGAATGACGTTGTGTGGGTCGAATAGCCACCCGTCGCGACCGTCGTCATGGCGTGATTGACTGCGTGAAAACCCTGCATGCCGGCGGCGATGTAGGCGGTAGCGCAGGCGAAGACCAGAATTCCGTAGATGCCAACCAGGCTGACCATAAAGGTCTGCAGCCGTTCAAAAGGCCGGTCTTCGATGTCAGTCGACTCGATCTTGAAATAGGAGACGCCGCCGACGTTGAGAAAAGGCAGCAGGAAGAGGCCAAGCGCCAGCACGCCCAGGCCGCCCATAAAACTGAGCAGGGATCGCCACAAAAGGATGCCAGGAGGGGCGCCGTCGAGGTCGCTTATGACGGTGGCACCGGTTGTAGTGACTCCCGACACTGATTCAAACATCGCGTCGGTAAACGACATATTCAAGGATGACAGGCCAAACGGCACCGCGCCCGCGACGCAGATGGTGAGCCACAACATATTGACCAGCAAAAAACCGAAACGCGCGCTGACCGGCGGCGGGGTGTTGCGTGTGGCCAGCGCCACCGCAAACGATACGCCGCCTACGAGCATCGAGGAGAAGGCAAACACCTTCCATTCCGGATCGCCATAAAAATGATCCACCGCAGCCGGGATCAGCATGACGACAGCGAAATAGAGCGCGAAGGTCGACGCCATGTGCGCGGCCGCGCGTATCTGCACACTGTTCACGGTTTCTGTGGTTCCATGATGCCCCGATTCATGGCGAAGAAGCGCCCCGGGGACAGTGGCTTCCAGTCCGCTATTATGCAATAGCCGACACATCAGGGACAGGAATGCGATGACCGGATTTGTTGAGCAAACCAGCGCTGCCGCCCAGGCGTTGCGAACGCTGTTTGCGCCCACACCGCTTCAGCTGAACGACTATTTGTCGCGCAAGACTGGCGCAAAGATATTTCTGAAACGCGAGGACCTTTCGCCAGTGCGGTCTTACAAGATACGCGGCGCGTTCAACTTCTTTCGCAAGGCGCTCGCGCATACTGGCGAAGGGACGCTGTTCGTCTGTGCATCGGCTGGCAATCACGCTCAGGGATTTGCCTTTGTATGCCGGCATTTTGGCGTCAAAGGGGTCATCTTTATGCCGGTCACAACGCCGCAGCAGAAGATTGACAAGACCAATCTATTTGGCGGCGGTCAGGTCGAGATCCGGCTGATCGGCGACTTTTTTGATGATTGCTACAGCGCGGCGATCGCGTTTTGTGCTGCCAATAGCGGGCATATGGTGCCGCCATTCGACCACAAGGATATTATCGAAGGGCAGGCGACTGTGGCGCTTGAAATCGAACAACAGATGCCGGGCAAACGCTGGCCCGATATGATGATCTTGCCTGTTGGCGGCGGCGGCCTGGCGGCCGGCGTCACGAAATTTGCGGCCGAGCAAGGGGCGACAACTCGCTTCGTTTTTTGCGAACCTTCCGGTGCGCCGAGCCTGGAGACGTCGCTGTCGCAGGGCAAGCGAGTCAAGCTCCCGGTGGTCGACAATTTTGTCGACGGCGCCGCCGTCGCTGAAATCGGCCGCGAGCCTTTCAAGCAGTTGGCCAAATTTACGGCTGCCGATGTGCATCTGATTCCTGAAAATCGCCTGTGCGCCACAATGATCGAGATGCTCAATGTAGAGGGTGTCGTACTTGAACCGGCTGGTGCGCTTGCCGTTGACGGTCTGAAGGACTTTTCACGAAAGGAATTGCGCGGAAAGACTGTCGTTGCGGTGGTTTCGGGCGGCAATTTCGATTTTGAGCGGCTGCCCGATGTCAAGGAAAGGGCGCTTCGATTTGAAGGACTGAAGAAGTACTTTATCTTTCGGTTTCCGCAACGCCCCGGCGCGCTGCGCTCGTTTCTCGATCTCCTTGGACCAGACGACGACATCGCGCGATTTGAATATCTGAAAAAATCGGCCCGCAATTTTGGTTCGGTTCTCATCGGAATTGAAACCAAGGACCGGCGAAATTTTGCGACGCTCGCAAAACGGTTTCATGATGCGGGCTGGACCTATCAGGACATCACTGAAAATCAGGCGCTGTCCGAGTTCATCATCTGAGAACGCTGATGCCCGTTTACATTGTACTCTTCCGCGGGGTTGGCGGCGCGACGCAGTTGCCGGTGGCGCCGCTGCGTGAGGCGCTGGCGGCCGCCGGTTTTGAAAATGTCGCGACCTACATCAACAGCGGCAACGCTGTCTTCAAAAGCCATCTGCCGGCAACAAAAATTGTCAGCACAATTGCTGGTATTTGCAGCAGCGCTTTTGGCTTTGAAAAGGCGATCTATGCGCTGACGCTCGCGGAATGGGATCGCATTATCGCCAACTGTCCATTCCAGCCTGCAGAAGGAAAATTCCTCCACGCCGCATGGCTTGAGCGGGATCCGGACCCCGGCAAAATCGAAGCCCTTTCTGGATTATGTATGAACGGCGACCAGTTTTTGGTGATCGACAAGGTGGCCTACATTCACACGCCGCGCGGCTTTTCAAAATCCAAACTGGCGGAGCGTTTTGACAAGTGGATTGGTGTTCCGAATACCGCCCGCAACTGGAACACGGTCCTGAAATTGCGCGAACTTGCGGTCAGGGCGCAATAGACTTTTTGCAGTGCAGCATGAATAGGCTTGCCTTTTGCGTGTCGTTGCCCCATATGCGGCACAGGCGCATGGGTCGGCTTGTCCGGCTTTTCCCGATGGAACCGGTTGCGTCTGGCTTCTTCTCGCAAAGGGCGGGACGAAGCGCCCCGTGCAAGATGTGCGCGGGAACGACAGCGCAGCCGAGCGGCTTCTTGCCGCCCGCCTTGTCGTTTCAGAACAGAATTTTGCGCGGCAGGATGCGCCTTGCCGCGGACGTTTATTGTGGACCCAGAAGGGCCACTTGAAAGATGGAACAATTGAATAATGAATTGAATGCGGCGCCTGAAGGCTTCGCGAAACTGGGCATTTCCGGCAATCTGCTGGCCGCTACGAACGAGGCCGGATTTGTTGAACCGAAGCCGATCCAGGAACATGCAATCCCCGCGCAACTCGCCGGCCGCGACATTTTGGGCATCGCCCAAACCGGATCTGGCAAGACCGCAGCCTTTGCGCTGCCGATCTTGTCCAAGCTGATGACGCTGGGCGGGCGGCCCCGGCCAAAGACCGCGCGTGCGCTGATTCTGGCCCCGACCCGCGAGCTGGCGGTGCAGATTGAAGACACTGTTCGCCAGCTTGCCAAAGGGTCGCCGATAACCACCGCTCTTGTGCTGGGCGGCGTGTCTCGCAGTACGCAGGTCCGCAAACTCAAGAACGGCGTGGATGTGCTGGTCGCGACGCCTGGCCGCCTGACCGACCTTGTGCGCGAACGTGATCTCGAACTCAACCAGACCACATGGCTCATCCTGGACGAAGCCGACCGCATGCTCGATATGGGGTTCATCAACGATGTGCGCCGCATCGCCAAGGCGACGCATCCCGCACGCCAGACCGCGCTTTTCTCGGCCACCATGCCGGATGAGATCGCCGAATTGGCGGCAACCCTCCTGCGTAATCCTGTGCGGGTGGATGTCGCGCCGGCGGGCACGCCAGCCGCCGAGATCAAACAGAGCCTGGTGCTGGCTCGCACAAAGCAGAAGCGCGCTATTCTGTCGACCATGCTGGCCGATCCGGAAATGCGCTCGGTGCTCATTTTTTCACGCACCAAACACGGCGCGGACAGGGTCACCCGTGACCTGGAGCGGGACGGCTTTGAAGCTGCTGTCATTCATGGCAACAAGTCGCAGAATGCCCGTCAGCGCGCGCTCAATGGCTTTCGCGACGGCAGTGTTCGCATTCTGGTGGCGACCGACATTGCGGCGCGCGGCATTGACGTTCCCGGCATTACTCATGTCGTGAATTTCGACCTGCCAGACGAAGCGGAAAGCTACGTGCATCGCATAGGCCGCACTGGCCGTAACGGCGCATCAGGCGTGGCTATCACAATGGTCGATCCGTCCGAGAACTCAAAATTGCGCTCGGTCGAGAAGATCATCCGTATGCGTCTGCCAGTTGCAGCCGACCATCTCGGCGCGCCAGATACGGTTCGTCCTTCCCAGCCTGCCAACGATCAGGGCGCGCCGAAGACGGAACGTCCGCACGCTGGCCGCCAGAACGCCGGCAGGCCAGGCGGCCAAGCGTCGGCGCGCAAAGATGGAGAAGGCGGCGGCAACGGCAAGCAACGGTTTGGTGGACGGCCATTCGCCCAGAAATCGGGTGAAGCCAGGCATGGCGACAAGCCGGGTGGCGCAAAGCCTTTCAAGGCCCGTCGCCGCTTCGGCAAGCGTGGGCAAGCAGCCAAAGCCGCCTAACGCGACCGGTCCAAAGTCCACGACCGGCATAGGATTGGCGCAAGCGCATTCTGCGCGTGCTGAATTGCCGGTTGATGAGCAAACGGGTAGGGCGGTTGGAGCGGTGCTTCGATCGCCCATTTTTATGGTCGCTATGCGACAGGTTCCTGAGGCCTCAAATGGCAGGTTTGGCAGCGCTGGCGATCGGTTACGTCCTTTCGCAGTTTTACCGCACTTTCATGGCGGTGCTGACGCCGGTGCTGATAAGCGAACTTGGCGCAACCAAGGCCGACCTGTCGCTGGCTTCCGGTCTGTTTTTTCTGTCTTTTGCGCTAGCGCAGTTTGGCATTGGCGTTTCGCTCGACCGGTTCGGCCCGCGCCGGACATGCTCGATCCTGCTGGCGCTTTGCGGCGGGGGCGGCGCGGCGGTCTTCGCATCCGCAACTGCCCCGTGGATGATCATGGCGGCACTGCTGCTGCTCGGCGTCGGATGCGCTCCCGTTTTCATGGGATCACTCTTCATCTTTGCGCGGCTATACGCATCTGCGCGTTTCGCTGTGCTCACCTCGTGGCTGATGGCCTTTGGGACTGCCGGCAATGTTATTGGCGCCTCGCCACTGGCGCAGGCCGCTGAAGCTTTCGGCTGGCGTTCGGTGATGTTGGGCCTTGGCGGCTTCACACTGTTGACGGCGGCGGCCATCCTGTTGCTCGTCAAGGACCCTCCTGCGCCCGAAGATCGCGCTGAAGGCGCTGCCGGTTTTCGCGGTTACATCGATTTGCTCAGGCTCAAGGTTCTGTGGCCGATTATCCCGATCACCGCCATCAACTACGCGCCTACCTTGGGTATTCGTGGACTGTGGGCGGGACCGTATCTTGCAGATGTGTATGGCGCCGACACGCTGCAGATAGGAGACGTCACCTTCTTTATGGCGATCGCCATGGCCGTTGGCGCTTTTGTCTATGGCCCGCTCGACACTTTCTTTCGCACCCGCAAATGGGTCGGCGTGATCGGCAACACTGTCGGATTCGGGGCGCTTGTGTTTCTTGCCGTCTATGTCGACTCCACCATTCCGGTCGCCACAGCCGCGCTGGTTGTTATCGGTATAACCGGTGGGGCATATGGTCTGCTGATGGCGCACGCCCGCGCCTTTTTCCCGCCTCATCTGGTCGGGCGTGGCGTGACCTTGATGAACTTCTTTTCAATCGGCGGCGTCGGCGTGCTGCAATTCGCGACCGGCGCAGTGGTCACGGCCAGCGATGTGCCGGGCGACCCTTCCGTCCAGTACGCGGCATTGTTCAGCTTTTATGCGATGCTGCTGGGCTTGTCGGTGTTGATCTACCTGTTCAGCCGGGACGCAAAGCCTGTGCACGAACGGGTTTCTCGCTAAGGCGTTGTCGGCAGAGTGTGGACCCAATCCACGATCAGTTTAGCCAATTCATCGGTTGTACCGGGCGACGCGGCATCGCCAGCAATCACATGCTGGTCCGGGTCTTCAGCGTCTTCGACAATATGAACCAAATGAGTTGCGCCCCACCTGGCGGCAATCGCCTTGGTTGCTTGAGGTCGAACCACCGTATCGCCTTCTGAGATGATAAAGAGCGCAGGAATCGCGACATTCTCAACTTGGGTCGCCACTGCAATGTCAACCAGTTTGGCCATCGGCAGCAGGGCGGCGGTTGGATATCGCGTCGTCCAAAATTCAGCCTGCGCAGCATTGCGCGGTTCAAAGCCGCGCTCCTTGCCGACGATCAACTCGGCCAGTTGTTTTCCCCATGGCATGGTGAGCAAGAATGAGCCGCCAGCCTGAACGCCGAAATTCGGCGAGATGAGCGCCATTCCCATAAGGTCTTTCGATACGTCCGTATTCGTCGCTTCAGCGACCGCCAGAGAGCCTCCCGTGGATGTCGCGATGACCACAACCCGCTCACCAATCGCACGGCCAACCGCCATTGCTTCCGCGTAGTCATTGACCCAGGCGTTCACGTTCGCGGCCGCCATCGCGGCGCCATCCTGGCCGTGGCCGGTCAGGCGAGCGAAATAGAGATTGGCGCCGAGCGCTTTTGCGACGAGGTCGGGTAGAGGGCGCACCTCACCGCTGGATGCAGAGAAGCCGTGAATGTAAACCACCGCCAGTGGCGTGCGTGTCTTGGAGGGACGGGCCCAGACCACCTGCTTTTGCAACCCGGCCCGAATGCCTGGATGCTTTGCTTCGGCCGCCGCAAGATAGGCGTCAATATCTGACCCGATCGCGGCCGTATTGAAGTGGACCGCCGTGTCGCCGGATACGCGCGGCCCGAGGGCGAAGGCAACGACCAGCACTAGCAAGACTGCGGCCAACAGTCACAATGCGCCGCATCACATTCCTCCTGCCGACCAGCATATCATTCCCGGTGAGGACACAGATCGCATAACCCCAGAAGCTGCGCAATTCATTGCCCTGAAAGCTGCTCTGGACGAACCTGATTGCCTTGAAAGCACTCTTAAGGCTCCGTAGGGTCGCGCCCACAAGAGCAAAGGTTTTCGATTACAATCATGTTTCAATCTGTCCTCGGCGCAATCGGCAATACACCGCTTATCCGGCTCAAAAAGGCTTCGGAAGCGACGGGTTGCGAAATTCTCGGCAAAGCTGAATTCCTGAATCCGGGCCAATCGGTCAAAGACCGGGCAGGGCTGTTCATCATCCGAGACGCCGAAGCGCGCGGGCTGCTCAAGCCCGGTGGATTGATCGTCGAGGGAACCGCCGGCAATACCGGCATCGGCCTGACTGTTGTCGCCAAGGCGCTCGGCTATCGCACTGTTATCGTTATCCCGGATACCCAGAGCCAGGAAAAGAAGGATGCGCTGCGCCTGCTTGGCGCGGAACTGCTCGAAGTGCCGGCAGTACCTTACAAGAACCCCAACAATTACGTCAAAATCTCCGGCCGGCTCGCCAATGAATTGGCGCGTACGAGCGACAGCGGCGCGATATGGGCGAACCAGTTTGACAATGTCGCCAACCGGGACGGTCATGTCCGCACGACGGCGGAGGAAATCTGGAGCCAAACGTCAGGCAGAGTTGACGGGTTTGTATCGGCGGTTGGAACCGGTGGCACGCTGGCGGGCGTCGCACATGGCCTGCGGGATCATAACAAAAACGTCAAGATCGCACTGGCAGATCCGCTGGGAGCGGCGCTCTACAGCTATTACACAAGCGGCGAATTAAAAGCCGAGGGCAGCTCGATTACGGAAGGCATTGGCCAGGGGCGCATAACCGCCAATCTTGAAGGGTTTACGCCTGATTTCTCCTATCAGATTCCCGACGGCGAAGCTTTGCCTATCATCTTCGACCTTGTTCAGGAGGAAGGCCTATGTCTCGGCGGCTCCACAGGCATCAATATCGCGGGCGCCATCCGGCTGGCGCGCGAACTAGGACCGGGGCATACGATTGTCACCATCCTGTGCGACTTTGGCATGCGCTATCAGTCGAAATTATTTAACCCGGCGTTCCTGCGGGAAAAGAACCTGCCAATACCGCTCTGGATGGACCGGCTGCCGGAGATTGACGTCCCGTTTGAAAAGGTCGCGTGATGGGCTTTCCGACTGAAGCGGTATTTCGTGAAGACGCCTACGCAGCGACGCTCGACGCCAGGGTTGTCGATATCACTGACGCCGGTGCAATCATTCTTGACCGCACCATTTTTTACGCCACCTCTGGCGGCCAGCCGGGCGACACCGGTTTACTGATCCGACCGGATGGATCACGGGTGGTGATTGCTGGAACGGTTACTGGTGAAACCAAGGACGACATCCTACACCTCCCCGGCGAAGGGCAGGCGGTTCCAACCGTCGGCGAAAATGTTATTTTATCAATAGATTGGGATCGTCGGTTTAAGTTGATGCGCATGCACGCGGCCTGCCATCTTTTGTCAGTCATTGTGCCGTTTGGCATTACCGGCGCAGCCGTGTCCGAAGATGATTCCCGCGTCGACTTCGATCTTCCCGAAACCGGCTACACCAAGGAAGACGTCTCGGCTAAACTCATGGAGTTGGTGCGCGCCGACCATCCCGTCTTTACCCGCTGGATTACACAGGACGAGCTTTCCGCCAACCCGGCGCTGGTGAAATCGAAGAATGTCCGCCCCCCGGCTGGCGCCGGTCGCATTCGTCTCGTGTGCATTGGCGATGGCGCCTCCGTTGACAGCCAGCCCTGCGGCGGCACGCATGTTGCACGCACAGGCGAAGTGGGGGAAATCCACATCGCCAAGATCGAAAAGAAGGGGCGCGAGAATAGACGCTTCCGCATTCGATTTGGCCCCTTGCCGTCCACTTGAGAGGATCTGACATGAATGACAGCCCGTTTTTTGTCACGGCCGAATGGCTGCAATCCAATCTCGGAAAGCCAGGTCTCACGATCGTCGATGGCTCTTGGTACCTGCCCGCGCAGGGCAGGGACGCGCAAGCTGAATACGAGGCAGGCCACATTGCGGAGGCTGTCTTCTTCGACCACGATCAGGTTGTCGATCCCGATTCAGATCTGCCGCACACGCTGCCTTCGCCCGAACTGTTCGCCCAGATTGCGGGCTCGATGGGTATCTCGGAGAAAGACACGATTGTCGTTTATGATGGGCCGGGGCTATTTTCTGCGCCGCGTTGTCGCTGGATGTTCCGGGTCATGGGTGCAGACAATGTCCGCATTCTGGCTGGCGGATTGGATGGCTGGAAACGGGATGGCAGGCCGCTGACCGCCGAAGCGACCAAAATCGCGCCAAATGTCTTCAACGTGAAGTTTGACGCAGCTCGCGTCGCATCGCTTGACGATATGCGCAGGATCGTAAGTACTGGCGGCGCGCAGATTGCCGATGCGCGGCCAGCCGGGCGCTTTGAAGGCGTCGATCCAGAGCCGCGTGCGGGTGTTCGTGGAGGGCATATGCCAGGTGCGAAGAATACGCCTGCAGCCGCTCTGTCGCGCGACGGCAAACTTCTGCCCGCAGCAGAACTGAGACAAGCAATGGAACAAGCTGGCATCGATCTGTCGCAACCGACAGTGACATCGTGCGGATCGGGCGTCACGGCGGCAATTGTTTCTCTCGCACTGGAATCACTTGGAAAGGACTCGCGTCTTTATGACGGCTCCTGGACCGAGTGGGGCGGCTTGACGGACACGCCTGTTGCAACTGGCAAGGGCTGACCCGTGACCACGAAGTCCGAAGAGGGGCCGGCAGGTGTCGAGGTCACAGTCACCTTTCTAGAGATGAGCGCGCCGCCTGCGCATTCCCCGCCACTGCCGCTCAACCAGCCGATTGCGCTGCTGCAGGCGCGCAACATCCCGCTGCATTTTTACCGCTATCTGCTGGACCGTGTCGGCAGACGTTGGAAATGGGAGCGGTCATTGCGGCTTACCGACGAGGCGCTGAGCGCCGAACTGACCCATCCGGGACGTGATGTCAGGGTGCTCTATCTCGACGGCGCGCCGGCCGGCTTCTTCGACATCAGGCCCCATTTGCCCGACAGTGCCGAGATCGCCTATTTTGGCATGATGGAGCAAGCCCTGAGCCGGGGCCTGGGACGATGGTTCCTGGGCGCAGCGATCAGCGCCGCTTGGCAGCACAAGCCGCAAATGGTCACGGTGCAGACGTGCACGCTCGACCACCCGGCAGCATTGCCGCTATACCAGAAGCTCGGTTTCAGCCCGGTCGGCCAAAGCAAGGAAATTGTCCACCCGCTGACCGACGCCGAGCGCGCAAAAATTCTGTTCCGTTAGCGCATGTCGCCCAGCCGCTCAGCGTGCCAGCGCAAATGGTCGTCCATGAAAGTCGAGATGAAATTGTAGGAATGGTCGTAGCCGTCTCGCATGCCCAGCATCAGCGGAATGCCTGTGCTGCGGCAGGCAGCCTCCAGCAGCCACGGTTTCAGACCGTTCTCCAGAAAACTGTCTGCTGCGCCCTGATCGACCAGCAACGCGTTGACGGCTGAACCGTCTTCGATAAGCGCGCAGGCGTCATATTGACGCCAGGACGCCTTGTTTGGCCCGAGATATTTCTCGAAGGCGGGCTCTGACCAGAACGACGCCATCGGATTGGCGATCGGCGCAAAGGCCGATACCGAACGGTACCGATCGGGGTTCTTCAAAGCGATTGTCAGCGCGCCGTGTCCGCCCATCGAATGACCGAATATGCCCTGTCTGGCCATATCGACTGGAAATTCGCGCGCGATCAGGCCGGGCAAGTCCTTTGTTATGTAACTGTACATGCGATAGTTGCGGGCATAGGGCTCCTGCGTCGCATCAAGGTAGAAACCGGCGCCCTTACCGAACTGCCAATTGTCCGGCTCGTCGGGAACATCATCCCCGCGCGGACTGGTGTCGGGACAGACAATAACCAGCCCAAATTCCGAAGCGAGCCGGCGGTATTCGCCCTTGTCCATGACATTGGCGTGGGTGCAGGTGAGACCCGAGAGATACCACAAGACCGGACAAGGCTGTGCTGCGGCCTGTGGCGGCGTAAAGACGGCGAAGGTCATGTCACAGGCGCATTCGGCGGACGCGTGGCTGTAAACGCCCTGAACGCCGCCATGCGCTCTGGCGGTTGAAACTGTCTTCATGAGGACCCCCTAGAACGATTCCATCTGACTGTGAACCGCTCTAAAGGCTGACCGCAACGTTGACGGCTGCGGCGACAAGAACAGTGTCGAAAAAGAAGGTTGCTACGGCGTGCACAAGATTGAACCGGCGAATATGCCGACCGCTGATAGCGACGTCGGAAGTTTGCGCCGTCATGCCGATGACGAAAGCGAAATAGACAAAGTCCCAGCCATCAGGAGCATCCGGACCCGGAAATTCGAGACCACGACTCGGTCTGGCTTCTTTGCCGCGCGGCTCCCAATAGAGATGCGCATAATGGATCGCCGCCATCAGATGGATAGTCGACCAACCTAATGGAATTGCGAGCAGTGCAAAGACCAATCGCCATCCACTGGGACCCTGGCTCGCGTTGATCACTTCAAAAAGGGACGCGAAGGCGATAGCGACAGTTGCCAGCGTGATCATGAATATGACGAGAACCGGTGCGTCCGCGCTACCTGGATGCGACTTGAGATAGTGCTGGTTCAATTTCTCAATCTTGAAAATCGTAAAGATCAGATAGATCGAAAAAAATACGTTGGCCGCAAGAATTGTCGCCAGCCCGCGATCCACCCAGGCCGACGAAATGAGCGCGGCTGCGATCATTCCGACTGCCGCCAGGAAAAATGGATAATGACGAGCGAGGCGCATCAGGTGGTCAGAGCGCTTCGCCGATGAATGCAAAGTTCTTCCTGGGCAGTCCCTTGTTGATCGCCGGATGGAAATTATCGGCCATGTCAGCCCCTCAATCAGTAAACCACCACGCTGCGGATGCTTTCACCGGCATGCATAAGGTCAAAACCCTTGTTGATTTCGTCCAGCGTCAGAATGTGGGTGATCATCGGGTCGATCTCGATCTTGCCATCCATGTACCAGTCGACAATCCTCGGAACGTCTGTTCGCCCGCGGGCGCCGCCAAAAGCGGTGCCCATCCAGTTGCGGCCGGTGACCAACTGGAACGGCCGGGTGGATATCTCCTGCCCGGCGCCGGCGACGCCGATAACCACTGACTTGCCCCAGCCACGATGTGAGCATTCCAGCGCCTGGCGCATGACCTTGACATTGCCGGTGCAGTCAAACGTGTAGTCTGCCCCGCCGATCTGGTCCGCCCCGCGCTTGGTCATATTGACGATGTGGGCCACGACGTCGCCATCGATTTTGGCCGGATTGACAAAATGGGTCATGCCGAAGCGTTCGCCCCATTCTTTCTTGGAGTCATTGACGTCGACGCCTATGATCATGTCGGCGCCGGCCATCTTGAGACCCTGAATAACGTTGAGGCCAATACCACCAAGGCCAAAGACGGCGGCGGTTGCGCCTTGTTCCACCTTGGCGGTGTTAAGCACTGCGCCGACGCCTGTGGTCACGCCGCAGCCTATGTAGCAGATCTTGTCGAAGGGAGCCTCCGGGTTGACTTTGGCCAGCGCGATCTCGGGCAGCACCGTAAAATTCGAAAAGGTCGAGCAGCCCATGTAATGGTGGATCTTGTCCTTGCCGATCGAAAAGCGGCTTGTCCCATCCGGCATGACGCCTTGCCCCTGCGTTGTGCGAATTGCGGTGCACAGGTTCGTCTTGCGCGAAAGGCAGGATGGGCATTGACGGCATTCGGGCGTGTAGAGCGGGATAACGTGGTCGCCCTTTTTCAGGCTGGTCACGCCCTTGCCAATATCGACCACGACGCCGGCTCCCTCATGCCCCAGGATCGCCGGGAACAAGCCTTCGGGGTCAGCGCCTGAAAGCGTGAACTCATCCGTGTGACAGATGCCGGTCGCCTTGATCTCGACCAGCACCTCGCCCTCGCGCGGACCTTCCAGATCGACCTCCATGACCTCGAGTGGTTTACCTGCGGCTATGGCGACGGCGGCCCGTGTCTTCATGATGCAACTCCGTTATGATTTGCCTGCAGAGTTTCAGGGATTCGCCCGGTCTTCAAGCCGAACTGGCGATTGGATGGCCTTGGCCGAACGACTGGGAACAAAATGCTGGCGAATCTTGCGGCTGGAACGATCCTGATAGCGCTCACGGTGATCATCCATACAATCGGGCTGATTGCGGTGACTCGCGTGATGGACTGGTTCGTCTCGACATTTCGCTGGCACGGAAGGCGAAGCCGTGTGCTCGCTATGATTACGGTCGTGCTTGGCCTTTTCGCGGTAATGACAGTTGAAATCTGGCTGTGGGCGCTAGCCTATCTGCTGACAGGGGCCTTCGGGAATTTTGAGACGGCTCTCTATTTCTCGACGGTGGCGTTCTCGACCCTTGGCTTCGGCGATGTCATTGCAGCCCAAGAGTGGAGGCTTTTCGCAGCAATGGAAGGCGTCAACGGCTTCTTGCTGATCGGCTGGTCGACTGCTTATCTTGTGTCGGCTGGAACTCGGATCGGACCGTTCAAAACGGGAGAGCATTTCTGATCCGGCGGCTTTCTCATGCCAATGGACTATGGACTGGACGCGATAACCGGCTTTGTCGACTTGATGCATGCCGACGCTGGCCCTAGAAACAGTTATGTTGTCCAGAGGCTGATCGACCCAGCGCATGTTTACAAAAATCTTGATCGCCAACCGGGGCGAAATTGCTTGCCGCATCATCAAATCGGCCAGGCAGATGGGAATTGCCACCGTCGCCGTCTATTCAGACGCTGATCGCGATGCGATGCACGTCGAAATGGCCGACGAGGCGGTGCATATCGGCCCTTCGCCCGCAACGCAGAGCTACCTGGTTGCTGACAAGATTATTGAGGCTTGCAAACGCACCGGCGCCCAGGCCGTTCATCCGGGCTATGGGTTCCTTTCGGAGCGCGCATCGTTTTGCGCAGCCCTCGAAAAAGAGGGGATCGTGTTTATCGGTCCCAAGGTCAAAGCCATCGAAGCGATGGGCGACAAGATCGAATCCAAAAAATTCGCCAACGCAGCCAGGGTTAGCACGGTGCCCGGCTATATCGGCGTCATCGATGACGCCGACCATGCTGAGGAGATTGCCGGCGAGATCGGCTACCCGGTGATGATCAAGGCGTCGGCAGGCGGCGGCGGCAAGGGCATGCGAATCGCCTGGTCAAAGGCCGAGGTGCGTGATGGTTTTGACCGGGCGCGCTCCGAGGCGAAGAACTCGTTTGGCGATGACCGCGTATTTATCGAAAAATTCGTCGTTGAGCCTCGCCATATCGAGATCCAGGTGCTTGGCGATGCGCATGGCAATGTCATTTATCTGGGCGAACGGGAATGTTCCATCCAGCGCCGAAACCAGAAAGTTGTCGAAGAAGCGCCGTCGCCGTTTCTGGACGAAAAGACCCGTAAGGCGATGGGCGAGCAGGCGGTCGCTCTAGCCAAGGCTGTCGATTACCAGAGCGCCGGCACTGTCGAATTTATCGTTGACCAGGACAAGAATTTCTATTTCCTCGAAATGAACACGCGGCTTCAGGTCGAACACCCTGTGACGGAGTTGGTCACTGGAGTGGATCTGGTCGAGCAGATGATCCGGATAGCTGCAGGTGAAAAGCTCGCAATAAAGCAGTCGGATGTGAGGCTGAACGGCTGGGCGGTTGAAAGCCGCCTCTATGCCGAAGACCCATACCGGAATTTTTTGCCGTCCATCGGGCGCCTGACGCGCTACCAACCGCCTGCAGAAGGCAAGTTTGGCGACGTCCTGATCCGCAATGACACCGGCGTCACCGAGGGTTCGGAAATCTCCATGTTCTACGATCCGATGGTCGCCAAACTCTGCACCTGGGCGCCAACGCGTATCGAGGCAATCGACGCTATGTCGGAGGCGCTCGACAATTTTGTCGTCGATGGTATTGAACACAATATCCCGTTCCTTTCTGCGCTCATGCAACATCCGCGCTGGCGCGAAGGACGATTGTCGACCGGCTTTATCGCTGAGGAATTTCCCGACGGTTTCCATCCACGCAAGCCGGTGGATAGGGAGAAGGCGATCCTGGCTGCAGTTGCTACGGCGATCGAGCTGGTGCGCCGCGACCGTCTTGATCGATTGTCAGGCCGGTTGGCGCCGCATTCTGGCAAGACCAAGCGCAACTGGGTGGTTAAGCTCGATGATGATTACATCGACGTCTCGCTGGTTGATGGCGTCGTCGGTTCGCCCTTTGAGGCGGATTTCAAGATCGCAGGCGGTGAGCCTGAGACGATCGTTTCCGACTGGAGGCCTGGCGAACCGGTGTGGGTCGGCGTGGTCGGCGGAACGCCGGTGTCGGTTCAGGTGCGTCCTGCACTGAATGGCAATCGGCTGGCTTGGAAAGGGCTTTCGGTCAGCGCGAAAGTCATGTTGCCCCGGACGGCTGAACTCGACAAGCTCATGCCGGTCAAAGTGCCGCCCGACACGTCAAAGATGCTGCTTTGCCCAATGCCAGGTCTCGTAGTGTCCATCGCAGTCAAGGAGGGCCAGGAAGTCAAGACCGGTGAGACACTGGCGGTTGTCGAGGCGATGAAGATGGAGAACGTTCTGCGCGCCGAGCGCGACCTGACCGTCGCAAAAGTAAATTGCAAGCCTGGCGACAGCCTGGCTGTTGACGCTGTCATCATAGAATTCGCCTGATGCCGGCAAGCACTCGCCAGCCTGCAGTTCTGTTTGATTTGGATGGCACGCTGACGAACCCGTTTGTCGGGATCACGCGATCCATGCAATTCGCCCTGGGCGAACTTGGTGAGCCGGTGCCGGACACCGACACGCTGCGGCAATATATCGGACCGCCGCTTCAGGTCACATTTCCAATCCTGTTCAAGGGGGACGCTGCGCGCGCCAACGAGGCGCTACGGCTCTACCGGCAGCGTTACGCCGAGATCGGCAAGTTCGAAAATGAACTGATACCCGGCATCGTCGACGCATTGCAGCCGGTCCGCGAGACAGGCTGCTTCCTGAGCGTTGCAACGTCAAAACTGGAGAGCTATTCCCGGGACATCATCGCCCATTTCGGGCTGAACCAGTATTTTGATGCGGTTCATGGTTCACAACTTGATGGCGCTCGCGCCGACAAGAGCGAGTTGATCGCACATATTGCGGCAAGCGAGGGGCTTGATCCGGCGCGCACGGTGATGATTGGCGACAGGCTGCATGACGTCCATGGAGCCAGCAAGAACGGCATTCCAACCATCGGTGTCTTATGGGGTTTTGGTGATCGCAGTGAACTGGAGCAGGCGGGCGCCGCGGCAATTGCCGAGCGTCCAGACCAGCTTCCCGGGTTGATCGCCAGCTTTCTTATCCGCTAGCTGCAAGGGTCAAATCCGCGCCTTCGTTGTGCGCGGCGTTGAAAGTAGAAGACTTGTTTCTGATCCCGACACGCCCGGCAATAGCCGGATATGGTGCAGAACGTCATCAAATTCGGAAAGCGATCCCGCGCTGATTTCGACGACAATGTCCCAGCGGCCATTGGTTGTGTGAATAGCCGAAACTTGCGGATAGCCGCCCAGCGCACGCACGATCTTGTCTTTCGCCGCACCTTCGATGGAAACCATCATGATGCCGCGGATCGACTGGTCAATCGCGTCAGCTCGCAGGATGACCGTATAGCCGACAACATCGCCAGCCTTTTCCAGTCGGTCAATCCGGGCGCGCACTGTTGCACGCGATATCTTCAGATCGAGCGCCAGATCGGAGATCGAGCGCCGTGCGTCCTGACGCAGGAGGGTAATGAGTTTTCTGTCGAGATCGTCCATAACGACACACCAATCGATCATATTGAGAAGGCATATCATTATAATTGCCAATTTTCTTTGTTCAATCCGCCATCTGCTGATGCTCCAATGATCGCATTCAGGGAGGCAAGGCATGTTGTGTCGGATCGTCGGTGCGCCGGTTCAGGACGGAGCAGGGCGGATGGGTTGCGAAATGGGGCCAAGCGCGTTTCGCGCTGCGGGTCTGGCTTCGACGCTGCGCGAGCTTGGCCACGAAGTTGAGGACTGGGGCGTAGTGGCGCAGGGCGAGGTGCAACCGGTCATACATGGCAACACGGCGCTGAAGATGTTGCCGGAAATTGTCGCCTGGACGGAGGCGATTACGGAAACCGCCTATCGCGCCGCCGAGAGCGCAATGCCGATATTCTTGGGTGGCGACCACTCGATTTCAGCCGGTTCGGTTGCAGGCGTATCACGCAGGGCAAAAGAGCAGGGCAAGCCGCTATTTGTATTGTGGCTGGATGCGCATCCGGATTTTCACACGCTTGACACCACGGGCAGCGGAAATCTGCACGGCGTGCCGCTGGCATACGCCAGTGGGCGGAGCGGTTTCGCTCCGTATCCGGCATTGGCCTCACCAGTGGAGCCATCGCGCATCTGCACGATGGGCCTGCGCAGCGTCGATCTGGCAGAGCGCGCCGCGTTGAATGAGGCGGGCGTGACCGTGCATGATATGCGCGCCATTGACGAACATGGCATGGCCAAGCTGCTGCGGGCCTTTCTGGAGCGTGTAAAGGCGGAGCAGGGCATGCTGCACGTCTCGCTCGATGTGGATTTTCTCGATCCATCCATTGCGCCGGGCGTCGGCACTACGGTTCCAGGCGGTGCGACTTTCCGGGAGGCGCATCTGGTGATGGAGATGTTGTCGGATTCGGGTCTCGTCACCAGCCTCGACCTGGTCGAACTGAACCCGTTTCTGGATGAGCGCGGCCGCACCGCCATCCTGATGGTCGATCTCACCGCGAGCCTGATGGGTCGCCGCATCATGGATCGTCCAACGCGTAGCCATAGCGGGAGCATTTGACCATGACCACAGCCCCTTCAAAACTCGCCATTGTTCCATTCGTCAGCGTCGATAACATGATGAAACTGGTTCATGCCATTGGCGTGGAACGTTTTTTAATAGAATTGGCAGGTTATATCGAAGAGGATTTCAGACGCTGGGAGAGCTTTGACAAGACACCGCGCATCGCCTCGCACAGCCATGACGGCGTAATCGAACTCATGCCGACCAGCGACGGCCAGATGTACGGATTTAAGTATGTCAACGGCCACCCAAAGAATATGCGTCAGGGGCGGCAGACGGTCACCGCCTTCGGCATGCTGGCTGACGTCGGCTCCGGCTATCCGATGCTGCTGACCGAAATGACGATGCTGACGGCCCTGCGGACGGCCGCCACTTCCGCGGTGGCGGCCAAATATCTCGCGCCTAAACTGGGGCGCACAATGGCGATTATCGGCAACGGCGCACAATCTGAGTTCCAGGCGCTGGCGTTCAAGGCGCTGCTGGGAGTTGATGAGCTGCGGCTCTACGATCTTGACCGTTCGGCGTCAGAAAAATGCGCCCGCAATCTGGCAAACATGGATTTTACCATCACGATTTGCGACAACGGGCAGGGCGCGGTGGAGGGAGCGGAGATCATCACCACTGTGACCGCCGACAAGCAATACGCCACCATTCTCACTGACAACATGGTCGGCTCCGGCGTTCATATCAATGCAGTGGGTGGCGATTGTCCCGGCAAGACAGAACTGCATCGCGACATCCTGCTGCGTTCGTCGATCTTCGTTGAATACCCGCCGCAAACCCGCATCGAAGGTGAAATCCAGCAATTGCCTGCCGACTATCCAGTCACCGAGCTGTGGCAGGTGATGACCGGCATGGCGACCGGCCGCACCAGCGAAAGTCAAATCACGCTGTTCGATTCGGTTGGCTTCGCCATCGAAGATTTTTCCGCCTTGCGCTATGTGCGCGACAAACTCGCCGAAACGGGCCTCTACGAAGAACTGGATCTTCTGGCGGACCCGGACGAACCACGCGATCTATTTGGCATGTTGCTACGCGCCGAGGCTTAGCGCGAGACGCGCTTGGCGTTACACGAACAACATGATGACCGTGTAGCCAATGGTGATCAGCACCAGTCCGGCGATCAGCATGGGCAGCAGTGTACTGCCCTCATCTTGTGGGGTCTCGTACGGCTGGGCTTTTGGAGCAGGGGCGCTGTCAGTCTTTTCCAGTGGCATCTTTGTGTCTCCCATCTGTGGACCGCCTATGCGGCCATGTTCAGCCGCGCCTGGATTGCACCGCGGTTTTGCGCGAGGTCGGCAAGGGTAAGGTTGTCGAGTTCCCGAAAGAAGGCGTCGAGCGCCTTGCGCAAGGCAGAAGTGAGCCTGCAAGCGCCACTGAAGACGCAAGTCGCGGCGTCATCGCCCAGACACGCGACCAGTTGCTGATCGGTTTCCAACGCCTGCACCACGGCTCCCATGCGGATGGTTTCGGCTGGCCGGGCGAGCCTCAACCCGCCATTGCGTCCGCGCACGCCATCAACCAGGCCAAGCGACACCAGTGACTGTGCGACTTTCATCAGGTGATTGCGCGACACCCGATGGCGGGTTGCAAGCTCCTCGATTGTCATCAGCCGGTCACTGGCGACGCTAAGCGCAATCAGGATGCGCAGGCCGTAGTCGGTGTGCTTGGTCAGCTGCATTGGCGTCCTGATACAAAAAGATGCATTTACTATGCATGTTTTTGACCCTATGTGAAGAGGGGGGTATTGCAAGGACAGGGCCTGCCAATGACGAACAGCGCAACGCTGCCGGACGAACCATCAATGGAGTTGATGACCGAAGTGGTCCATCGCTTCTACGCAACCGTGCGCCAGGACCGGTTGCTCGGGCCGATCTTTGAAGAACGTCTTGAGGGAAAGTGGGATCACCATCTGGCGAAGATGGTCGATTTCTGGTCGTCAGTCACGATGCGCACCGGGACCTATTTCGGCAAACCGCAGGCGGCGCATTTCGGGCTTGGTCTTACGCCGGAACATTTCGAGCGCTGGCTGGAGCTGTTTGGGCAAACAGTCGACGCGACATGTACCGGATACGCTGCGGCTCTGTTTCGTGATCGCGCGCAGCGTATCGCCGACAGCCTGCAAATAGGGCTGAACATCGGGCCGCACGCCATACAGTTTCCGCCGCGCCAGTTGAGCCAGGCTCCAGGCTGACGCCACCTATGGCAGTAGGCAGTACGGCGGAAAGGCCGGCGCACTGGCGTCCGGCATGCTTGGAACCTGTATCCGCCAGTCGCATAAGATAGATTATGGAACCAGCGGATAGTGTAATAGGCCCAATGACTTGGCTTTCTCAAGCAGTCAATCCAATTGCCACTCCGCCATTGCGGTCCAGTAGAATGCATAAAACAGAATCCACACCACCGCATGCAGCCACAGCATGATCGACAAGCGAATTCCGAATCTCCGCCCTAACCGGCCGATCAGACTGGAGATCACGGCTGAGAACAAAAACCGCGACCCGCGTGAAATCACCGACACCGCTACAAACGCTGTCAGACCAATGCCGGTCGCGCTGGCCTGCGCCGCATACAATTTGTACGGCGTTCCGGTGTAGCCGCCAAGAAACAGAGCTAGCGCACCGCTTTGTTCAAGTTGATCTCCTGCCTTCGCGATGAGTTTTGGGCCGATGCCGGGCAGCCAATCGTAAAACGCCAGGATTTCAGTGTGGAGACGCACTGACGCCAGATAGATCGCAACGCCGCCCAGTATGGCGCCAGGCAATGCCGAATAGACTGCGACCAGACCGGCGCGAGACGAAATGAGCGCCCGGCGGCTTATCCATGTGTCAGGCACAATGAACAGCGTCACAGCTTCCAGCAGACCCCAGGCGAAAGCCATCCAATCCCAGCATGGACTGCGATTTCCTTCTAAACGGCGTCCGCGATCATATTGATCCATATGGGATTTCTACAACCATCCCGTCATAACCCGGATGGACATGGGCCGGCGTTTCGGACTCCACGGTGGCGTAGTCCAACGGTATGTGCATATGCGTCAAAATTGCATTCTTTGGCTTTAATCGCTCAATCCAGTCCAGCGCTTCGCCAAGCGAAAAATGGCTCGGATGCGTTCTGTATTGGAGAGCGTCAATGACCAGCCATTCGAGCTTGTCCAGCAGCGTCAAGGTTGTGTCGAAAAAACCGCTAATGTCGGGGCAATATGCAAGACCGCCAATCCGGAATCCGAGAGAGACGATATCGCCATGCTGCTGAGGTAAGGGCAGGAGGGTTATTGGCCCCCCTCTCCCATCGATCTTCAATATCTCATGATGGTCGATCAAATTCTCCGTCAGAATTGGCGGATAGTTGCTGCCGGCCGGCGTTTCAAAACAATAGTCAAAGCCCTGTTTGAGGCGCCGCAATGTCGCGCTATCGGCATAGACTGGCATGCGACGGCGCTGGTTGATGACATAGGTTCGCAGGTCATCAATGCCGTGAATATGATCGGCATGCGGGTGCGTATAGACGACGGCGTCAATATGTTCGACGCCGGCCATCAGCATTTGGGCGCGGAAATCCGGGCCGGTG
>Ga0209573_1001872_pt1 | contig 29589 bp, 30 predicted proteins | sample TNRBio252014_DNA_FD_185870 | JGI IMG/M metagenome (GOLD analysis project Ga0209573, IMG submission 185870) | Wastewater treatment Type I Accumulibacter community from EBPR Bioreactor in Madison, WI, USA - TNR Reactor_6/25/2014_ DNA (SPAdes)... | ecosystem: Engineered > Bioreactor > EBPR >...
GTCGTTCCCGCGTCTCATTGGAAAAAACCAGTCGAATCATGGCGCGCCCTCCAGACCCTGGATTAATCTTCGGAATACCATAAAACAAAGCAACTAAAAGATAAAATCTGGCTTAATTAAAAGTATATTAAACGGGTGCCTCGCGCGTTGGACCCAATCAGACTCATGTAAAAATTCCCAAGGCATGATACCCCCTAACATAAATTAGGCCTCACTCGTTGACCGCATGAAGTGCATGAGAAGCGAGAGGGAAGGGAGGGGACGGAACACACCTCTCTGCGCGGACACATTAGCGCGCGCGGTGAGACATTGCTTGACGCCTTGGACTTCGGCTTCCAGGCCGACCGTGACCCAGAGCACCGCCACCGCGAAGGCCGCAGCCACTCCGAGCTTGACCCGGGTTGTTGAAGCTCTGGTTCGGAGCGTTGAGACGGCACCAACGAGAGCCAGTGCTGCTGCCAGCGCGGCTACGGCACTAAAGCTCTCGATCTGCAAGGCGGCAACTGGATTGCCAAGTGCGCCGGTCTTGACGTCGCCGGTGCAGCCGGCCCAGAAGGACAGGCCGATTGCGGCCAGGAGAAGGGTGACTCCGATTGCGCAGAGTGCGACTGGGGCCGAGGCGCGCATGTGTGTGCTCGTGAGGCCTAACGGGGCGCGAGTTGAGCGTCATCCCGCACGGAGCGGACCTGCCGCCCGACCGAGGAACTGTCAAGTTCCACGAGTCGTGGGTGGGCGGCAGGGACGCGAGGACGGGACGACGAAGTCGCCGCGAAGCGGTGACGCTCGAACGAGGGTTCGACGGCGCTGCGCGCCGGAGAACCCGCAGTTCGCCAACTCGCGCCCCGTTCGTCGGCGCGAAGCGCCGACGAACGCATGGGCTCAGGGGCGCGTAGCGAAGCGGAGCGTCCCTTGGAGACCTTTGTTATGCGATTACTGCCCAAAAGTTGTGATATCGAATTGAGCTGCAAACTCGCTGGCAAGAAACTTAGGGGAAACACCATCTCTGTATGCTCTCTTGAAGGGCTCGTGTTCCATGAAATCAATGAGGCTATTTCCATCCTCGTTTGGTACCAATTGCGGATTTTCTGGTTCTTCGTCGGTTCTTGTGGAGTTGGCCTCGCAGGGCGGGTTTCGGCCTGTTAAGCTGGCTGGAGATTGGTTAAAAACCATTTATAATCAATTAGTTGGCTTCAAGTCTGGCTTCCAGCATGGCTGGCTCCACAAGAACCGACGAAGAACCGATTTTCTTTCCCTGCTTCTACCTTGAACACCTGAAACCACTCTTCCCATGATGAGTATTCTGATTCCGACATAATTTCATCAATTTCACCTGCAAGGGGCGACTCTGAGAATTTTTGGGCAATATCCACAAAAATGGACGTTGAAACTTCCAAGAGTTGATGGTCAAGGCTATTGAGTGGATAAAGCCTTCCATTAGTCTCTAGCTCAGAGAGAATGTTACCGAGCGACAACACAATAGCATTTCTGTTTAGATCGCCATCATCAAAAAGTTCAATCCCATTGGCCAGCGCGGAGGCGGCCACTGTTAATTTGTGTGGACGCTGACCAAATTCCCCATCAAAAACATCTGGCTTAGAGTCCCATACATTTTCAACTAATTTGTTTGCGAGGGTTGCTGGATCTAGGTCCAATAGTCCGACATTCGCCTGATGTTGAAGCAAATTCTGTACGACAACAGCAGCCTCACTTTTTTTATATATGCTTTTGATTCCGCTAAAGAGGCCCATGATTACTCCTTGGTTGTTTTACGCATAACGAAGAATTCACTGGCGCGAAGCGTCCAGTGCAATGACCAGTTAGGCTCAGATGAATGACGCGAGAAGATTGTAAATGGATCAAACAACCGATAGTCCTATTAATGTGCGCATACCATTCAGCTTGAAGCTGGATTTTTCAAACAACACCGTAATCCTGAGCTTCAACCCACAGTTGATGCTGCACGGCTACGAGAATGCTCTTGATGCTGATTTGTATCAATCGAATTTAGAGCGTATCAAGCGGAGAATTGACTGGTGCGTGAGAAAGAGCGCAGGCGAAGAACCGAACCTTGACGACTACGAAGCCTAAAAGTAGGTTTTCTCTATCCATGAGATCGCATACTGCTTGGCTGTTTCCAGAGCTTGATTATCATCTACGCAGTCAAACCCAGGCGGGAGAAGCTGCTTTTCTTCAACATGATCTTTGTTTAGTGGTGAAGTTACAGTGACCGAAAAAAACCACTTTCCATCATGGAGTTTGATGTCATATATGCGGACGCCAAATTCTTTGTATGTGAACTTTGATGTTTTATCGGAAAAGTGGATGTTCATTGTATCTCTCCATAATGATCCGCGAGTAACGCGGGAATGTGTGTAGTGACTTGCCTAACATAAAGTAGACCTCCTAAATGACGCCTTATCTTACGTCAGTTCTGACGTATAATCGCGACGGGTCCCGACCAAGTCGTTGTTAAATCTAGCAAGTTGTGTGATGACAACAACCCTGATCCTCCCGTCTTTGGCGTCGGCTCTGGCAGTATGCCGGTGCGTTGCATCCTCCACGCGAATGCTACCTTTGCTTGCCATGTCAACCATTTAAGCCGAGGGGATTGTGACTGTCAAGCCCAAGTTGCTTGATCAGGTGCGCGCAAAAATCCGCCTCAAACACTTCACCTCGACTGGAAAACGGGCGGCTCTGGCTGGGACTGAACGCCGTGGTCAGTCTGGCGACCACGGCGCGGGAAGCCGCCTGAACGGGAGATTCAGGTTCCCTTTTCACCCCAGCCTCGCGGGGCTTCACCGCATATCGAACAATTCCTGATGGAAGTCGTTGGGGGAAAGTCCTCTGGCGGTGAAATCCTCGCGCAAGGCCTGACCGAAACCCGCCGGGCCGCAGAACCACAGGTCGGCGGATGACCATTCCGGCACGGCCTGACAAATCCGTTCCGCGTTCAGCCGGCCATCCTTCGCGGCCACCAGTACGTGCAGCCGAACCCCGGCTGCTTCCGCCCGCTGGCGCACCCGGCTGATGAAGCTTTCGTCGGGCGCGCTGGTGCTGTAGAACAGGTCAATGGTCTTGCCGTCCGCCTGGTTCGCCAGGGCTTGCAGACGGGCAATAAACGGCGTGATGCCGATGCCGCCGGCTACCCAAATCTGGCGCGATTTGTCGCCGCTGAAATCGAAACGGCCGTAGGGTCCCTCCACCGTGACCAGATCGCCCATCCGCAAGGCTTCGGGGAGAGTTTCGGTGTAATCGCCGATCCCCTTGATGAGAAAAAACATTTTGCCATCGCCATTCCACGCCGATGAAATCGTGTAAGGGTGCGGCCCCTCGCTCGGGTCGAAGGTCACAAAGGCAAATTGTCCGGCCTCGTGCCCGGACCAGCGGTCTCTCAGCGCGAGCGCGACCTTGAGCACCCGGTTGTCGGGGTGACGCACGAGTTCCTCGATCACGCCCACCGCCCGACGGCTGAACCCCACCTTCCTGAACAGGGAAACGAACACCGCAACCGTGCCCCCGATCATCAGCAGCGCCATCACCGGACCGATGACTTCGCCCCAATAGATGAACTTCATCAACACCACGGAATGAAACACCAGGAACAGGTAAACGATGGCCAGCAGGCGGTGGGTCTTGAAAAAGTAGCGGTAGGGAAACTTTTTCCATAGCGCCAGCACGATCAACACGACCGCGACGTAGAACGCCCATTCGCCGATGGTTTCCGCCAGACCGCGCTGGCTCTGGAAAAACTGGAAGATCGCCACGGGCTGCTCCGCCGGCGGATGCCGGACCGGCCGTTCCATCCAGCCCCAACCGATCATCCATTTCGGCCCTTTCGCCCACAGCCAGTGGATGACGGAGAATGCCAGGCCAGTGACGCCCAGCCACTTGTGCAACCGATACATCTTGTCGAGGCCGCCCAGGTAGGGCTCGATCAGCACCGGCCTGACCGCCAGCATCATGCCAACGCTCATCGCCGCCATGCCGATGATGCCGGTGTAATTGACGAGCGAGGCGCGCAGAGCGAAGAACTCGTAGTCCGCCGCCAGGAGAGTATCGGCCAACAGCCAGAGCACGGTGAGCGCAACGATCAGGACCAGATAAGTTATCTTGATGTTTTTCATGTCATACCGATTCTCGATGGATTTTATTGATCGGCGCAAAGCGTCTTTATCCAGCCTACCCATTCCAACAAAGTTTATCCAGAATCAGTACTCCTCATCGCGCAGGGTTAAAATCCCCGCTCCCACAGGTAATGAGAAAGGATCGAAATTCCCCATGTCCCGCGTCCAGACCGGCCTCGAAACCCTGATCAATGATTTTCCCGAAAAGATTCGCGGCGCGCGGATCGGGGTGGTGTGCCATCCTGCCAGCGTTGACGCCGAATTGCGCCACGCGCTCGATATGCTGCAAGCGGCGGGCGCTCGGATCGTCGCCATTTTCGGCCCGGAACACGGCGCGCGGGGCGAGGCGCAGGATATGGAGGGGGTTGCCGACCTGTCCCTCGACCCCCGGCTGAAGGTTCCGGTGCATAGCCTGTACGGGGCGACGTTCGACAGCCTGACCCCGCGCCGGGAGCCGCTTGAGGGCCTTGATGCGCTGGTCATTGATTTGCAGGACGTGGGCGCGCGCTATTACACCTTCGTCTGGACGATGGCGTTGTGCATGGCGGCGGCGGGCCAGGTTGGGGTTCGGGTGCTGGTGTGCGACCGCCCCAATCCGCTCGATGGTCTGACCACTGAAGGCAATCTGATCAAGCCGGGTTTTGAATCCTTCGTCGGCCTGTATCCGCTGCCCAATCGCCACGGGTTGACGCCCGGCGAAATCGCCCGCTACGTCCAGCAGCGGCGGGGGGTCGAATGCGAACTGGACATCCTGCCCCTGCGGGGTTGGCGGCGCGAAATGTACTTTGAGGACACCGGCCTGCCGTGGGTCTATCCCTCGCCCAACATGCCCACCTTAGACACCGCGCTGGTGTATCCCGGCCTGTGTCTGGTGGAAGCCACTGAGTTGTCGGAAGGGCGCGGGACCTGTAAACCCTTCGAGGTAGCGGGTGCGCCGGGCATTGACCCCGAGGCGCTGGCCGCTGAATTGTCCCGACAGAATTTGGCCGGCTGCCGGTTTCGCCCGCTCTATTTCCGGCCCCAGTTTCAAAAGCACGCCGGCAAAACCTGCGGCGGCGTGCAAATTCACATTACTGATCGGCGAAAGTTCGATGCGTATGCGGTCGGCGTCGCTTTCCTGCAAAGCGTTAGGCGCGTCGCCCCGGAAGTTTTTGCCTGGCGGGAGAAGCCCTACGAATTCGTGGCCGATATTCCCGCCATTGACTTGTTGGCGGGAGATGACCAGTTGCGCCGGGCGCTGGAGAGGGACGCCGACCTGGCCGATCTCGCCGCCGAGTGGGCGCGGGAACGGGCGGCATTCGAGGAGATGCGCCGGGAGTGTTGGTTGTACTGATCAGGGTTCCGCCAACTCCGGCTTGGTGTGATAGCCGCGCGGGGTGTAAACCCACTTTCCCACCCGCCGGGTTTCGCTGTTGCCGACCATGACCAGCGACAGCATGTTCAGGGGTTCCGGGTCCAGTTCGCCCAGCGTGGTGACGGTGATCTGCTCACCCTTGCGGGTGACGTTGAAGGCGACGATGACGGGCGTTTCCGGCTGGCGATGGCGCAACAGGATTTGCCGGGCTTCCAGCAGTTGCCAGGACCGCTTGTTCGACACTGCGTTGTAGAACGCCACCGCAAAATCGCCCTGTCCGGCCAAATCAATCCGTTTGGCGATCAGTTCCCATGGCGTCAGCAGGTCGGAGAGGGAAATCACGCAGAAATCATGCGCCAGCGGAGCACCGACCCGCGCCGCCGCCGCCTGCATCGCGGAAATGCCAGGGATGACTTCGATTGCAACGTCTGCCCATTCCGGCTTGGGCTTGCGCGCCAGCAGTTCGAACACCACCGTCGCCATGCCGTAGATGCCGGCGTCGCCGCTGGAAATCAGAGCGGTGGTTCGACCGCTGGCGGCCAGATCGAGCGCCAGCGCGGCACGGGCCAGTTCCTCACCCATCGGCGTTTTGTGACGGGTCTTGCCCTCGGCCAGTTCGCCGAGCAAGTTCAAATACAGGCCGTGGCCGGCCAGATCGGTGCAGGATTCCAGCACGGCATGGGCGGCGGGACTGAGGTGCTCCAGCCCGCCGGGGCCGGAACCGATGATGTAGAGTCGTTTCATGGAGTTTTTGCGTTAATAATTGTGGACTGGTCTGGGGTGAGAAGAGCGAGGGTGAAGGTTAGCTGAAATACTTGGCCGCCGCTTAATTCTTGAGTATTTTGCTGGTAATTTCAGGTTTTTGTACTAGCCTTAATCCAAGGCCGCGCCATGGTCACGCATGGGCGGCTTGTGATTGGCTGTCCGAAGCGAACGTTTTGTAACCTGCCTGAACCCAGAGGAGGACAAGACTGTGGACCTGATCATCGAACGTGTCGAAGTGTGGGCTGCCAGTATCGAAGATAAGCCCGGCGGCTTGGCCAACACCCTTTCCAGCCTGCGCGAGGCCGGCGCCGACCTTGATTTCATCCTCGCCCGGCGGGCGCCAGAGGAACCCGGCCGATCCGTGGTGTATGTCACCCCCCTCCGCGGCGATGCGGAACTCGAAGCCGCCGCCACCTTGGGCTTTAATCTGACCGGTAGCGTGCGCTCGGTGCGCGTCGAAGGCGAAAATCGTCCGGGGATTGCCGCTGAACTGGCGTCGCTGCTGGCGGCGGCAGGCATCAACCTGCGCGGCTTCTCGGCAGCGGTGCTCGGCAGCCGGTTTATTCTCTATATTGGTCTGGATTCCGCTGAAGACGCTGCAAAAGCGATGACCATTCTCGAACAGGCATAACTAGAGGTTCTTGCATCTGTTAGCCCAGCGACTCTTGCCAACGCCCCGCTGCTAAGGAACAACGCCAGGCCATTCCATTGAATCCCAGGGCGCGTGATTGGCCGTCTGAACAATGACTCAGGTATTGGCGCCACGTATGCCAGGCATCGGCATGACCATATAGATGCGCGCTACCGCCAGCGGGGCGTCGGCGTTTTTCTGCTTGGAAATGATGAGCTTGCTCATCCGCTGCATTTCACTGCCACCGATTAGGACCAGCGACAGCATATTCAACGGTTCCGGGTCCAGTTCGCCCAGGGTGGTCACAGTGATTTGCTCGCCCTTGCGAGTGACGTTGAAGGCGACGATGACCAGCGTTTCGGCGGGCGATAGCGCAGCAGGATTTGCCGGGCTTCCAGCAGTTGCCAGGACCGTTTGTTGGAGACCGCATTGTAGAAATGCGATAGCGAAGTCACCCTGCCCGGTCAAGTCAATCCGCTTGGCGATCAGGCCATGCCCGGTCAGGTTGGTGCAGGATTCCAGTGCGGCATGGGCGGCGGGACTGAGGTGCTCCAGCCCGCCGGGGCCGGAACCGATGATGTAGAGTCGTCGCGTGAGGGGCATGAGATTACATCGGGGTAAAGGGATTCCAAGGCGAATTCTGGCACACTTCCGCGAACTGCCCCCAGCTTTCGACATCTCGCATTGTTAATAACTGGCTGGCGAACGCCAGCGCCGCCGTAAGGTTTGCTTCCGCCGCCGCGCTCAGCGGTTCGCCCAGTTCGAAGCGCTCGCCGCGAATGGCCAGTTGAAACGCTGGCGGCGGCGGAATATGGTTGATTTGCTGGTAGACGTGCAACACGGCGGTGGGCGACAGGGCGTGGCTGGTGTAGCTGGTGTCGCGCGCCGGACGTAGGCGAGTGAATTGAAACGGCGGCGGACAGGAGACGCTGGCATCCGCGAACAGCGCCAGCGCCCGGTTTTCCAAATCGACCGCGTGTTCGATCTGCAACTGAAAGTCGGTGAGCAGTTCGATGTCGTTCCAGTCACCGCGCTGCTCCCGCATGGCCGCCAGTCGTTCCAGCAACAGCGGCCCCAGCGCATCGTCGCCCCGGCTGGGATTGCCAACGGCAAGAATCAACAGGCTGGAGTGGCTTTGCTCAGCCAGAGTGCCGGAAGGTTCCATCCGCATCCCGCACCAGGCAATCCATCACCGTCCCCGTTTCTGCCTCCACCAACTCTACATAAAGCGGCATCTGGCCGAGCGCATGGGTAGCGCAGGACAGACAGGGATCGTAGGCCCGCACGGCGACCTCAATCTGGTTCAGCAGCGGCTCGGTCAGTTCCTTGCCATCCAGATAGCGTTCCGCCACCTGGCGGATGGACTCGTTCATCGCCTGATTGTTGTTGGTGGTGGACACGATCAGGTTGGCCTTCTCGATCAGCCCATCCTCGTTGATGCGGTAGTGGTGGAACAGCGTGCCGCGCGGCGCTTCGATCACCCCGACGCCCTCGCGCGCCATCTCGCCCCGCACGACCAGTTCGTCGCCAAAAATGTCCGGGTCGAGCAGCAATTCGTGGATCGCCTCGGCGGCGTGCAACAGTTCGATCATTCGCGCCCAGTGATAGGCCAGGGTCAGGTGAACCGGCTGGCCTTCGCCCAGCGCCGCGAACTCGCGCCGCTCATCCTCGGCCAGGGGTGTGGGAATGAAATCACAGTTGTTGATGCGCGCCAGCGGCCCGACCCGATACCAGCCTCGGTCCGGCCCCAGCGAGTTGATGAACGGGAACTTCATGTAGCTCCACGGCTTGACCTGCTCGCGGAGCACCTGGGCATAGCGCCGGTAATCCAGATGATCGAACAGGATTTGTCCCTGGTCGTTTTTGGTCCGCAAGCCGCCGTGATACAGATCCAGCGCCCCGTCGGCGCGCACCAGGCTGAGGTAGTTGGAGCGGATGGTGGCGAAATCGCTGAAATAACCAGGGTTCAGAGCATAGGCCTGCTTGATCAGTTTAACGATGTTGCGGCCCCACTGGATCATCAGGTCGAGATCGGCCAGCAGGTAATTGCGTTCCTGCAGGGTCAACGCTTTATTGACCCCACCGGGTACGTTGCCGGTGCCATGCACCCGTTTGCCGGCGGTGACCCGGATCACCTCTTGGCCGTACTTGCGCAGCCTGACCCCCTGGCGGGCGACGTCGGGGTAATCGGCCATCACCCCGCCGATGTTGCGGCGGGCGACCTCGGCGTCGAACTCGAACAGGAAATCCGGCGAGGCCAGATGGAAGAAATGCACCGCGTGCGATTGCAGGGTCTGGCCGTAGTGCATCAGCCGGCGGATTTTCTCGGCGGTCGGGGTAATCTCGTGCGCCCCCACCAGTTGATCGACCGCCTTGGAAGCCGCCAGGTTATGGCTGACCGGGCAAATCCCGCACAGCCGCTGCACCACCACCGGCACCTCCCAGTAAGGCCGGCCCTGGATGAATTTCTCGAAGCCGCGAAATTCGACGATGTGCAAACGCGCTTGGCGGATGTGATGGTCCCGATCCGTGAACAGCGTGACCTTGCCATGCCCCTCGACCCGGCTGAGCGGGTCGATGGCGATCCGACACAGATATTCCGGCTGTGCAGCCGTTTCCAGGGTGCTCATGGCGCGCCTCGCTCAATCGTAATGAATCTGGGTATAGGGCAGCGCGAGCGGCTGGCCCGACAGTAGTTGATTCACGAAGGTCCAGATGGCATCCGCCGACGGCGGGCAGCCGGGCAGGAAGTAGTCGATCTTCACCACTTCATGCAGCGGATGCACCTGATTCAGCAACAGCGGAATTTCCGGATCGTTGGGAATCTGGGGATTGACCAGGCCGATGCCGCGCAGATAGGACTCTTCCAGACAGTCCTTGAGGTCGTACTGGTTGCGCATCGCCGGAACGCCGCCGTTGAGCGCGCAGGCGCCGATGGCGACCAGAATCTTGCAGCGCGCCCGGAATTCCATCAGCACGTGGACGTTTTCGGCGTTGCAGACCCCGCCCTCGATCAGGCCAAGATCGCACTCGCCCAGTTCCTTGATGTCGGTCAGCGGGCTGCGGTCCAGTTCCACTCGCTCGGCCAGCTCGAACAGTCGCTCGTCCAAATCGAGCAGCGACATGTGGCAGCCGAAGCAACCGGCCAGCGAGCAGGTAGCGATCTTCAGTTTGGGCTCAATCATGGCGGCGTCCCCCCTTGCTTTCCGAGAGCGTCGCCACGTCGCCCACCACGCTGATCGGCTTGCGGTCGTAGAGCCGCTGGCCGATGGGAATCTCGTAACCCCGGTGCTTGGTCAGAATCGCCCCGGTCGGACAGACCTGGGCGGCCTTGTCGTGGATGCTGAAATCGGTCGCGCCCAGTTTGCCGGACGGCGTGTTCACCACCAGATGCGCCTCAATGCCGCGCCCCTGCACCGCGAACACGTTCTTGCCGTCCACGTCGCGGCTGGCCCGCACGCACAGTTCGCACAGGATGCAACGGTTGAAATCGATCACCGCCTCGGGATGGGAAGCGTCCACCGGCCGGCGCGGATAGAAATGGGTGTAATGCGGCGCCAGCATTCCGACGTAATAGGCGACCGCCTGCAACTGGCAGGCTCCGCTCTTCTCGCAGGCCGGGCAAACGTGGTTGCCCTCCACGAACAGCATTTGCAGGATGCCGCGTCGAATCTCGCGGATCTCCCCGGTCTCGCTCTCCACGATCTGGCCCGCCGCCGCCGGGGTGGTGCAGGCCGCCTGCATCCGGCCGTTGACCCCGACCAGGCAAACCCGGCAACTGCCGTGCGGAGCGAACTCCCGGTTGAAACACAGATGCGGAATGTAGACGCCGGCGGCCAAGGCGGCGGCCATGAGGGTCTGCCCGGCCTGGAACGGCACTCGCCGCCCGTCCAGCGTGAAGCTCTGCTCTTCGCTCATGGCATGGTTCCCAGCATCAGTTCTTCTTCGCGCAAATATGCGCCCGGATCGCTGCGCCCCGTCAATTGCCGGGCCTGTTCCAGCGCCGCGTCCAAATCGAAGGCCGGCTCGAAGGCGGTAGAGCGAAGCCGCCGTTCCCAGGACTCCGGGAACTGGTCGAGGCTGTCCAGCACCGGATTGGGCGCGGTCTGGCCCAGCCCGCAATGACAGGCGACCCGCATGATCCGGCCCAGCTTGCGCATCTCCTCCAGATCGTAGCGCGTGCCATGCCCGGTATGCACCTTGGTCACCAGATCGCGCATCAACGAGGTGCCGACCCGGCAGGGCGTGCAGAAGCCGCAGCTTTCGTGGACGAAGAAATGGGTGAAATTGCGGATGCCGTCGAGAATGTCGCGGCTCTGGTCGAATACCATGAACGAACCGCCCGTCGCCAAATCCTCGAAGCAGATGCGCCGGTCGAACTGTTTGGCGGAAATCATGTGCCCGGCGGGGCCGGCCATCTGGATGCCTTGGGCGTCCCGCGCGCCGCAGTCGTCCAACACCCGCCGCACGGTGACGCCGAACGGGTATTCGTAGATGCCGGGCCGCTTGCAGTCGCCGCTGAGGCTGAGCAGCTTGGTGCCCTTGGACTCGGCCGTGCCCCGGTTGGCGAACCAGGCCCCTCCTTCCACCGCGATCTTCGCGGCGGTGGCGAAGGTCTCGACGTTGTTGACCACGGTCGGCTGGTTCAGGTAGCCATGGGTGGTTGGGAACGGCGGGCGGATGCGCGGTACGCCGTGCTTGCCTTCCAGCGACTCGATCAGGGCCGATTCCTCGCCACAGACGTAGGCCCCGGCCCCAAGGTGGATGTCGATGTCGAAATTGAAGGTCGGATCGCCGAGAATGGCCGCGCCCAACAGGCCGGCTTCGCGGCGGCGTTGCAGGGTCGCTTTGAGCGCATCCAGCAAGTAGCGGTACTCGCCGCGCAGGTACACGAAACCTTGGCGGGCGCCGATGACCCGACCGCACAAGGTCATGCCCTCGAACACCAGATCGGCGAAATCCTGCATCAGCACCCGGTCCTTGAAGGTGCCCGGCTCGCCCTCGTCGGCGTTGCAGACCACGTATTTCACCTCGCCAGGGGCGTTGCGGCAGGAAACCCACTTGGCGCCGGACCGGAACCCGGCGCCGCCCTGGCCGCGCAGGCCGGATTTGACCAATTCCTCCAGGATTGCCTCCGGGCCACGCTTCAACACCGCCCGCAGCGCCGCGCCGTCGGCGAAATGCCGCCCCAGCAAAATATCGGCCCGACGGATATTGCTGACCACCTCGAAGAACTCGCGCGGCCATTGCGTCAGGGGGATTTGCCCGTTCACCAGTTCGACGATCCGGTCCAGGCGCGGCGGGTCGAGACGGGTCAGTGCGTAGCCGTTGACCAGCGCCGCCGGTCCCTGATCGCACATGCCGGTGCAGGAAGTGGTCCCGACCGTGACTACGCCATCGGCGCGGGTTTCGCCGATCCCGACACCGAGCCGGTCGCAGAGAGCGTGCAGCAGCTCGCGGTTGCCCAGCATCCGGTCGGTGATGTTGTCGCTGAACAGGATATCGTAGGAACCGCGCGGCGCGGTGTAGAGGAAGGAATAGAACTCGGCGACGCTACGCACCTTGTCCGGTGAAACGCCGAGTTTCCCGGCCACGGCATCGAGAGTCTCGGGCGACAGCCAAGTCAGGCTGTCCTGTGCCTCGCGCAGGATTTGCAGCAGCCGGGTCGGCATACCGCCGTGGCGCTGGACGATATCGTGAACCGTCTGGATGAGCGCGTCAGGTTCCGCCATGGACCACCTCCGCTGTTGATGGCCGATCCGGCATTATGGCGCGCGGATGGCGATTTTTCTTGGGCAGGCCGCTAAACCACAATTTTTTTGATTATAGTCCAAGTCAGGATAAAAAGCTTTGTTTTCTTATGGGTTAACGCTTAATCTGACGTCGACGTGGAACGCGGCAGGCCATGCCGAATCCAATGTTGGGAGAAATCGCCCCTCCCCCCATAAACCGCCCAGCGATGGCTCCAACTGGGTTTCATTCTGGCGTTACCGGGGAATTACGGGCAAAATTTTAATTTTTTGTGACCTACAAATCGGAGACAAGACCCTCTCATGCCGAGCCAAGTCCTGAAATCCACACGCTGGCTGTTACTGGGGTGGCTGACCGCCAGCGCCGCGCAGGCAGCGGTCTATGCTTTGCCGCCGCCGGACACGGACGTCATCGGACAGGTCAAGGTGATGTACGCCACCAGGGACGATACCCTGCTCGACATCGCCCGCCGCCACAGCCTGGGCTACGACGAGATCGTCCACGCCAACCCGGGCGTGGACCGTTGGGCGCCCGGCGAAGGCAATCCGATCGTGCTGCCGACCCGCTACATCCTGCCCAACGCCCCACGCGAGGGCATCATTCTCAACATCGCGGAAATGCGGCTGTACTACTACCCCAAGACCAACGCTGGCGAGGACCAGGTGGTTTACACGTACCCGGTCAGCATCGGCCGCATGGACTGGAAAACACCAATGGGTTTGACCAAGGTGGTCGCCAAGGAAGTCGATCCGGCGTGGCGACCGCCGGCTTCGATCAAGGCCGAACACGCCGCCGAAGGCGACATTCTGCCGGATGTAATTCCCGGTGGTCCGGACAACCCACTGGGGCGCTACGCCATGCGCTTGGGCGTACCCGGCTATCTGATCCATAGCACCAACAAACCCTTCGGCATCGGCATGCGAGTGACGCACGGTTGCGTGCGGATGTATCCGGAAGACATCGAACGCTTGTTCGGCATGGTGCCCGTCGGCACGCCGGTGCGGCTGGTCGATCAGCCGGTCAAGGTTGGACGACTGAATGGCCAACTGATGGTCGAGTCGCACGCGCCGCTGGAGGAAGACAACCTGCCGATCAAGGTCACCCTGGAACAAGCTCACCAAGCGGTCATCGCCAAAACGGGCCCGGACATGCCCGGCGTGGATCAGGCCACGCTGGAATTGGCGGTGGAACAATTCAGTGGCATTCCCGTGCCAATTTCCGCGCCGGTTCCGTACCCCGTCGCGCAACCGGCCAGCCCAGCGCCGGCTGAACCCACGCCCGAAGCGCCCGTCGCCAACCGGACGCCGCCCCCCTACCCGCCCGCCACGGCTTACCACTATCCCCCCGGATCGGCTTACCGACCCGCGCCGCCTGGAGCGGCCGCCCCCCATGGCAATCCAGCGGCTGATTACCGGTATCCTTATTCCTATCCACCGGCGGCGGCGGCGCCCGTTTACCGACCCGCGCCGGCCTATCCCACGCCCTATCCCTACTCCGTCCCGCCCGCCCGGCCATCCGTCCGCGATGAAACGAGCGAACCGCCGACTCTTCCCCCACCGAGCCGATTGTAATGGCCACAAAAAAACCCCGCTCGCACGGGGTTTTTTTACCACTGCCAAGAAGCTGGGCTTACTTGTACATCGACTTCTTAAACATGCGGTTGATCTTTTCCTCGGTCGCCATACTCATGGACTTGGCTTCGTTGGCGGTATCCAGGGCATTGCGCGCCATAGCCTTGGCTTCGTCGGCATCCTTCTTCACGGCGGCCAGATCGCTGGTGCTGGCGCAGCCAACGGTCAAACCGGCGATCAGGGCCAGCGCGGAAAGCTTGGTGACAGTCTTGAGGGACATCTTCAACTCCTTAAAATCTCATTTCAAACAAAAAAGGTGACATTTAACGACGCTGTCGTTAAAGCACAACCAAGTTGCAACAACACAACAAAGCTATTATATAACGAAACTTGAGCTTGCGGACAATGGCGAAAGCGCCGGGATCAACGAATTTCAACCCGCATGCCCTTTCTGACCCACGGTCTAAGCGCCTCGATCTGGTGGTTGTCCAGCGCCACGCAGCCGCTGGTCCAGTTGATGCCCGCGCTGTGGATCCGTGGATCGCCCACTCCCACCCCATGAATGCCAATCTGCCCGCCCAGCGGCGTATCCTGCGGCGGGGTATGGCCGGTGATCCAGGCGGCGCGGATGCGCTCGTAGGTCATCCGGTCGATCCGATGTTCTCGCAACGCCCGCTCCGCGTAGTCGGGATTGGGATAATCGAGGCCGATGAAGGTCTTGAACCGACTCTGGTCGTTGATCCAGCCGATCCGGAACACGCCGGTCGGCGTCCGGTTGTCGCCGCGCCGGAACTTGATCCCGGCCCCGCTGCTGCCCAAGGCGATTGGGCGGAACACTTTGACCGGCTGACCACCCCGCATGATGCTCAGCGTGTCGGCCTTGGTATCCACCAGCAACCAGGGCTCGCGCGGCGACGCGGTTTGGCTCGCCAACAGCGGTGGCGCCGATTCCTGGAGATCGTTCGGGGCGCAGGCGCTGGTCAGCCCTGTCAGCATACCGAGAAAAATAACCCGTTTACCGAACTTCCACATACCGGTCCTCATGCCTCTTGTTGCTATTTGCCACTGAGCTAAAGTTATAAAACAGCCGGCGTGGCGACGCAAGATCAGCTTCATCGAGCGCGGAACCGCGCGCCCACCGTCAGAATCGCGGCTCCAACGCAACCTGACTCAGCAGGGAGTTACCCACGAAGCAGTTTTCCTTGGCCTTGCGATGCAATTCCCGTACTGCATCCTCGTCGGGAATCGTCGCGCCGCCAAACGTCGCCTGGGGTCGCAAGGTCATCCGGGCGACCATCATCTTGCCTTTCTCGTTCTTGCCCAGTTCGGCCACTGGCTCGTCCTCGTAGCGGTCCACCACCAGTTTCCTGAGCGCGGCGATGGACAGAAACGTCAGCATGTGGCAACTGGACAGCGCCGCCAACAGCGCCTCTTCGGGATTGCTCATCTCGGGGTTGCCGGAATAGTCCGGCGCGGACGAGCCTCGCACGGTCTGCCCGCCAGCCAGCCGCCAGACATGGTCGCGGCTGAAGGTTTTCACGTCGAAATCCGGCGTAGAACGTTGCCAACTCAGGCCAATGGAAAAACTGGACATGATGCCTTCCTCACTGTGTGATCAAGATGTCAACGGCTGGCCGGTTGCAGCGCCTCCAGCGCCGCAGGCGCGCAGACGTCGCCGCGCAGCGCCTGCTCCAGGCGGGCGATGCGCCCACGTAATTCGTCGTTCGCCGCTTCCCGTTGGACCAGCAGCACCGCGCTATCCACCGCGTGGATGCCGGATCGCGCCCCACCCTGGAAGCTGGACCCCGCGCCGCCCATCAGCCAGCCGGCGGCCAGACCGCATAGCAAAATCGCCAGCGCCGCCAACCCCCAAACCCAAGCCCGCTGGTAGCGCGGAACCGCCGCCTCGGCGGCGTAAACCGTGAATTGTTCCTGTTCCTGCCGACTCATGACGGATTCCTCAGCGTTCGACGGTGAAGGTCGTGACCGGGGTCACCGTATTGGGCCGGACCACGCCCTTGAACGCCGATTCCTGGCCGCCCCGGATCAGGCGTACCTGAAAAGGCGTTTCCCGGGGATTTTGCTCATCCTTGCGCGGCGCATAGCGCACGGCGACTTCGTAACTTCCCGGCACGGCCCGACCCGCCGGCCAGAAGGCGTTCTCCACCGGCCGGTCGTTCAGGCTGTCGCGGGCAGCGTTGGCGTCCACGTCCAGGGCGCCGCCGCACGTGGCCGGATTGCGGTAATCCAGTTGTTGGCCGGACGGGCAGCGCACCACCAGATCGAGATCGCCCGAACTGTTCCACAACAGCGTCGCGGTAATCTCGCCAGTCGCCGCGCCAGCGGCGGACAAGCGGTTGGCGAATTCCCGGCGTTCCTCGGGCGTCGGCTCGGCCTTGACCGGCGGTTCCGCTCGGGCGGGTGGTTCGGCCTTGACCGGCGGTTCGGCTTGGGCCGATGGTGGTTGCCGGGGCTGCGCGGTCACCACCGGCGCGCGCTCGACCAAAACGTCTTCCAGGCTCCGCACGGGCGATGCCATCTCCGATGGTGCGCGGGACGTGGGCTTTGCTGGCAGTGGGCTGGCGTTATCGGGGAGACTAGCGGTACTCATCGGCGGTGGTATGGTCGCCGGCGGTATCGCGCGGGCGGGCGAGATCGGCGTTTCCGTAGAGGGAACCGCCGCGCGGTCGGCGGTCGGCGGCGTTGTAACGGCAGGAATCGCCGTGCGACCGGCGGCCGGCGTTCCCGTGGGTACAACCGCCACACGGTCGCTGGTGGGGGCTTTTATCTCCAACTCGCGCGGGATCTCTCCACCTGCGACGGCGACCGTGGATCGAGCCGGAACCGCGCGGCCATGGCCAGGTTCCCGAACGGCTGGAGCGGCGGCATCGGCTCCAGCGGCTGGCAATGGGCACTGGCCGCGCCGCCCGGCGAGTTGCGCCAGCAAGCTTTCGAGCCGGGTCCGCAACTCCGTCTCGGCGCGTTGCGCCTGGGTCAGGGCGCGATCCAGATCGGCATCCGGCGCTAGTCCCGACTTTTCGCCCGGCGCCGGAGATAACGATGACCGTCCCAACCCCCACCAGAACGCCGCAATCGCGGCCAGCAACACAGCGAGCGCGAACACGCTCCAAAAATACCGGGAGCCGACCACCACATAGCGCCACCGGGTTTCGGATTCGGGTTCCAGCGACGAATCGAGCGCCACCGCAGCCGACTTGGATTCCGGTGGAGATTCCAGCACGGGCAGGGATGACGTTGGCTGCGGGGGCAAAGGCGGCGACGCTTCCGGTAACGGCTCCGCCGAAATCGGCTCCGGCACTGGAATGGCGGGTGGCGCTTCCGGTTGCCGCCCGTTCTCCGGCGACGATTCATTCCCCATAACGGGCGCTGGCGCGGCGGCGGCGGCCAGTTCGGGCATGGCAATTTCCGGTATTGCCACGTCGCGCGGCGGTTCAGCCGAATTTGGTGCGGGCGGCGGAACCATTGAGCTTCGCGCCGGTTCCGCCAACATTTCCCAGGGCCGATCCGGCATGAAGCCCCAGCGGATCATCACCGGCCGCCCCTCGACCAGAAACAGATCGGTTTCCGCTGGCGCGCTCAGGGCCACCCGCAGCATCGCGCCCAATTGCGCCCGGCGGGCCTCCTTCGAAGCGGCATAGCGCTCCGCCACGTCCCGGCCACGTTCCAACAGGTCATGGACTTGGGCGAGAATCGGCTGACGCCGCTTCTCGGGCAGATCGCTCAGCGCCGTTGGCGGATGATCGGGATCGCCCTCGGTATACCAGTCAACCCGGTTGTTGGCGCGATCCACGACCGGTTCGGCCAGCAGCGTCGCCGCCTCCGGCCCCAGTTCGCTGGCCAGCACCGCCCGGATTTGCGGATACAGGGCGTGCAGCGGCTGGCCGAAGCCGCCGGTCTCGCGCATTCCGGCGAAGGATCCGCTGCTGAGAAGAATCTGTTCGATCATGCCCGCCACCCCCTCGCCCTCTTCCTTAACTGGATGATTTCCCGAGTCAACGCGCCGGCGCGTCGGGTATGACCGCCGGGGCCGATGGGTCGGCCGACCCGGTCAGGGCGATATCGACACCGCCGCCGCCCAAGGTCAGATCGAGGCCATACTGCACGTTCTGCAAATACAGCATGACGCCCTTCTCGTTGCGCAACACGGCGTGGCCGCCGCCCTGAACCACGGTCAACCCACCCTCGACCGCGATATAGCGCCCGGGGAAATCAGCCAGTTCCCGCAGGCGGTAAACCTGGCCGAGCGCGTCCACCTTGCTAATCCCCAGCGTCGCCACCTTGATCCCCGACGCCGTGAACGGATACTTCCGCCCCTGGAATTCCAGCGCGCCCTGTCCCTGGCTGAAGCCGAACAACAGCCCGAACGAGGTGCTGGAAAATGTCAGCCGGGCATCCGGCCGCCGATCCTGGGCCAAGGCCGCGCCCGTTCCGGCGACCAGCGCCATTATCAAAACCATTCGCGTGAATCGCATCGGTTTTTCTCCCCGTATGGAGATCAGGCCACCGGGATCGAAGACCGGGGCCATTCAAACTGGTTCAGCAACATCTTCTCCAGTTCGCGGGACAAGTCCACGCTCGGACCACCGTCCTTGACGCTGCTGCGCGAGCAACTGTCCAGCGGCCAGACTCCCACCTTTTCGTCGAGATTGACTTCCTTCCACTTGGGATGGCCGGTCTGCCGGAGCGTGTCGATATTGGCGCGAATGGCTTGGCCCAACTTCGCCAACTGCTGGCAGCGCTGGGTGAAATAGGGGCTCCGCTTGCCGGAAAAGTCGAAGCTCATCAGCACCGCCTTGACCGCAATCGTGGGCACGTCGCCGCTCAACCACTCGTAATCGGTTGGGCCGATCCGAGCGGGCTGGTATTCGCGCAACAGTCGTGGATCGTCCAATGGCACGAAATGCACGTTCGCCAGCATGGGCGCAAACTCCGGCTTGGTGATCAGGTTGCCCACCTTGGTGAACAGGCTGACCGGCTTGCCCGCCACGTAAAACGTCGCGTCGGCCTCGCCTTTCAGTACGGCGGTCACCCCTTGCAGCGGCGGCAAATTGATCGGCTCGGCTGGCTTGATCCCGGTCAGTTGCAATAGATTCATCGCGGTCAGCCAGGTGCCGCTGCCCTGCTCGCCCACCACCACCCGTTTGCCCTGCAAGTCATCGAACGAGGCAACGGCCTTGTTGGCGAACAGATGCACTTCCTCGTTGTAGAACGGGAAGATCAGCCGCAGCCGGCCGGCGACCTGGCGCATTTCCGGATTTTCGGAGCGGCTGAGAAAGCCCAGCACATCCGACTGGACGATGCCGAAGGTCGCGTTTTCCTTGCTGTTGATGCGCTTGATGTTGTCGATCGAGCCTTGGGAATCCTTGACCAGGATATCCAAACCGACGGTCTTGGCCACTCCGGCGATATCGTTGCCAAACTTGATGTAGGTGCCCGTCTGGGAACCGGTAACCATGCCAACTTGCTTGGCGTTGACATCGTCGGCGCGCGCCGGCGTCGGTTCGCAGCACAATAACAGTAGCAAGCCGCTGATCAACAGACGGTTCATACAGGTACTCCTTGCAGTGAATCACGATGCGGTGGAATCGATTCGCGTCCGATGGTTGCGTATTCAAGGCGACGACTTTGGTCGACGCAACCCTTTTTCCAGTTCCTGCAGGGTTGGATCGAACTGCGATTTCAGTTCGTCCTCCAGGTCACGTCCGGAGCTTGGCCGGGCGGGCGGGACTGACGGCGGTTTCGGCGAAACTCGGGAAGCTGGCGCAACGGCCGACGGAACAGGCGTCCGCTCGGACGCGGGTGGTTGAACCGGCGTGGCGGGCGCAGGAACCGGCGTCGGCGTCGAAATAGCCGGCGGAGCGGGTATCCGCTCGGGCGCGGCGGGCTCCGGCGCGGGGATCGGTTCCGGCGCGGGCGCTGGGACTGGCGCCGGTATCGGTTCTGGCGCCGGTATCGGTTCTGGCGCCGGTATCGGTTCCGGCGCGGGTCTCGGTTCGGGGACGCGGTAGGCGCTGGCCGGCGCCGGCGCGGTCATGGGGGGACTGCCAGAGCGCTGGCCGAACCACCACCATCCTCCCAGCGCCGCCAGCGCCGCCAGCGCCGCCAACAGAATTAATCCGATCAGGAACCCGGAGCGTCTCCCGCGCTGCTCCTCGTCGGCCGCTTCGGCGGGAACGGGCGATGGTTCCGAAAGCGGCGTTGGCCGGCGGGATGGCGCCGCAACCGTCGGCGGCTCTTCGTCCGGACCCGGCGCGGGAAGTGGCGGCGGCGACGCGGGCGGGACGGCCAGTGGCTGACCATCGCCCTCGGCCGGTGGAACCAGCCGCCCCGACACCTTGCGGGTCGGTTCCACGACGACGGGATGCTCGGCGCTCGAAACCGGCGGTCGCGCCCGCCTCTCCGTCACCACCCGCGTCGGCCCCTCCTGGGTCGAATGCGGCCCCCGCGCCCGGTGTCCCACGACCTGGGTCGGCGCATCGTCAGGGCCCGCCACTGCCGGCTCGGCGCCGATTTCCGGAATCGCCACGTCAGGGATGGGTAAATCCGCGTTGCTGACCTCCGGCATCGGCGGCGGCTCGACCGCCGGCATGGCGCTCGACTCTGGTTCCGGGCGCGGTTTCGGGGCCGCATCGACCCGCGTGCCGCCGACCACCCGCCGCTCGCCGCCAGCGGCGCCCTCCTCAAGCTCCAGCTCCAGCGGCCAGACAAAGGTCACGGCGATGGCATCGGCCAGTCCTTGCCCGCGCACCGCCAGGGTGTACGGCATGTTTTCCAGTTGGAACGCCAGATCGGGATGGACGACGAACTTCAGCGCGTCTCCGCTGTACCACGCCTCCTCGGGCTGCAACCAGCATTCCGCGCCCTGCCAGCCGTCTGAACCGAGATGGCTGGCGGCGAAACCGTGGCGGCTTAGCGCGAATTCGAAGGTTTCCAGACCGCGCGGCAGACCGTCGAGGGTGACGATGGCGTGTCCCAGTGGGCGGGCGGGATCTTCCGAAACGCGAACCGATAAGGCAGCCATCCCGCATCCTCCAAAGTTTTTCGTTAGCTTGTTAGCTTGATTGTAAGCCAAGCGTGGAGCGCGCGGCTCGAAATCCCGCTCAGGCGGCCGGCCGCAGCCGCGCCAGCAATTCGCCCAGCCGGCGATTGGCGGCGAGATCGACCTCCGCGCCGTCGCGGGTCCGGGCGTTGCGCTCCACCAGGTCCAGGAAACCGCGAATCCAGTCGGTGTAGTAGTCCTGATCGTAGCTGGACGGCTGTTCGCCCAGTTGCGGCCCCCCGCGCGGCACCGCCCGGGGTGGAAACACCGGCCGGGGACCACTGTCCAGCGCCAGCATCGGCCGCTGTTCCAACACCAGGGCGTCGTAGCCCAAATAATCCACGTAGCCGTTGAGCAGGTTGGCGGTCAGTCGGGCCGGCAGCGCCACGATCTGTTCAAACTTCATGCGGAAGCCGGTGACTTGGCGCACCAGCGTCTCGATTCGCTCCTCCAGCTTCAACCGTTGCGCGCCAGCGATCAACTCCTTGACAAACTCGGCCATGCTGGCTTCCGGCACCCGGTAGTAGTCGCACAGCGATTTGTTGCCGCTCAGATCGTGCAAATCCCGCATCCATTCCGCCACCGCCTCGCGGGCGAACAACGCGGCGTCATCCCGGCGGGGCGCTTCGGTCGGCTCGCCCGCCGCCGGCGCTCCCAACCCCAGCAGCGCCTTCATCTTGCGGGTGTCCACCGCCGCGCCGATGGTCGGCGCGCTGATCGCCTGGTTCTCGTCCGGCAGGCGGGTCTCGATCCGGTAATAGATGCCCTCCAGTTCGTCGCTGTCGGCCAGCAAAGCGCGCAGCAACTCGCCAAAGCGCTGCTCGCCGGCGCAGTCGATCAGGCAGCCGGCCACCTGCCGCGCCGCCGCCCGGCGCTTTTCCAGTTCCTGCTCCGGATTGTCGCTGACGTAGTAATGAGCCATGCGCTCGACCATCTGCTCGCCCAGCCGCGCCACCTGCCCCGCCAGTTGCTGGCGCTTGAGTTCGGGATTGCACAGCGGCCGCAGATTCTCGGCCAGATAGCTGACGCCGCCGTCGTTGAGCGCGAATCCCGCCTCCCAGGCCTGTTCGGGATTCTGGAAATGGGCGCTGGCGGCGGCATCCCGCAGAAACGCCTGCTTGAACAGCTCGATTCGCTTGCGCTCGCCGGGCCGGACGTTCAACTCCTGGTTGTTCTCGTCGTAATCGAAGATGTTCTTGGCCTTGAAGTTGGGATTGCGCAGCCAGTAGCTGTTGCGAAACGCGCCTTGCGTGTCCCACTGGCGCGGCCAGTCGTGCTGCTTGCCGAAGAAGTTGAGCAGCGAGCTTTCCATCCGGGTGATCCAGCGGCTTTCCGGGGAACGCTCGCCGGCTTTCTCCTCGAACTCCATGTCAAACTTGGTCAGCACCAGAAACAGTGCGGTCGGTTGTTGCGACCGTTGTTCCGGGGTCGCGCCGTGGGTGGACACGATCCAGTCGAACACCATCTCCGGCAGGGTCTTGACCTCCTGGTTGCTGGGGCCGATGCACAGCAACATGCTGGTCAATTCCTGCTCGGCGCAATAACGTTCGAACAGATAGGCCACCTTGCCGCGCAGGAACAGACTTTGCAAAGCGTCGGCGCCTTGCAGGAAGGTCGGCAGGTCCTTGATCTGCTCGCGGGAGCGCGCGCCGGGGAAGTCCAGCAGGTCGGTGTGCTGGAAAAAGTCCCAGGGCTGCTCGCTGATGACGATGCGCAGTTCGGCGATCAGCGCCGTAACTTCGCTGCGCGGCAAGGTCACCCGCGCACCGTTGGTTCCGGTCAACGCCAGCGTCCCGCCGCCGCCGGTTCCCAAGCCCTTGAGGGTCTGCACGTCGATGAGGCTCTGCTCGCGGGGGAGCAGAGCCTCCAGCCCGGCGCGGGCGTCGGTGGCGAAATTGAGGCCCTGCAAACCGGCATAGAGGCGCAGGTAGAGTTGGCTAAATGCCTCCACCCCGCCCCAGATGACGCCAAACAGCTTGGCGCGGTCCTGAATCCGCAAGCGGGGGGCCAGTTGCGCGGCCTGGTCCCAGTAGCCGTGCCGCAGCAGGCGCACCCGCTCCTGGCCCTTGAAGTAGCGCTCGAAATAGGCTTGCAGGTCGTACACATCGTCGGCGGTCAGCGGGTCCACCGGCTGGGGCTGCGCCGCCGGAGCCAGCCCCGCCAGCAACTCGGTCAACTGGGCCTGGGTCAGCAACTCGTCGTCGCTGTGGTCGCAGTCGGCGTAATAGGTGTTGCCGAGGATCTTGACCAGATCGGTCTGGGTCAGCAGCCGCATTTGCACCGGGGCGGCCGGGGTGGCGTCAGCGCCCGGTTGCAGGGTGAAGCGGGTCACCAGGCCGGTCGATTCGCGCCCGCCTTCCGGGTTGATGTCGCGGATGAAGTCGATCTCCTGGCCGGCGAAATCGGCCAGCAGCGGCGCGTTGCCCTTACGGGCCAGAGCCGAGATCAGATAGGACTTACCGGACTGGCTGGGGCCGAACACCCCGGCGCACATCGGCCGTTGCGCCGCCTGCTCCAGTCGGCGGGCCTGGGCGGCGAGACGGCGGAACTCCTTGGTCAGCCCGGCCTTTTCCTGGCGGACTCGTTCGGCGTTGTCGTCCAGCCAGGTCAGGAATTCGGCGCCGACCTGTTCCAGGGCGCGGCAAGTGTTGCTGAGAGTGGCGTCGGTGGCGGTCATGGCAGGTTCGCTGGCGATGGGTGACTTGGCTTTCGGCAAATTGTAGCGCAGCCGGGCGGGTCGGTTGGGTGTAATGTCAGGGTGTCGGCGGCCATGTTCTGGCAGGTTTCATCAACGAATCGCGCCAAGTGATCGCCGATCAGGGAATAAGGGAGCAGCACCTCATTGGCGCCGCTGGCTTTCAAAACTTCCACCTCATGCGCCGAATCTGCCGTGGCGACAATAACCGCATTCGGCGCCAAGGCCCGACAAGTCGTCACGATGGCCTGATTGCTGGTGCCCTTGAGCATCATGTCGGGAATGGTGGACAGGAGGATTTCCGCGGTTGAAACATGGGCGTGTTCCAGAGTGTCCCTACTGCTGATATCACCAAATAATCCCTTGATATTTCGGTCACCCAATTCCTTCAGCACTTCCAGATTAAAATCGATAACCAGAATCTTCCGCAAAAGTTCCGGATTGGTGGTCTCCATTTGATCGATAAAAGCCCTGGCTCCGCGATGATATCCCAGAAGAACCACCGGGTAATGATCGTATTCATCCTCCGTGACGGACTCTTTAACCTTGTGGTGAAAGCCCATCCTGTTGAGCCATCGGTCGAATGCCAGGTAGGCCTGGTGATTGCCGTTGATGAAATAGCTGGACAGAACCGAGGTAAACGCCATCGCATAGATGATCAGCGACATCATGCGTTGATCGATGTGACCATGACTCACTCCCAAGGCTGCCACCACCAGGGAAAACTCACTGATTTGGGAAAGATTTAGGCTGGCGATAAAACTGGTTCGCCGCCCACTACCGGCGAGGGAGAGTAGCGGATAGATGATCACAAACCGGGATGCGACGACAAACAAGACGATGACGACGGCCATGGTCAGCATTGCGGCGTCCGGGACCGGAATCTTCATGCCGATGGAGAGGAAAAACAGGGTCAGAAAAAAATCACGCAACGGGAGCACTTTCGCCGTGACATGGACGCTGTACGGAAAAGTCGAGATGGCCGCCCCGGCAATCAGGGCGCCCATTTCCATGGAAAGACCGATCCAGGCCGCCAAGCCCGCCATCAATGCACACCAGGCAACCGACATGGCCACGACCATTTCCGGTGTGTTCGAGATCTTTTCAAATACCCAGTCCAGCAGATACTTGCTGAGGAGAAAACCAACCACCAGGAGCGCCAGGCTTTTGCCCAGAGCCACGACGACGAGAACAATCCGGGGATCGGTGAGGTGTGGTTGCAAGGCCAGAATCAGAATCGCCCAGAGATCCTGGAAGATGAGAACTCCCAGCGTGATTCGACCGGGCATGGTATCCAATTCAAACTTGTCATACAGGAGCTTGACGACAATGGCGGTACTGCTCAAGGCGCAGAACATCGCCAAGTAAAGGGCCTCGATGTGACCTTGACCCAGGTCGTAGCCCAACAACATGAAGAATCCCACGCCCATCAGAATCGAGAGGGGAAATTGGCCGATTCCGGGATAGAGCAACTGTCGCCCAGACGACAGCAAGTGGGAGGGATTGAGTTCCAGGCCGATGATGAAAAGCAGCAGGATCAGGCCGACTTCGGCAATGACTTCGATATCTGCCGGATCGGATATCAGCCCGAGGCCAATTTGGGGTCCGATCACCGCCCCGGCGACCAGATACCCGAGAATCACCGGCTGACGAAAAAATTGAAAGATAAAGCCAAGCACCGTGGCCGCCAGAATGGAAATACCGATTTGAGGAAGAATACCGTGCATGAAAGTTCACTCTGGCCCAGGCTTGGTGGAAAAAGCGGCCTGTCCCTTTATTCCTACGCCGCCCAGCGTATTTTTCGATTGGCGTACTCAAAAACCAGTTCAAACACATTGTTGCACTTCTGCTTGAACTCCGCCCGTTCGTAGCTGATCGGCAGTTCCCGATCAAGGATGCGCTCGATCTCCGCCCTGACCTGTTGCTGGGTCTGGTTGTCCTTGTGCCTGTCCTGGACCAGCAGTTTGGGCTGCTCCTCGCGCAGCCGCTGCAACAGATGCCGGGCGGCCAGCTTCACCCTCTGGGTCTCGTCCTTCGTCAGGTTGTCCTTGCGCAGCAGGTCGAAAAGTTCGAGTTCGTCTTCGCTGAGCCCTTCCCGGAGATGGCGCTCGCTTTCCTGACCGAGCGCCTCCAACTCGGCCAGCAGTTCCCGGTAATGAGCCTCGGTTGCGGTGGCGCCCGCATTGTAGGCGTCAATTGCCCGTTGCAGCCGCTGCGCGGCTTTATCGCGCAGCGTCCGGTGGACCGATGGGTTGGGCGTACCGGGCTAAATGAAGGAGCCGCGTTGTAACGCCTTTTGTGGGTCGTACCACACGGCATCAACAAACCCCTGAAGCTCATTGACAAACCGCCACACGACTTCTGCATCAATTGGATAGCTATCGTGCTGGCGTTTTACTTCCGCATAGACGCTGCGCTTTTCGAATGGAAGACGTTTCGTGTGGCGAAGTAGAAAGACGTTATCGAGAGCGGTGAGGCGGCAGTCTTCAGGTTCCATGTCCAAGTATTCTACCAGCAAGTAGTAGCGGGACATCGGACATCCTTGTTTGAATCTCCCCGCAGTTCCCGCAGCCTCTTGGAACATCGTTTTGTCGAGGTTGATCTTGCATTCAGCAGCAAGAACGGCTAGGACGAGCTTTCCTTGGCTGGTTTGCTTCGTGGGAAATGTGGGCTCAGTTGAGAACTGATAGTGAATCGTCTTGCCCAGCGCAAAATCAGTATCTTTTTCCTTCAGGGTGACGGCGGGCTTACCGCCAAGAGCGTTAAGGCTAGAGGGAGTGAAGGCCAGCGACATGAACGCCGTTTGGGGGCCGACCTCAAGCCGAAAATCAGGAAGGCCGGAAAGAACCTTGTCAGTAGCCAGATGTACGAGGAATTCCTCGATGACTGAGTTGTCGAGTTTCAGTTGGCCCTTCTGCCGCTTGATAAACGCGGTGCCACGCTTGGCAATAAGATCGACTTCCAAGAAGTCTTTGTAGGAATTGAGGAGACTCGTCATATCCTCGATCCGCTTCTTGCCGGTGGTGGTGAGCCCTGAGAGCTTCGATGACCAGTCCTCGTAAGCCTCAAGCGCCTCGTTCAACAGCGCCACATCGTCGGCGTCACACTTCGGATTAGCAATAGCGGCTGTGAGTTTTTCTTTGTGTGGAGTGTTTGCCATTGGTCAGACTAGGGCAGCTTTGTTGAATAGAGGGGATGGGCGAACCGAATCAATAAGGCCAATAGCCTCTTCGATGTTGGTTCGTACGTCGCCAACTTGGTCTTTCAGTGCGGCTAATAGCGATGTCTTTGCAACGCTTCTTGCTTGTTCGCTTTCGTCTGGCGAGCCGATGCGTTGAGCGACAAGTATGTCTTCATAAATGGACTGTCCATAGCGGTTGGTAAACACGCGCTCATGGCTCTTCGGCTTTGCAAACGCGCCGCTGCGCTCGATGAGAGATGCAACAATCTCTGAGTTTCCGAACGCAGCGCCACGAACCTTAGACTCGCGCCCAAGCACCATAATTAGTAGGCCGTTTGGAACAAGCGCCCGAGCGAAGCTCTTGATTGCCAGTTCAATATCCAGGCTGTATTGAATTACCGTCAGAAAGCGATTTCCACGGTGTTTTCGGTTTGAGCCCATTTCGCTGTGAGCTACTTTGAGCATGTCAAAACCAATCAGCTCCAGTAGGGCGCGGTAGTTTTGGTGGTAGTTAAAGACGTTAATGTACGGAGGGCTCGTGATAATGACATGTGCCTCCTCTTCAAGATGAAGATGGGCATTTCTCGCATCGGAGAGCGATGCGACGGATGTTCGTTCGCTACGAGGAAGCTGAACAAGCTGCTCCAGTACGAACTGAAATGAGCGACTGACTACTGACGCCAAGCCACCATTCCTTGAACTCTCTGTCCGAAATAGGGACAGGAGAAGTAGAAGCTTCGTTTGCTTGTCGTCAGTCCCGCCAAGCAATTCCGTGGCGAGACGCAGAAGGTTGGAAACCCTTTGCCGGTAGTCTTCTGATTCCGTGAAAAGGGGAGTGTCCTGCGGTAGATGAGCGAGTGAGTTGCGAAGTAATCCGGCAGCCCCTTCCGCCAATGCCTTCCGGGCGCCTGCACTTAATGCCGACAGAGAAAAGAACTTTGCCATCGCATAGGCAGCAGGATTGATTTCTAGTCCTACGGCCATTAGGCGACGAGAGGTGGCTTCCTGCAAAACCGTCCCACTTCCACAGAAAGGGTCGAGGACCACTTGCCCGGGGCGTGCGTAGGTTTCGAGCAGGTAATCTACGAACTGCGGAGTGAACTGGCCTCGCCAGCTAAAAAGGTTTGACCTTGTCTTGTTCTCGACATTAAGGCGCGTACTTTCGAGGTCAGCAAGCATCATCTGGATTTCGCTGGAGTTCGTGGTTCGTGGCGCTATTTTCCCATCAATGGCCGTTAGCGACTACTGGGCAAGGCTAGGGACGCCCAACGGGGCGGCGGATAAGCCGCGAGGGCGGAAAAGCCGCAGGCTTTGACGACCGAAGTCGGCTTCATCCGCTGGTTGTGCGGCGCGAAGCGCCAAGCAACCGGCGGATGGTAATCCGCCGCCCCGTTGTTGCGGGCGCGAAGCGCCAAGCAACCGGCGGATGGTAATCCGCCGCCCCGTTGTTGCGGGCGCGAAGCGCCCGCAACAACGTATGCATAACCTGCGGGGCGACGTGGCGCGATCCGTGCGTCCGCACGGACCGTGACAGGTCGTACCGTCAGGTTCATGCACTGGTTAAGCCGAATTGTCAATCAAAGACGATTCCTTTGGCACAACCGGTTATTGATGCTGTGTTAGTTGCCCGAAACCACAGATCACCATTTGGCAAATAGGTTGATAAATGCGAACCTTCTTGACCTTCTATCCGTAGGCCCTTGTAGAACATGTGGATACGCTCGACAACGATCTTCGAAGGTGGTTCGGTCCGGAAGATAAGGGCAATGTCACGATAACCACCACGTATGGTAGTTCGCAGCCCAACGGTATCTACGTCCCAATTGTGTACAAAGGCCCGCCATTGATTCTCGACGATTTCCGCGATGGGTTTGCCGGTCGTGTCACAAAAGAGAGCGTTAAGACCAAATGGGGCGTTGGGTGACTCCGGCGGGCTGAAACCCAGCAAAGTGCGACCGGCCACTTCAAGAATTGTCGGTGTTGAATTGATGGTCAGCCCACCCAACACCACTGTAGGGAAGCCGTTGGCCTCGAGATTGTCGGATGAATAGCCGACCATATATGTGCTTGGGTGCATAACTGCCTGAAGAAGCCTAGAAGATGATATTCGGCCGCTGGTGACCTTTGTGTGGCAGGAAGGGCAGAGAGCCGTAATACCTTCGGCTGTATGTGTCAGTGCTTCGGAAAATGGTGGATTGAAGTGGTGGTACTCGATAATGGCGCCACCGCAGGCCACACAGCCGAATCCACTTCGTTTTCTTATTTCTCTTCGGATTGGTTCAGGGATTTCTCGGGAAAGCCCAAAGCGATTGCTGTTGCTCTTCTTCATTTGTGTTCTTTCTTGGGCTTAAGGCTTAACGGGGCGGCGGATAAGCCGCGAGGGCGGAAAAGCCGAAGGCTTTGACGACCGAAGTCGGCTTCATCCGCTGGTTGTGCGGCGCGAAGCGCCAAGCAACC
>Ga0209573_1001873_pt1 | contig 29578 bp, 25 predicted proteins | sample TNRBio252014_DNA_FD_185870 | JGI IMG/M metagenome (GOLD analysis project Ga0209573, IMG submission 185870) | Wastewater treatment Type I Accumulibacter community from EBPR Bioreactor in Madison, WI, USA - TNR Reactor_6/25/2014_ DNA (SPAdes)... | ecosystem: Engineered > Bioreactor > EBPR >...
GCGGATCGGTGCTGCGATACACCGCGCTGGGCATGAAGCCGGTGGTTTGGCCGAGATAGCGCACGACGTGGCCTGCGCCGGCCAGACATTCTTCAGGGGCATGGAGATGGCGCAGCGGGGCGGTCGTGCTCACCACCAGCAGCCCGTAGGGGCCATAGGCGGCCCGCGCCGCGCCGCCCCCGTAGCGGGTGAAGTAGTTGCGTTCCTGAGCAGTGAGCACGCCCGGTTGCGCAGCGAACACGGCGATGTGGTCAGGCAATTGCGGGGTGGGCAATGGCCGGGCCACGTCCAGCGGATGCGATGGCAATGTGATGATGGCGGCACAGGCGGCTAGAAACGCCAGACCGGCCAGCGGGTTCACGGCAAGGAAAGGCGCTGGATCCGTGAGAGTCGGGGGCGGCGGAACCGGGATCACTCCGCCGCACCCGGGTCGCGCCCAAAGCAGCAGAGGCAGCGCGGACAGACTGAGCGTGAGCAGCCCGATCAGGCTGTGCCACGGCTCAGCCAGCACATCCACCCCGCCCAGCGCCTCGCGGTGAACCAGACCGGCCGCCAGCGCCACGATACGCAGACTGTTGCCCAGCGTCGCCGCTGTCAGGGTCAGCAGCGCACCCCAGGCGGCGCGGCCCAGCGTGGGGCGGGTGAACGTGGCCAGTGCGACGAACAACAGCAGGAGCAGCAGCAGGCCGCGCGTCCCGGAGCAGGGCAAATCCACCAGCACGGTTTGTTCCTGCCACTGCAACTGAATCCCCGCGCACTGCACCGGCGCGGTTCCCAGTTGGAGCGCGGCGCAGGCCCCGGCGGCGGAAAGCTGTTGCAGGGCAAAACCAAAGCCGCGTTGCAGGATGCGTTCAATCGGCAGGGCGAAGACGAACAGCACCGCCAGTCCACCGGGCGCCAGCGGCCGGACGCGATCTTCCAGTCCCAGCAGCAAGCCGATGGCGTACACATCCACCGCCAGCGCCGCCGCGCCGAGAATGTTAATTCCCAGCCACTGCCCCAGCAGGCGCAGAACAGCGGTCAGCACCAGCAGGCCCAGCCCCACCCGGCGCTGCCGGGCGTTGGCTACTCGCAACGGGCTGGTCGCGCTCCACAGCAGCAGACCCAGCGTCAGCGCGGCGATCCAGACGCCGTAGGAATCGTAGGCGGGATCGAACCAGGTTCCCACCAGCCACAGCAGCGGATGTAAAGCCAGCAGGATCAGGCCCAGAAGCAGGCTGGTTGGCCCCAGACGAGGATAAAACGGGTAGCGCATGGCGTGACTCCCTGAGTTCGCCAGCGCAGTATGAGAAGGGAGGGTGCGCGCTTCGTGGCGCGCGCGTGCAAGCGTGTGGAATGATCGTGCAAAACCGGTGCAAGTGGAGCCGCCTCCCGGCGAACAGCCGCCGGTTTTTAACCGTCACTTTCCAACCAAAATCACTTATTCTTATTAGTTGTGAGCAGACCTGCTGCCTACCTCAACAGATCCAAGCGTGGCAAGCAACTCTTGTAGCTATCCTTAATTAATGGGGAATCAAACGTGCAGAAACCATCATCAGGAGTTCCGCCCATCCGGCTTTCCCGCTGGCTGGCGCTGGTCGTCGTGGCGGGGTTGATCCCTGCCGCCGCGCTGGCGCAAACACCGGACGCAATTCGCCCCCCGACCTCAGTCACCGTGATCGAGGTCAAACCGGAAAATACCCCGGCGACCTTCGAGTTCACCGGCAAGACCGCCAGTTCCCGGCAAGTGCAAATCAACGCTCGGGTCGAAGGTTATCTCGACAAGATCGCCTATGTCGAAGGCAGCCTGGTCAAAACCGGGCAACTGCTGTTCCAGCTCGACCCCAAGCCTTTCCAGGCGGCGCTGGACAGCGCCAGGGCCACCCTGGCCCAACAGGAAGCGCTGTTGGTTAAAGCCCGCCAGCTCCTGGCCCGGGTCAAGCCGCTGGCTAAACAGAATGCCGTCAGCCAACAGGATCTGGATAACGCCATCGCCGGCGAACTGACCGCGTTGGCTCAGGTGCAGGCGGCCAAGGCGCAGGTCGATACGGCGCAACTGAATCTGGGCTACACCACCATCAAGTCACCGCTCAATGGCTTGTCCAGCAGCGCCAATTTCCGCGAGGGCGCTCTGATCACGCCCGCCGGCAATAACAGCCAGCTCACCACCATCGTGCAGATCGACCCGATGTGGGTCAATTTCGGGGTCGGCGAAAACGAAGTCCTGAAAATCCGCGATCAACAGGAAAAAGGGCAGTTGAAGGGACCGGGACTGAGCAAGGTACAAGTGGAACTGATTCTGGCTGACGGGTCGACCTATCCGCAGAAGGGCCAGATCACGTTCGTGGATCCGGTGGTGAACGCGCAAACCGGTACCTACAACATCCGCGCCGTGGTGCCCAATCCGGATAATCAACTCAGCCCCGGTCAGTTCGTGCGGGTGCAGCTCAAGGGCGCGGTTCGCCCCAACGCGATCATGGTGCCGCAAATCGCGGTGATGCAGGGGCCGAACGGCAAGTTCGTTTTCGTGGTCGGCCCGGATAATACCGCGCAGCCCAAGCCGGTTCAGGTCGGCGACTGGTACGGCGACCAGTGGATCGTCAATTCCGGTCTGGAAAGCGGTGACCGGGTGGTGGTGGACGGCGCAGTGCGCCTGCAACCGGGTGCGCCGGTGCAGATTCGTCCGGCTGCGGCGCCCGCGCCCGAGCCAGCGAAAGTCCCCAGCGCCACGCCGCTCAAACCCTGAGAGGGCGCCCGATGATCTCCCATTTCTTTATCGACCGCCCGGTATTCGCTGCGGTCATTTCCATCATCCTGACCCTGGCCGGGCTGTCGGCGATGGGCGTGCTGCCGATCGCCCAGTACCCCAACATCACGCCGGTGCAGGTGCAGGTGAGCGCCACCTATCCCGGCGCCAGCGCCGACGTGGTGTCGCAAAGCGTGGCCGCGCCCATCGAGCAGCAGGTCAACAGCGTAAACAACCTGATGTACATGTACTCGTCGAGTTCTTCGACCGGCAACATGAATCTGAACGTGTTCTTCAACATTGGCACCGATCCCGATATCGCCCAGGTCAACGTGCAGAATCAGGTGAGTCTGGCCTTGCCGCAGTTGCCGTCGGAGGTGTCCAAGCAGGGGGTGCAGGTCCAGACCAAATCATCCACTTTCCTGATGGTGATCGCGATCTATTCTCCGGACGGAAGCCAGGATGAAACCTTTGTCGGCAACTACGCCTTTCTGTATGTGCTCAACGCCCTGCAACGGATTCCCGGCGCCAATCAGGCCGGGATTTTCGGGGTGCCCAACTATGCGATGCGGATTTGGCTGAAACCGGATCGAATGAGCGAACTGGGCTTGACCACTGACGAAGTGATCAACGCCATCCAGACCCAGAACCAGCAGTTCGCCATCGGCCAGATCGGCCAGTCGCCGACCAACGGTCCAGTGGAGCTGACTTTTCCGGTCTCCACCCAAGGCCGACTGACCACGCCTGCGGAGTTCGAGAACATCATCCTGCGCGCCAGTTCCACTGGCGCCGGCGTGTTGCGGCTCAAGGATGTCGGCTACGTAACCCTGGGGATGCAAAGCTATAACCTGCGCAGCCGCTTCAATGGCAAGGTGGGCACCGCTATTGCGGTGTACCAGCAGGCGGGGGCCAACGCCCTGGATGTGTCCAAGCAGGTGCGCGAGACGCTGGAAGAACTGAAAAAAAGCTTCCCGTCCGGACTCGACTACTCCATCGCCCTGGATACCACCAAGTTCGTGAAAGCCTCGATTGACGAGGTCGTGAAGACCCTGCTGGAAGCCATCGTGCTGGTCATCCTGGTGGTGTTCATCTTTCTCCAAAGCTGGCGGGCCACCGTCATTCCCATCGTGGCGGTGATCATCTCGGTGATCGCCACCTTCAGCGGGATGTACCTGCTCGGCTTCTCGATCAATATGCTGACCCTGTTCGGCATGGTGCTGTGCATCGGCATCGTGGTGGACGACGCCATCGTGGTGGTGGAGAACGTCGAGCGCAACATGGCGGAATTCCATCTATCCCCCAAGGAAGCGGCGCATCGGGCGATGGAAGAAGTGACCGGGCCGGTGATCGCAGTGGTGCTGGTGCTGGGTGCGGTGTTCGTGCCGGTCGCGTTCCTGGGCGGAATGACCGGGCAGTTGTACAAGCAATTCGCCATCACGATTGCGATTTCGGTCGCAATCTCCGGCCTGGTGGCGTTGACCTTGAGTCCGGCGCTGGCGGCGCTGTTGCTCAAGCCGGGCGAACACGGTGATCAGCGCACCGATTTTCTCTACCGATTCTTCTTCGGCCCCTTCAATCGCGGCTTTGACTGGGTGACCCGTGGCTACGCTGAAAGCGTGCGCTTTGTCACCAAGCGGGTGCTGCTGGGGTTGACGCTGTTCGCGGTGATGCTGGTGGCGATTTACGGCTTGTTCAACAAAGTGCCGACCAGCTTCGTGCCGGATGAAGACCAGGGCTATGTGTTCGGCGTGGGCATCCTGCCCGACGGCGCCAGTCTGGATCGGACCGAAGCGGCGGGCGCGCAGATGAGCGACATCTTCCGCGCCAATTCCGCAGTCGGCAGCGTGGTCGCGGTCAACGGCTACAGCCTGCTGGATTCGCAGATGAAGACCACGGAGACCACGCTGTTTGTGTCCTTCAAGGATTACGAAGAACGGAAAGATCCCAATGAAAGCGCTCCGAATGTCATCCGCGAAATCATGGGCAAATTCGCCAAGATCGGCGAGGCCATTGCCTTGGTGTTTAACCCGCCGTCGATTCCCGGTCTGGGCACCACCGGCGGTTTCGAGTTCTGGATTCAAAGTCGCGGCGGCAGCGACATCAAACAACTGGCGAAAGTGACCAAGGATTTCGTCGCCAAGGCCAACCAGCGCCCGGAACTGCGCGGGTTGACCACCACCATCAACGCCGCTTCACAGCAGTTGTACGTTTCGCTGGACCGCGAGCAGGCCAACACCCTGGGGGTGCCGGTCAATAACGTGTTCGGTACCCTGCAAGCCCTGTTCGGCTCGCTGTACGTCAGTCAGTTCAACCTGTATAGCCAGGTGTGGCAAGTGATTGTGCAGGCGGCCCCGGAATTCCGTTCCCGCCCGGAGGACATCAAACAGGTTTATGTGCGTTCGACTAACGGCGGCATGGTGCCGCTGGCGGCAGTGACCTCGCTGAACTACACCAGCGCCCCCAATCTGATCACTCGCTTCAACACCTTCCCCGCCGCCAAGGTGACCGGCGGCGCCGCGCCGGGCTACAGCTCCGGCCAGGCCCTCGCCACCATGGAAGCGGTGGCCCAGGAGGCATTGCCGGAAGGTTACTCCTTCGCCTGGAGCGGCCAGGCTTATCAGGAAAAGAAAGTCGGCGGCGATTCGGCGATGGTGTTCATCTATGGCCTGATCATGGTGTTCCTGATTCTGGCGGCGCAATACGAAAAATGGTCGCTGCCGTTCAGTGTGCTGATGGCGGTGCCATTTGGGGTGTTCGGGGCCTTGCTGGCGGTCTGGCTGCGCGGGATGGAGAACGATGTGTATTTCCAGATTGGCTTGTTGACCCTGGTCGGGCTGGCGGCCAAGAACGCCATCCTGATCGTGGAATTCGCGGTGATGAAGCATGAAGAGGGTATGCCAATTCTCGAAGCAGCGGTCGAGGCCGCACGCTTGCGGTTCCGCCCGATCTTGATGACTTCGCTGGCGTTCATTCTTGGCGCGATTCCGCTGGTCATCGCCACCGGAGCCGGGGCGAACAGTCGGCATTCCATCGGCACCGGCATCGTCGGCGGCATGACGGCGGCAACGGTGCTGGCGATCTTCTTCGTACCGATGTTCTTCCGATTGTTCGAGGGCATCAGCGAGAGAGGCAAAAAACCGGTGTCCACGGAAAACACAGAAGGCGCGGAAAGGTTGGAAGTCCGGGAGAATGAGACCGGGGAACAGCGTTTGCGGGAGGATCGCCGCGATGCGTAAGACGTTACTCGCTACCGCGCTGAGTGTGGCGCTGGCCGGCTGTGCGGTCGGCCCGACCTACCAGCGCCCGGAAGTACCGGTTCCGGCCCGATGGGAGGTCAATATCCAGCAGGCCAACGATTTCGCCAATACGACCTGGTGGGATCAATTCCGCGACCCGGTGTTGAATCAGCTCATCCAGACCGCGCTGCAAGAGAACAAGGACGTACAGATCGCGACCGCGCGGGTGGAAGAGTACATGGGCCGCTATGGCGTGACCCGTTCCGCGCAGTTCCCCCAGATCGGGGCTAATGCCGACGGGGCGCGCACCCGCTTCAGCGAAAACCTACCCCTGACCACGGGTGAAAATCCTAGCAACAGTTTCCAGGTGGACCTGGGCGTGTCGTTCGAGCTGGATTTGTGGGGAAAGTTGCGCAGCGCCACCGAGGCCGCCCGCGCCCAACTGCTGGCGACCGAGGAAAACAGGCGCACCGTGATCCTGACCCTGGTCAGTCAGGTCGCGAACAGCTACGTGCTGTTGCTGGACTATGACCAGCAACTGGCCGTGACCAAGGCGACCCTGCAAACCCGCAGCGAATCGGTGCGGATCAACGGTCTGCGCTTCAAGGCGGGGCTGACCTCGGAGTTGGACTACCAGCAGGCGGTGGCGGAATACCAGAGCGCGGCGGTGCAGGTGCCGCGACTGGAGCGGCTGATCGCCCAACAGGAAAACGCTATCAGTCTGCTGCTGGGGCGCAATCCCGGCCCAATCCAGAGAGGCGTGGTTCTGGATCAACTGGGGATGCCGCAAGCGCCAGCCGGTTTGCCTTCTGACGTGTTGGAACGCCGTCCCGATATCCGTCAGGCTGAGCAGCAGTTGATCGCCGCCAATGCTCAGATTGGCGTCGCCAAGGCCGCGTTCTATCCCAACATCTCACTCACCGGACTGCTGGGCTTCGCCAGCACCGATCTGTCCGATCTGTTCCAGGGGCCATCGCGCACCTGGCAGTTCGCCGGGCAACTGACGCAGCCCATTTTCACCGGCGGCGCGCTGACCGGTCAGTTGCAGGTCGCGGAAGCCGTACAGCAGGAAGCGCTGCTGAATTATCAGCAGGTGATTCAAAAAGCCTTCGCCGAAGTCAACGACAGTCTGATCGCGGTCAGCAAGCTTCGGGAGCAGTTGCAAGATAATGCGTTGCAGGTCAAGGCGCTGCAACGCACTCTGGATCTGGCGACGCTGCGTTACCAGAACGGCTATTCCGACTACCTGACGGTGGTGGACGCTGAACGCAATCTGTACGCCGCGCAGCTTCAGTACGTGCAGGATCAGGGTGCGCTATACACGGCGGTGATCAGCCTGTACGCCGCGCTGGGCGGCGGCTGGGTCAACGAGGCCGAGCAGATCAGCACTCCCATCGCTCAGGCTGCTCCGTCGGCGGACTGATTCGCATCCGGAGTAGGGTATGCAATGCATACCCTACGGGTAACCGTTCACTCCCCTCGCCCGCTTGCGGGAGAGGGGCTGGGGGAGAGGGCAGGAGATTCAACGGCTTACCCCCTCTCCCTAACCCTCTCCCCCTTACCAGGGGGGAGGGGACTGAACGCTTACCCTTACTGAAGCTCGTTTATGCCACGTGGCATACTGCAAACGGCTCCGTCAAATCGCTGATTTACCGGTTTTATCCCCCATTAGGAGTTCACCCCATGCCCCTGCTCACACTGCAAACCTCGGTGCGCCTGTCCAGTCAGCAGCGCTACAACCTGCTCGCGCCGCTCTCGCAACTGGTCGCTGAAGGCATCGGCAAGCCGGAACGCTATGTCATGGTCACGGTCAGCGAGGCGGCGATGCTGATGGCGGGCGCGGAAAGTTCAGCCGCCTATGTCGAGATTCGCAGCATCGGCGGCCTGAACAGCGCGGTGAATCGCCAGTTGTCGGAACGCCTCTGCGCACTGCTGAAAGAACAACTCGGCATTCCGCCGGATCGGGTTTACATAGGATTTACCAACGTCAGCGCTGAAAACTGGGGTTGGAACGGCGGCACGTTTGGCTAAGATTGAGTGATCCATCTTCCTTGAGGACTCCACGATGGGATATGCGCTACGCCAGTCCGCAACCTTTTTTACCTACGCCGACTACTGCACCTGGCCGGATGATGAACGCTGGGAGTTAATTGACGGCGAAGCCTACGCCATGGCTGGACCCGGCCGCGCGCATCAGACCGTGGTCGGCGAGATGTTCCGGCAAATCGCCAACCATCTGGTCGGCAAACCCTGCCAGCCGTTCATTGCGCCTTTCGACGTGCGCCTGCCGCGCGGCAATGAGGCGGATGACGACATCGCCACAGTGGTGCAACCCGATATTCTGGTGGTCTGCGATCCGGCCAAACTGGACGAACGCGGTTGTCTCGGCGCCCCGGACTGGGTGATTGAGGTGCTCTCGCCCAGCACCGCCGCCAAGGATCAGATTCAGAAACTGGCGGCCTACGAACGCGCCGGCGTGGCGGAAGTCTGGCTGGTGCATCCCACCGATCGGGTCGTGACGGTCTACACTTTGAACGCCGACCGGTATTACGGCAAACCGGCCATTCACTCCACCACGGGAACCTTGGCGCCGGGCCTGTTCCCGGATTTACTCATCGAGTGGCAGCCGATGTTTCCAGAGGTCGCACCGCCGGCCCCAACCCCACATAAGGACTCTGCATGACTGCCCGTATTCTGATGAATCCCCACCCGGTGACGCTGCGGCCCACCGATACCGTGGCGACCGCTGCTCAGCATATCCTTGAACAGCATTTGCGCCACTTGCCGGTGGTGGACGCGCAGGGTCGCTATATCGGCACCTTCAGCATCTATTCCCTGCTGCAACTGACCCTGCCCAAGGCGGTGGTGGGTGAGCATGGGCTTGATAACGTGTCCTTCGTCAACGAGACCATGCAGGATCTGGCTCAGCGCTTGCGCGAACGCCGCGATGAGCCGGTCGTGAACTGGCTGAGCAAGGATCCCGTTCTGCATCACGATATCCCCATCATGGAAATCATGCTGCTGATGCTGCGGGGCCGCACCACCAGCGCGCCGGTCGTGGACAAGAACAGTCACCGTCTGGAGGGCATTATTTCGTTCTGGGACGTGCTGGAAAAACTGATGGACGAGGGCGCCTAAATGCACGGTTCCAGTGAAGTCGCTTCCGCCGGTTCCATGAGTTTGGCGGCGGTTTTATTTCTGATCACCTACGCGGTGATCATGAGCGAGAAAATCAACCGCGCCATCGTCTCGCTGCTGGCGGCGGGGTTGATGATCGTGCTGGGGATTTTGAATCAGGAAGCTGCGATTCGCGGCATTGACTTCAACACCATCGGCCTGCTGATCGGGATGATGGTGATCGTCGCCATTACCCGCCAGTCCGGTATTTTCCAGTTCCTGGCGATCTGGGCGGCCAAGAAAGTCAACGCCCAGCCCTGGGGCATTCTGGTGATGATCTCGTTAGTCACGGCGGTAACCTCGGCGTTTCTGGACAACGTGACCACCGTGCTGCTGGTGGTGCCGGTCACCCTGCTGATCACCGAAGAACTCAAGGTCAAGCCCTATCCGTACCTGTTTGCAATGATCTTTTCATCGAACATCGGCGGTACCGCCACCCTGATCGGCGACCCGCCCAACATCATGATCGGCTCGGCCACCGGGCTGACCTTCAACGATTTCGCCTACGCCCTGACGCCGGCCATTCTGGTGATCATGGCGGTCACGCTGATCCCCATTTATTTCATCTGGGGCCGGCATCTGAAAGCCACGCCAGAGAATCGCCAGCGGGTGATGCAGTTCAACGAATACGAAGCGATTACCGACTTTCGGCTGCTCAAGCAGTGCCTGATCGTCATTGGTCTGGTGATTGGCGGATTTGTCTTCGCCCGTTTTCTGGGGCTGGAAGCCGCCACCGTAGCAATGACCGGCGCCGCGCTGCTGTTGCTGCTGGCCAATTGGGGCCGCGACGCCGAACACCAGAGCAAGCATGTGCTGGATGCCTTTAACGAAGTGGAATGGATCACCATTTTCTTCTTCGTCGGCCTGTTCATCGTGGTGCATGGCGTGGACAGCACTGGCCTGCTTAAACTGCTGGCCGACAAGATGCTGGCGCTGACCGGCGGCGACCTGACCGCAACCGCCATGGTCATCCTGTGGTCTTCGGCCATTTTGTCGGCGATCATCGACAACATCCCCTTCGTCGCCACCATGATCCCCCTGATCAAGGCCATGGCCCCCACCTTTGGCGGGCCGGAAGGCTTGATGCCGCTGTGGTGGTCGCTGTCGCTGGGCGCGTGCCTGGGCGGCAACGGCACCCTGATCGGGGCCAGCGCCAATCTGGTGGTCGCCGGCTTCGCGGAACGGGCCGGCCAGCCGATCCGCTTCATCCAGTACACCCTGATGGCCTTCCCGCTGATGCTCATATCCATTGCGATCAGCGCGGTCTATCTGTACTGGCGGTACCTGTAACCCGGCGCTGGGCGGGCCAATCCCGCCCGGTTCAAACTCTCAACCCGGCGCGCGCAGCGCTCCTCCTGGTGGCGCTTCCGGCTCCGTATGCCGCCGCACCCGCACCTGGCTGATCCGATGTCCGTCCATGCTGACCACTTCAAACTCATAACCGGCCAGCACCCGTTTTTCGCCGCCGCTGGGGATTTCCTGCAACTGGTTGAGCATCAGCCCCGCCAGGGTGTGATAACCCTCCCACTGGGGGAAACCCTTGCACTTCAGCGCGTCCTGCACTTCCTCCAGAGGCAGGCTGCCGTTCATTAACCAAACATTCTCGCTTTCCTGCACCACATTGGGCGCTTGAGTATCGGCGGTATCGGCCAGATCGCCCGCGATAGACGCCAGGATGTCGGCGGCGGTGACGATCCCTTCCACCCCACCGTATTCATCCATAACCACCGCCAGAGGAATGGGATGCTTGCGCAAATGCTCCAGCACCTGCAGGGCGTTGGCGCCTTCGTGGACCATGAGCGGCTTGCGCAGCGCAGCGCGCAAATCCAGCGGTTCGCCGTCGAGCGCCTGGATCAGCAGATCCCGCCCCTGCACCACGCCCTCGACGTTGTCCAGTTCGCCCCGGCATACCAGATAGCGACCGTAGGGGTGTTGCTGCAACGTCGCGTGCAACTCGTCCGCGCTCGCCTCCAGATCCAGCCAGATGATTTCGAGACGCGGGGTCATCAGCGCGGGAATGGGCCGTTCGGCCAGATTGAGCACGCTCCGGATCATGGCGCGCTCGGTGGGATCAAACACGAACGCTTCGCTGCCGGACGGATCGGCCAGCGTCGCGACATCATCGCCCACCTCGTCCGACTCCACCCGTCCGCCCAGCAGCCGCAGCACCGCCTCCGCCGTGCGCTCCCGCAATGGGCGCTTGCCCACCAGGAACCGGCGGCGGTTGAACTGCGCCCACTGATTCAAGACCTCGATCAGCACCGAGAAACCGATAGCGGCGTACAGATAACCCTTGGGAATGTGGAAGCCCAATCCTTCCGCCACCAGACTGAAGCCAATCATCAGCAGGAAACCCAGGCAGAGGATAATCACGGTGCGATGGGCGTTGACGAAGCGGGTCAGCGGCTTGCTGGCGACGATCATCAGCCCGATGGCGATGATCACCGCCGCCATCATCACCGGCAGATGCTCGACCATGCCGACGGCGGTAATCACCGCATCGAGGGAAAACACCGCGTCCAGCACCACGATTTGCGCCACCACCGGCCAGAAGCTGGCGTACAGCTTTGATCCGCCTTGATGCTCGGCGCCGCCCTCCAGCCGTTCGTGCAGCTCCATGGTGCCCTTGAACAGCAGGAACAGGCCGCCGATGAACAGGATCAGATCGCGACCGGAGAAGGGCTGATCAAAGACGGTGAACAGCGGCGCCGTCAGGGTGACCAGCCAGGAGATGCTGGCCAGCAGCAGCAGACGCATGACCAGCGCCAGGATCAGACCGATCACCCGCGCCCGGTCGCGCTCGGCGGGCGGGAGCTTGTCGGCGAGGATGGCGATGAAGATCAGGTTGTCGATACCGAGGACGATCTCCAGCACCACCAGGGTCGCAAGACCAAGCCAGATCGTGGGATCGGCGAGCCATTCCATAACGGATAGTGCTCCTTGGAATCATGGGGAACAGAGCGAGTGATGCGCTAGCTGGCTGACTTCAGGACAGCACTTCGCGCATGAAGAAAATGACGGTCAGGGCCATGGCCGAGACTATGCCCGCAACCAGCACGAGGCTGCCTGCCCCAACCACCAAACCGAGAGCGACGAAAACACCGTCTTTCTCGATCAACCCCAGCGCAACAAGCGCCACGGCGACCGCTGGCGGCAGATTGCCAAGAGGAATAGGGAACACCAGCACGAGAGCCAACAGCAAACAGAAAGCACCCAGCCAGCGCTCGCTGACCAGTCCGGTAACGCCCAGCCAGCGCGGCTTTGTCAACCGCTCCAGCTTGCACAGCCAAGGGGTAATCGCATCGATGATCCGGCGAAAGTCATCGCGGTGCAGCGAACGCTCGGCGACCCAGGCGGGCAGTTTCGGCTCGGGCAAGCCCATCATCATCTGCAAGGCGACAATGGATAGCGGGATACCGGTCAAGGTTGAAACGCCCGGTATGCCGATGATCGGAAGAGTGTTCGGTAGCGCGAACAGCAAGAGCAGGAAACCGAACGAGCGGTTTCCCAGCAAGCCGGTGAGGTCTCTCAGATACACGCGCTCGTGCGTGTGCTGGGTGGTAAAAGCGATAAGAAGGGTAGAAGTTCGTGGCGCTGCGGGGTGACGACGCGAAGGAGGTTCAGGGTCTGCGGACATGGTTCGCTGGAGTTCCGTGGAACATGAGCCGCATTTAAGCAGAAATGAACGCTCGCTGCCAAGCGCAGTCAGTTCTCTGCTTTGCGGAAATGCAGCCAGTCGGCGACCACTTGGGCGGTTTTATGCGGCGCTTCCAGCGGAGCCATGTGCCCGACTCCGGGCAGCACCGCGAAATGATCTTGCGGCCGCAGGCGTCGCCACTTTTGCCAGGACGCCTTGGGCACAAAGTCGCTCAGCTCGGCCCGCACGCCCAGCACCGGCGCGGTCAGCGCTTTCAGCCAGCGCCACGGGTAGGGCGGGGTGCTGAACACATGCGCCTCCCAGGCTTTGGGAAAGGTCAGCCGCAGCGCGCCATGGCCGTCGGGCGTCAGGCCATACGCGCCATAGTGTTCCAGCGAAGTCTCGGTAAAGCGGGAAAATGCGCGCTTTCCGCGATGAAACTCGACGAATTCCTGCACCGAAGACCAGCGATCCCGCCGCTCCAGGGTTTTGCGAATGATCGGGAACAGCCGCCGCGCCGGGAACGGCACACTCAGGGCCGCCAGCAGAAACGGGGTCGGGAAAAAGATCGGCTCGATCAGCACCAGGGCGCTGAACAGGTCAGGGCGCTTGCTGGCGGCGAACAGGGTGGCGGTCGCGCCCAGGGAATGGCCGACGCCGATCACCGGATGGCGGCCGCTGGCGTCGAGAAAGGCGATCAGGTCGTCAGCGTAGCTCATCCAGCCCGTGTCGCGCGAAGGCAAACCGATGTTCTTCCAGGTCGCGCGGTGGGCCAGGCCGATGACGTGAAAGTCATGGGTCAGCTCAGTGACGAATTCGGCGTAGCTGCGGAAGGGAAAACCGTTGGCGTGGTAAAAATGCAGCAACGGACCGTTACCGCCCACGTCGTACCCGTGGGCGCTCCCGGAAGGCAACTGAACAGGGTGAACTTGCATGATCGCGCACTCGCAACGGAACCTGCCGCGTATTGAACCGGGATTGATCCTGAGCGGCTTGCAGAAAGTGGCTTATTGCGGGCGCGGCTAAGCGGCCAGCTCCCGCTGGAACAGCACCTCGCGCAGCTTGGCGGCCAGCGCCTCGCGGGAGAACGGCTTTTGCAGAAAGTGAACGCCGTCGTCCAGGACGCCGTGATGGGCAATCACATTAGCGGTATAGCCGGACATGAACAGGCAGCGGAGCTGCGGACGCAGCGCGCTGAGCCGCTGCCAAAGTTCGCGGCCGCTCATGTCCGGCATGATCACATCGGTCAGCAACAGATGAATGACGCCCTCGTGGGTTTCAGCCAGGCGCAGCGCCTGATTGGGACCGTTCGCGGTCAGCACGGTGTAGCCCAGCCGCTGTAACAACCGGGCGCTCAACTTGAGCAGCGCGGCCTCGTCCTCGACCAGCAGCACCGTTTCGACCCCAGTCAACGCAGCGACCGGCGGCGGGGCGACGCTGCCGTCCACCGCCTCGTCCGCCCGCCGGGGCAGGTAAATCCTGAAGGTGGTGCCGATACCCGGTTCGCTGTACACGTTGATGAACCCCTGATTCTGCTTGACGATGCCGTAAACCGTCGCCAAACCCAGGCCGGTGCCCCGTCCCCTCGGCTTGGTGGTGAAAAAGGGGTCGAAAATCTGCGCCAGAACCGCCTTGTCCATGCCGCAGCCGTTGTCGCTGACGGCCAGTAGCACATACTCTCCAGGGATAAAATCGGCATGGGTCTCGCAATAGCTTTCATCGAAGGCCGCCTGGGCGGTCTCGATGGTGATCTTGCCCACGCCGGTAACGGCATCGCGAGCGTTGACCACCAGATTCGCTAGAATCTGATCAATCTGGGCCGGATCCATCTTGACCGGCCACAGCGGTTCGGTGGGTTTCCAGAGCAGGTCAATGTCTTCGCCGATCAGCCGGACCAGCATTTTCAACATGCCGGCAATGGTGTCGTTGAGATCAAGCACCCGGGGGGCAATGGTCTGCTTGCGGGCGAAGGCCAGCAACTGACGTGTCAGATCGGCGGAACGCTGGGCTGCCTTCTGAATCGCCAGCAGATCGGCGTGCAGCGGACTGTCGGCGGTGGTCTGCTCCAGGGCCATATCGGCATGACCGGCGATCACCGCCAGCATGTTGTTGAAATCGTGCGCCACGCCGCCCGCCAGCCGGCCCACGGCCTCCATTTTCTGCGCCTGGCGGAGCTGATCTTCCAGCGCTTCGTGGCGACGCCTCGCCTGTTCGCCCGCTGCTTTCATCCGCAGCATCCGCAATGCGTAGGCCAGATTGTCAGCCAGCCGCCGCAACAGCGCCACCTCGTCCGGACCAAAGACTTCCGATTCAGCGGTGTACAGATTCAGTGCGCCGAACACGCTGGTTTCGTGGATCAGCGGCAGGGCAATGGACGCCACAAAACCCAGCCGGGCTGCCGCCGTCCGCCAGGGCGCAAAACTGGGGTCGGTCAGCAGGCTGTGGCAGACCACCGGCCGACCGGTGCGAATGGCCGCGCCGGTCGGTCCCCGACCCGTCGGGCGGTCATCCCATGTGATTTCGATGCCGTCCAGGTAGCCGTCCGCGAATCCGGCCTGGGCCACCGGCCGCACCCGCCGACCCGGCCCTTCTTCGGCCAGGCCAACCCAAGCCAGCCGCCAGCCCCCCTCATTGACCAGAATCTGGCAGATCTCCCGCATCAGATCGGCATCTTCCTGCGCCAGAGCGATAGCCTTGTTAAAGCGGCTGAGCATCCGGAAGGAGCGCACCGCCCGGCGTTCCTTGTCCTGCGCCTGCCGCTGCTCGACCACCTTCCACACCGCTTCCATCAACAGATTCAGTTGGAGAATGTCGGTGGCGTCATAATCACTGTCCTTGTTGGCCACCCCGACCACGCCGACGATTTTCCCACTGCTGAAGACCGGCATGGTCAGATATTTGCGCAAGACGGCGTGGCCTTCCGGATAGCCTTTCTTGAGTGGATGGGCGGCGCTGAAGTCATTGATCAGAATCGGCTGGCGCTGCCGAACCGCTTCGCCCCAGAGACCGGTCTTGTCCAGATCATAGCAGGTCTGAGGATTGACAATGCTGCATTCCCGCATGACCTCCCGCGACCAGGAGTTCAGCACGAATTCACGACGATCCTCGTGATAGCGATAGATATAGCCAATCTTGCTGCCGGTCAGGTGAATGGCCTCGTTGAGCGCATAGTCCAGAAAATCCTGCACGGAATCGCTGGGGTATTGCAGGATGCTGGTCAGACTGCGCAACCGGACCTCGTTGCGGCGTACTTCCACCTCGGCCCGCTGGCGTTCGGTGAGGTCAGCGGCCATGCTGACCACCATGCGCCGCCCATCGGCCAGCGAACCGAGCGGGGTCGAACTGAATTGCCATACCCGCTGTGTTCCATCCTTGCATGTGATGGTGAACTCGCCATCATCCTGCCGCCGGCCCACGGCATAGAGCCGGTCGATAACGGCCTTGAGCGGCTTCCGCCGTTGGCCATACGCCCGCTGCGTCCAGTCAGCGACGGTGGGCAGGTCATTCCCGTCATAACCGCTGATCTCCCTCCACGCGCGGCTCAACACCAGAACTTCGCCGTCCTCGGCATAAATCATGGCCGGAAACGGCGCTTCGACGACGGCCCGACGGAAGCGGCTTTCGCTCTCGCGCAGCGCTTGATCGGCCGCACGCTCCTCGATCTGGTCGCGAAACACCAGCACGACCCCGGTGATCGCGCTACCCTCGGCGCGAATGGGCGCGCCGCTGTCGGCGATGGGACGTTCCGTTCCGTCTTGGGCAATGAGCAGGGTATGGTTGGCCAGACCGACCACCGTGCCCTCGCGCAACACCCGCTGGACTGGATTCTCGACCTCGGCGCGGGTTTCCTCATTGATGATGCGGAACACGGTGGCGAGCGGCTGGCCCCGGGCCTCGGCTTCCAGCCAGCCGGTGAGGTGCTCCGCCACCGGATTCATATGCCGCACTCGCCCCGCGTCGTCCGTGGTAATAACCGCATCGCCAATGCTGTACAGCGTGGCGCGAAATGCCTCCTGCTCCTCTCGCCGCTGCCGTTCCGACTGATACAGTTCGCGATAAAGACGGACCTGCCGCCGCCGGTAGGCGCTGGCGGTTGTCGCTGCGGTGAGCAATAGCCCCAGCAGGACGAACAAGGCGATCATCCCGGCCCGGTAGCGGGCCTCGGCCAGAATCTCCGCCGTGTCCACCTTGGCGACCAAAAACCAGGACGATCCGGGAATAGGGCGCAGATCGGCCAGGACGGCCACGCCGCGATAATCCTGCCCCTGAAACAAGCCCTGCTCACCCAGCACGGCCCGCTGCGCGGGCAGACTGCGTTGAGTCAATGGAATGCGCAGGGACAAGGCGCTATTGGCCCGGTGGCGCAGTTCGTTCAGATACACGATCTCATCGCCGTCCCGACGGACCAGCAGGGTTTCGGCGCTGTGGCTGGGCATGGGCCAGGACTGAAGCAGCGGATACAGATAAGCGTCCGCCTGGCTGCGCAAAACCAGCATCGCCAGCGGCCGCCCTTCGGGGTCGGGCACCGGAATGGCTGTATCCAGATAAACCGAACCGGAGGCGGTGCGGTAAAACTCGGACAGCACCGCGTCGTTGGCAGCGAGGGCTTGGGTCATGACCTGGCGGGTGGCGGGCGCAACCGGGTCAGGATGGTCGCGGGCGGCCAGCAGCAGCTTGCCATCAGGATCGAACAGCAGCACATCGTCGTAGCCATTGGCCCCCTGCTCAAGCTGCAAACGCCGCCGCCAGTCAGCGCTCAGGGTCGGATCATCAGGCGATTGGCGCCATTCGCTCAGCGCTCGCTGAAAAAACGGACTCCGGGCCGCCCGGCGGGCATCGGCCAGCCGCTGCTGACGCCAGTATTTAATCTGGCCGGCCTTCAGTTCGCCGATGGCGGCGATATCCTGGTACTTCTCCTGGCGGATGCGCTCGGCTTCGACGTGATAATAGCCATAACCCCCGATCAACAGCGTCAGGGCGATCAGGGCAAACATCCCGATCCGGAAGCGGCTACGGAGGGCCATGCGCGAATCGTCGTCGGTCATCCCGTTTTCATTGTTCATGCGTTGCGATTAAGGTCGCCCGTCAGGAGACGAAGGATCAGGATCCGGGCTTTGCTCTGCCGGGAAGGGGGGGTTCCAATGACAGTCCTGTAAAAAACCTAGCTGGATATCACGGTTTTTCAAGATGTGGTATGGCGTTTGGCTTGATGACCGGTCGCGCCGTCACGCAGCGCTGTCATTAAAATACCCGTAAAAAGTTCCGGTTTTGTGCTATACTATTTATTGTTCAGGATTAGAAGAATTCAAATACAAACAAATCAATAAACTGAGAAATATGAGCAATGCGCCGAGTGCGCGAGAACGGGAGATGTGTCATGTTGACTTACGAAGACTGTGTCGGACTGACCGATCTGGACGAGGAGGAGATCGAGGCCATCGCCCAGCACGAGCATGTGCCGGAAATCGTCGCCGCCGAGATGGGCTGCTGGCTGGTTCATGATCCCGACGGCCAGTTACTGATCGAGCGGATTATCGAGGAGGATATCGAGTGCGCCCAATGTCATGGCCACCCACAGGAAGCGCAACATTGGCAGCAGGTGTTGCAACACTTCGCCGCCAACCACCCCCACTTCATGCCCGAGCGCCAGGCCGCTTGATCTGGCCCTCCGTAACACCGCCCCGCCCCGCGCGGGGCTTTTTTATGGGTCGCGGCGTTCCATGCCCAGGGATGGCCAGGGCAGCATTGCCTCGGCCAGAAAACCGCTCAGGTCCCCGGAACGATCCAGCCGTAAAGTTCCGCCATACTGCGTCACGATATCGCCAGCAATCGCCAGACCCAGACCATGACCGGCGCGCGATTCATCAATCCGCGCCCCACGTTGCCGTAACGAATCGAGCAGTTCCGGCGGGCAGCCCGGTCCGTCATCTTCAACCCGCAACCACAGCGCCGCTGCATCCAGACGGGCGGTCAGCCGCACGACCGACCGCGCCCACTGACAGGCGTTGTCAAGCAGGTTGCCCAATAATTCCAGCAGATCGTCGCGGTCGCCGGCAAAGCTGCTGCCCGGAGGAATTTGAGTCTCAATCGCAATGTCCCGGTCGCGGTGGATGCGGCGCAGGGTCGCGACCAGATCGACCGCTTCCCGCTCCAGGAGCACCCGCTGGCCCGGCGCGCCGCCGCCGGCGATGCGCGCCCGCTTAAGTTCGCGCTCGGTCAGGGCGCGGATGTGCTGCAATTGTTGGCGCAGTTCATCCCACCAGCCGGTCGCGTCGCCCGGCGGCGGCGGTTGTTCCGCCAGTTGGGTGAGGGCGGTGAGCGGGGTTTTCAGGGCATGGGCGAGGTTGCCCAGCGCATGGCGGGAGCGGCGCTGACGCTGGGTGAGCAACTCCAGCAACCGGTTGAGTTCGATCACCAGCGGCCGCACTTCGGCGGGCGTATCGACCGGCAGGCGGGGAATTTCGCCACTGGCCAGCCGGGGCAGTTCGCGGCGCATCTGCTCCAGCGGGGCCAGGCCACGGCGCACGATCAGCCGTTGCAGCAACAGCAGCGCGCCAAACAGCGCCGCAGCGACCAGCACGAATTCCAGCAGCAACTGCCGGAAACCGGCGTTCACCGGAGTGAAATCTTCGGTGACGGCGATGGCCACCGGCTGATTCTGGACCTGGAAGGTGCGTCCCACCAGCAGCAGTCGCTGATCCTGCGGCCCGGTGATGAACGCGCGGGTCACGCGGTCGGCGACCAGCGGCGGCAGCGGCAGGTCGGCATCCCACAATGAACGCGAACACAGTTCGCCGGCGGCAGTTTCAATCTGGTAGTAATGACCGGAATACGGCTGGCGGAAACTGGTCCCAATGCGATCGACGGCCAGTTGCGGCTGACCGGCGCTGTCGAAGCTCAACGCCGCCAGCACCGTTTCCAGATCATGCTCCAGACGAGCGGCGACGAAGTTCTCGGCCATGCGCCGCAGTGAATAGCCGCCCATGACCACGGCCAGAACGGTCAGCGCAGCCAGGGTGGTGATCAGGCCGGTGGACAGCCGGGTTTGCAGGGAATTCAAGCGTCATCCGCTCCGAACACATAGCCCTGGCCGCGCCGGGTAGCGATCAGGTCACGGCCGAACTTGCGGCGCAGCCGGTTGATGTAGACCTCCAGCACGTTGCTGTCGCGCTCGGCGTCGAAATCGTAGACATGCTCGGTCAGCCGGCTCTTGGACAGCAGTTGGCCGGGGTGGCGCATGAAGTAGCGCAGCAGCCGAAATTCGGTGCCGGTCAGTTCGAAAATTGCGCCGGTCGCCAGAACTCGCGTAGTCTGGGCATCCTCGTCCAGTTCCAGACCGGCGCCGCGCAGCGGTCCGGGCGGCCGGGCGACGCCGCGCCGCAGCAGGGCTTGCAACCGGGCCAGCAGCTCGGCGACATGAAACGGTTTGCTCAGATAATCGTCGGCCCCGGCCTTGAAACCCTCCACCTTTTCGTGCCAGGCGTCGCGGGCGGTCAAAATCAGCACCGGTACGGGATTTTCCGCCGCGCGCCAGTGGCGCAGCACTTCCAGTCCGGGACGGCCGGGCAGACCCAGGTCCAAAACCACCACATCATAAGGTTCGGATTCGCCCATGAATTCGGCGTCCACGCCGTTATCGGCCACATCCACGGCAAAGCCGGCCTGTTGCAAATCCCCCCGCAGCCGGGCGCTCAGCCGCGCATCATCCTCGACCAGCAGCAGTCGCATCGCTATTTCTGCCGCTTGGGTTCAATGCGCCACAGTTCGCCGGTGCGGGCGTCGTATTCAAACTCCCGCACCACGCCATCCCCGCCCAGAAACTTGAGTTCGTACACATAACGGCCCCGCTCGAATTCCAGTTCCACCTCAAGCAACGAACCACTGGCGGGATATTGGCGGCGATGCTGGGCCAGGAGGGTTTCCAGAGACAGGATTTCACCGGCGCTGCGCAACTGGCGCACCTGATTGTGATCGCGGTCAGCCAGAACCGGGGCGGCGGCGAACAGGCCCGTCGCGAGCAAGGCGATGGCAACGGGCTGGAGCAGGCAGCGGCAGCGCATCACGATCTTCCCGCTGGCACGGAAGCCTTCAGGCCCGCTTGCGGCCGGTGATCATGGCGCGGGCCAGATTTTCGCGGTGCAGCAGGCTTTCCCAGATCACCCCGATCAGATGTCCCACGACCAGCAGTACGGTGAAATTGGCGAAAAATTCGTGAAGCTCCGCAACGGTGTCAATGAACCCATCACTGCTGTCGGTCAGCAAGCCGGCGAGCGGCCCCAGCCCCTTGTCAGCGCCGTACAGCAGCAGACCGGCAATCACGGTCACGGCCAGACTCAACAGTAAAATCACGATCATCGCACCGCCAGCGGGATTATGCCCCACATGACGCGGCGCGCGCAGCGTCAGCACGTCCCGCAGATACAACAGGGTTTTGCGCGGCCCGCGCACGAAATCGCTAAATCGGGCATAACGTGGCCCCACAAAGCCCCACAGCAGGCGGAACAGCAACAAACCGACGAGGGTATAGCCGGCCCAGACGTGGATCAGTTGCAATAACTTCCCGTCCAGCAATTCCTCGAACGGTCCCTCCTGGCTGAAATAGGCGAGGACGAAAGCGGCGACCAGGGTCCAATGGAACAGACGAACCAGCGGGTCCCAGACAATAAGGGTGTTGGCGTTGCAGTCGGTCATGAATCAACTCTTCAGTCGCGCCGCCTCCGTGGCGCAAGCGCCAGCCGGGAGGCGGAATGATGGCGGGGAGGAAGATACCTCAGCGGTTACTTGCTTTTTTCGTCAACCAGCGCGCCGGTCGCGATTTCGTAGTACACCTTCCACTCCTTACCGTCATCGCCGGCGATCACCGTTTCCCAGGTCTGCTTACCCTTGTGGGTATCCTCATACGCCTTGATGACCTTGCCGGGGTGCGCCTTGAGGGCCATTTCGGTTGCCTGCTCCTTGGTAATTTGGGTAGCAGCAGCCGGCGCAGTGGCGGCAGCCGGCGTTGGTGCGGCAGCGGGCGCTGCACCCGAGGCGAAGGCGGTGGTCGCGACAAAGGCGGTGGCCATCGCCAAGGTAACAGCGCGCTGCGTGTAGCGAGTCTTCATGCGGTCAATCTCCCGGTTGGGTTTGAAATGGAATCAGGGGGTGGTCGAGGGCGAGAGGGTTGCTTCCCGTCACGACCATGGCGGCTACTGTAGCGGGCTATTCTTAAACTAAACTGAATTCGGCGCGGGCCGGTGCAGAATGATGCCTCCCGGCCAACCCAAAGCTGCGGCGAATTCACTGCGGGTTCCCCCCCAGACCTTCATCCCCGTGATCAAAATGGAAATCTCTTATGAATTCAGACGCCTTTCAGGACTACTATCCCGATGAACTCAGCCATTGCTACGGCTGCGGCCGGCTCAACGACCAGGGCCTGCAACTGAAAAGCCACTGGGAAGGCGAGGAATCGGTCGCCGTCTTCCACCCCCGTCCCTACCACATCGCCATTCCCGGCTACGTCTATGGGGGATTGCTGGCTTCGCTGATTGACTGTCATGGCACTGGCACGGCGGCGGCGGCGGCCTATCGCGAAGCCGGGCGGCCGATGGGCGCTGAGCCGCCCTTCCGCTTCGTGACCGCTTCGCTGCATGTGGATTACCTGCGTCCGACCCCGCTGGGCGTCCCGCTCGAAATCCGGGGCAAAGTGCAGGAAGTCAAGGGGCGCAAGGTGGTGGTCAACGCCACGCTGACTGCGGAGGGCGTGGTGTGCGTGCGCGGTCAGGTGGTGGCGGTGCAAATGCCCGATCACATGATGCCCGCCAGGGTCTGAGCGTTTCTATGCCGCTGCTGAATTCCCCCACCCACTACGGCGCAGTGACCCGTGGTCTGCACTGGACGATGGCGCTGCTGTTCCTCTATCAGTACCTCGTAGCCAATCTGATGACCCGGATCGGCTCGGGCAAGACGCTGTGGGGCTGGACCCAGGGCGACTACTACAACGCCCATAAATCCATCGGTCTGGTGTTGCTGGGGCTGGCGCTGCTGCGGCTGGCCTGGCGCGCACTGACGCCGTTGCCGGACTGGGCGCCGACCCTGACCCCGGCGGAGCGCGCGATTTCGCATTGGAATGAGCGATGGCTGTATGGCTGCATGATCCTGCTGCCGGTCAGCGGCTATCTGTTCGTGATGGCCGGCGGGTATGGAATCAACCTGTTTGGCGTTTACTCGCTGCCCAATCCCATCGGTCCACGGGAAGGATGGGCGGTGTTCGCCCGGGTTCTGCACATCGTCACGTCTTATGCCGCCGTCGTGTTGATCGCTTGGCATGTCGGCCTTGGCCTCAAGCGCCAGCTTTTCGACCGCGACCGCTTCCTGGCGCGGATGATGCCGTTGCGCCGGCCGGGCGCGGGGGAATGAGTCGCAAGGGCGCAGGGTGGACGATCCTAGCATTGATCCTGCTGGCGGCGGTTGGTGGAATCGCGTGGCGACAGCTTGGCCCGGTGACTGTGGACACCGTGCAACCGAGCCGGGGGCCGGCGGTGCAGGCGGTTTACGCCGCCGGTACGGTGGAGCCGACGGTGATGCTGCCGATTGCCCCGCGCACCGCCGCCCGGTTGATGGAACTGAAGGTGGATGAAGGCGACGCCGTGCGCGAAGGCCAGACGCTGGCCCGGCTGGAAGACGCCGATCTGAAACAGTCCGTGGATGAACTCGATGCGCGGACGCAATTCGCCAAGTCGCAGCTTGACCGGGCGCAAAGCCTGCTCGACCGGGGTTTGGGGACGGTGCTGGAGCGGGATCGGGCGCGGTCCGAATGGCAGGCGGCAGATGCAGCAGCGGCGCGGGCGCGGGCGCTGCGGGGGTTCATGACTCTGACCGCGCCCGCTGACGGCCAGATTCTGCAACGCGACGGCGAGATCGGCCAACTGATCCCCGCCAACCAGCCGATTTTTTATTTCTCCCGGCGCGCGCCCTTGCGCATCGAAGCCGAAGTGGACGAGGAAGACATCCTGCGGGTGCGCCCCGGCCAGCGGGCGCTGATTCGCGCCCCGGCGTTGCCCGAGCAGATTCTCGATGGGCGCGTCGCCGCGATCACGCCCAAAGGCAACCCGGTAACGCGCGGCTATCGGGTGCGGATCGATCTGGAGGGCGAGACGCCGTTGCGCATCGGCATGACCGCCGAGGTCAATCTCATCGTCGCCCAGCGCGACAACGCCCTGCTGGTTCCCGTCACGGCCGTGCGCGATGGCCAGGTCTGGATCGTGCGCGACGGACGCCTGCATCGTCAGCCGGTGCAAACCGGGTTCAGCGGTGAGACCCGGATTGAAATTGTCGCCGGTCTGGACGGCCACGAGCGGCTGGTCATCGGTCCCGCCGAGCGGTTGACCGAAGGACGGCGGACACGCAGCGCGCCTTAGCAAAGGTACGGAAACCTGCCCGCAAGCCGGAGAGAAGTGTTTTTCCAAGGGCTTGGCGCAGCAGAGGCTATATGGGAACGTCTCCTGGTGAATTGACGCATCAATGCGCCTGGCGTACCTGGCTCCCACGCTCCCGCGTGGAAGCCAGAAAAAAAGCCCACACCAAGAAGGGAACGGTGGTGCGCTGGAATGGAGGTAGTCCTACATTGGATAGTGATCTTCTACCTCGCAGCCTCCCGAGGTCAGCATGGTGCTTGTTAGGTGACTACGGTTTGCAGGACTACCGTTCAAACTATGGACTTTCAGTCCCATCAGCTTGCAGTCTGTGGTTTAATCCACGGAGGGCGTTTTAGCGCCCATTCTATGCACTTTGCATAGTAGTTGAATGTTCTGCGCATGGATTCTTCCGAGGTTCGCGCATGAAGGCCGCACCTCATCTATCTATCGCTCCCAATCAGCAGTCGCTACCTCATAGGGTTTTTTCGGGTCTTCCCCTACGAGTCTGATGTAACCGTTCGCTCCCCTCGCCCGCAGGCGGGAGAGGGGTAGGGGTGAGGGTCGTGGATTCAACGACTGCCCCCCTCACCCTCTCCCCCTTGCAAGGGAGCGAGGGGAGTGAATGATGACCTTCTGATCAGCCTCTGTATCCTGATGAACATTTCTACATCGTCCGTTCCCAACGGCGGCAACCCCCTCGGAGAAAGTCCACCATGAGTGATCCCAAAGTCGTAAAAGATGAAAACGATACCCAGACGCCCGAAAAGTTGAGCGACAAAGACTACGAACGGCACCTGATGAAACTGCATGTCGAGTTGGTCAAACTCCAGGAATGGGTCCGCCATCAGGGACTGAGGGTCTGCATCGTCTTCGAGGGTCGCGATGGCGCAGGCAAGGGCGGTACGATCAAGGCCATCACCGAGCGGGTCAGCCCACGCACCTTTCATGTCATTGCCCTGTCCGCGCCGACCGAGCGCGAGAAATCCCAGATGTACATTCAACGCTATGTTCCGCACTTGCCGGCGGCGGGCGAAGTGATCATCTTCGACCGCAGTTGGTACAACCGAGCCGGCGTCGAGCGGGTGATGGGGTTCTGCACCGAGAAGCAGGCCAAGTATTTTCTGGCGGCGGTCCCTCAATTTGAGAAGGTCATGGTCGATTCCGGCATTATCCTGCTCAAATACTGGCTCGAAGTCAGCCCCGAGGAACAGACCCGCCGGCTGGAAGCGCGGATCAAGGACGGACGCAAAATCTGGAAACTCTCGCCGATGGATCTGCAATCCTACAGCCGCTGGTACGACTATTCGCGGGCGCGCGACGCGATGTTCGCGGCCTCCGACACGCCGTGGGCGCCGTGGTATGTGGCGCGCTCGGACGACAAGAAGCGGGCGCGGCTGAACATCATCCGTCACCTGCTCAGCCAGATTCCCTATGAAGAGGTTCCACAGGAAAAGGTGAAACTGCCGAAGCGACAAAAGGCCGGCGACTACCAGGAACCCGACTATCCGTTCAAGTTTATTCCTGAAACGTATTGAAAAGATTCCTGGCCACTGGCCCCCACCCCGACTTGTTAGAGACACGCCTCCCAATGAATGTAAGACTCCTGTGGCCCCTCCTGCTCTGCGGCGCCCTCAGCGCCGGTTGCGCCAGCACCTCATCGACCGAACTCACCCAAAGTGGCTTTTTGAGCGACTACTCAAAACTGCAACCGGACCCGGACGACCCCAGCGCCCGGTTGTATGTGAGGTCTGGCGTGGATTGGCGGCAATACCAGAAAGTGTTGCTGGAACCGATCCGGGTTTGGGTGAAAGACGACGCCGACTATAAAGGCGTTGACCCCACCGAGTTGAAGGCGCTGACCGATCATTTCCAGCAGGCCCTTGTCAGGGCGCTGGAGCCGAACTATCCCGTGGTGTCCCAACCCGGCCCTGGCGTGTTGCGCGTGCGGGTGGCGATCACGGATCTGGTTCCCACCCAGCCGCAAGTGAGCGTGGCGACGGTCGTCGTGCCGTTTGGCTCCGTCGCGAGTGCTGCGGCGAGCAGCGCCGGTCTGTCCCATCTCGGGCAGACCGCCATTGAGGCCGAATTTCTCGATAGCCAGACCCACCAGGTGCTGGCGGCCTTTATGGATCGAAACGTCGGAAGAAAATTTAATTTTTCTCAGGGCGTGAGTGGGGCGATCAACTCGTATGGCAATGCGTTCAACACCTGGGCCTACGCCAGGGCCGCATTCGATGCCTGGGCTCAACTGCTGCGCCAACGGCTCGACGAGGCGCACCGCCAACCTCGTTAAATCATCAATCCCGTTGAGGATCTGTCCATGGAACAAAAACATAAAAAATATGAAAACTTGATGGCCCGACGCGAGATCCAGACCCCGGCGCCCACCGCCGTCGCCCAAGCCCAGCGCGAAAATGCGCAAAAGGCGGTGGCGCCATGAGCAATGCCATCCTGGTTTTAAACGCCGGCTCGTCCAGCATCAAGTTTTCCCTGTTTCTGGAGCGGGACGAAGCGCTGGATCCCTTTTTGAACGGACAACTGGAGGGCCTGTATACCGCGCCCCATTTCGTCGCCAGAGATGCGTCCGGCGCGGTGCTCGGTGAACAGCGCTGGGCGCAGGGCGAGGCGTTGGGCCACGAGGGCGGCCTCAACCATCTGGCCCGATTTGTGCGCCAGCATCTCGGCAACCACCGGCTGGCCGCTGTCGGTCATCGGGTGGTGCATGGCGGTCTGAAATACTCAGCGCCGGTGCGGCTGACCCCGGACCTCCTGCACGCCCTGGAGCAGTTTATCCCGCTGGCCCCCCTGCATCAGCCTCATAACCTGGCCCCGATCCGGATGCTGTTCGCCAACCAACCGGAGCTGCCGCAAGTCGCCTGCTTCGATACCGCCTTTCACCGGGGCCAGCCGGAAGTCGCCCAAGCCTTCGCCCTGCCGCCCGAAATCACCGAGCGGGGGGTGCGCCGCTACGGCTTCCATGGCATTTCCTACGAATACATCGCCTCGGTGCTGGCCCAGTACGATCCTCGCGCGGCGCAGGGACGCACCGTAGTGCTGCATCTGGGCAACGGCTCCAGCATGTGCGCGATTCATGCCGGGCAAAGCGTAGCCAGCACCATGGGCTTTACCGCCGTGGACGGGTTGCCGATGGGCACCCGCTGCGGCAATCTCGATCCGGGCGTGATGTTGTACCTGATGGACGAAATGAAGATGGACGTCCGCGCGATTGAAAAGCTGATCTATCAGCGGTCGGGGCTGCTGGGAGTTTCGGGTATTTCCAGCGATATGCGCACCCTGCTGGATTCCGATGATCCACGGGCGCGCTTCGCGGTTCAGTTGTTCCTCTACCGGATCAGTCGGGAACTGGGGTCGCTGGCCGCCGCGCTCGGCGGGCTGGATGCTATCGTATTCACCGCCGGCATTGGCGAGCACGCCGCGCCGATTCGGGAGCGGGTGGGTCAAGCCGCCGCCTGGCTGGGGGTCGAGTTCGATTCCGTCGCCAACGCAACGGGCGGCCCACGGCTGAGCACCGCTAACAGTCGGGTCTCCGCCTGGGTGATTCCCACCAATGAAGAGCTGATGATCGCCCGGCATACCCAGGCGCTGGTTGAGAACGGTTCGGCAAGTTGACCCGCGCCTTCCTGCCCACGCCCCACGCCCGGCGACAGGGGCGGACCCAGCGTTCTGCCCCCACCATTCTGCTCAGCAAGGAACCCCCAGCATGTATATCGGCGATTATCTTGGCCGGCGGACGGTCTACAGCCCGGACGCGCTGGCCATCGTGGATGCGGGCAAAACCCCGGAATTGCGCCTCACTTACATCCAGATGAACGACCGCGCCAACCGGCTGGCCCAGGCCCTGGCCAGCATCGGCGTCGGCAAGGGCGACCGGGTGGCGATACTGGCGCTGGATGGGGTCGAGCATCTCGATCTGCTGTTCGCCTGTGGCAAGCTCGGCGCGATTCACACCGCGTTAAACTGGCGGCTGCACTGGCGCGAAGTGCAGCAGATTCTGGCCGACGTCACCCCCACCGTGTTGCTTTACGACGATACGCTCAAGGACAGCGTCGCCGAACTGGCGCGAGCCGGAACTTCGGTACGGCATTGGATTCACCTGGACGGAATCGGCATTTCGGGCAGCCGCCATTACGGCGACCTGCTGGACGCTGCGCCGGCGACGCCCTGCAGATGCGAGTCGCTGGTTGAGGAGGACATCGCCGCCATTGTCTTCACCGGCGGCACCACCGGCCTGTCCAAGGGCGCGCAAATCAGCCATCGCCAGATCGCCTGGAATGGCTTGAACTCGGTGATTCACGACGTGGGACGCGGCGATGTCTACCTGAACGTGTTTCCGATGTTTCATGTCGGCGGCCTGTTCGTCTACACCCTGCCGCAGGTGATCATGGGCGGAACCACGGTGCTGCTCAAGCGCTTTGACCCGGAGCGGGTGTTGCGGCTGATCGAGCAGGAGCAGGCGACGATCTTTGCAGCGGTGCCGGCGATGTATCAGATGCTGACCCAGACGCCGGCCTGGACCGACGCCGATCTTAGTTCGCTGCGGTTCTGTACCAGCGGCGGCGCACCGTTGCCCGTACCGCTGGTCGAACAGTACACCCGTGAAAAAGGCATCCGCTTTAAGCAGGGCTTCGGCATGACCGAGTTTGGGCCGGGCCTGTTCGCGCTGGCCCCGGAAGACGCCATCCGCAAGGCCGGCAGCATTGGCCGGCCCAATTTCTACATCGATGCCCGGATTGTGGATCAGAACAACCGGCCACTGGGACCGAACCAGGTCGGGGAGCTGGTGCTGAAAGGCCCCAGCATCGCCTCCGGTTATTTCAACAACGCCGCCGCCTGGGCCGAGGCCATCGATGAACAGGGCTGGTTCCACACCGGCGATCTGGCCCGCCATGACGAGGACTGGTATTTCTTCATTGTCGACCGGCTCAAGGATCTGTTCATTTCCGGGGGCGAGAATGTCTATCCGGCGGAAATCGAAGCGGCCCTCTATCAGCATCCGGCGGTATTCCAGTGCGCGGTGGTCGGCGTCCCGGACTCCCAGTGGGGTGAGGTGGGCCAGGCGTTTGTCGTGCTGAAGCCGGAGCAGACCGCCAGCGCCCCGGAGTTGCTGGCGCATCTGGGTGAGCATCTGGCCCGCTACAAGATTCCCCGCCGGGTCGAGTTTGTGGCGTCCCTGCCGATTTCGGCGGCGGGCAAGGTGCTGCGCCGGGAACTGCGCGCCCGCGCCAGCCTTTAGCGACAGGCCGTGCCGGCATACGGCAGCGTATCGGGAATGATCTGCACCCCGGTGCTGTAGACCTGATCCGGCTCCAGTACGCCCGCCGTGTCAAACGTCGCCTCGATCAGGAACGCGGTCCAGCCGGCGGGCGGTTGTGATACCACGCCCACG
>Ga0209573_1001874_pt1 | contig 29572 bp, 23 predicted proteins | sample TNRBio252014_DNA_FD_185870 | JGI IMG/M metagenome (GOLD analysis project Ga0209573, IMG submission 185870) | Wastewater treatment Type I Accumulibacter community from EBPR Bioreactor in Madison, WI, USA - TNR Reactor_6/25/2014_ DNA (SPAdes)... | ecosystem: Engineered > Bioreactor > EBPR >...
AAAGATCACCGTCGCGGGCAAATAGCCGAGGCGCGGCACCGCCAGCACATAGGCCATGTACCAGACCAGATATTCGGTCGCCGCCAGCCAGTGCAGCACCTCGGCCAGTGTGTCGCCCCCGCCGCGCCGGAAGTTGCGGACAAGACAGGCGATCAGCTCGCCCGCGCCAAACAGCAGCATCCCCACAATCGCCACCAAGGGCCAGAGGCCGGGCTGGCGGCTCCAGGGCTGGCCCTCGGCCCAGGTGGTCTGCGCGCTCCACTGCGTTGCCAGCGCCACGGCCACCAGAAACGAGGCGACAGCGAACACCACCTCGGCGCGGTGATGCGGCGGGGCGATCAACTCGGTCAGGTCGTGGCTGTCGGTCATCGCCGCCCCTTTCACGCACTGGGGCCCCGGATTTGACACCGGGGCCCCTGCATTCGGTTCATTCCGCCAGAATGGCGTCGATTCGGGCGAGGATCGCGGTATCCTCGGCCATGCGCGCCGCTGCGGCCTCGCCTTCGAGCCAATAGATCTGCGCGCCGGTCTCGGCGGCAAAGGTCTGGGCGCGATCCGAGGCAATGGTCGCCTGCGCGACCGCGGCAATGCGCGCGCGCACTTCGGGCGGGGTGTCACGGTGCACAAAGAGGCCGTTCCAAAGCGACAGGTCGAGCTCCGGCACCAGCTCTTGCACCGTCGGCGCATCGGGCGAGGCCGCCAGCCGCTGCGGCGTGATCGAGGCAAGGATGGTCACGTCGTCGAGGCAGGGCAGGATCAACTGGATGGTCGTGTTGATGACATCCACATCGCCCGAGGCCAGCGTGTTGCAGTCGAGCGCATCATAGGCTGCATCGGCGCCCCAGTCGAAGCCCAGCCGCGCCGCCAGCGCAAAGGACACCCGCGTCGGTTCCAACCCGGCGCCGAAATGGCCCAGCAGGACGTCATTGTCCTGCGCGTGGGCGACCAGTTCTTCCATCGTCTGGAACTCGGACTCGGCCGAGGTCGCGAGGACAAAGGGATAGGTCAGGAAGATGCCGACTGGATCGAACGGGTTGGGGTTGAGTTCGGGAATGCCCAATTGCGGGCCGATGATCGGCACCCCGATGACAAAGGACCCGATAACCGAGCCATCCGCCGGGGCATTCGCCACCTCGACCGCGCCGGGGAACGGACCACCGCCGCCGCCCGGACGGTTCAGCACCGCAGCGGGCTGGCCATAGGCGGCCTGAAAGTCCTCGGCGATCATGCGGGTCAGCACATCCTCAAGGTCGCCGGGCGGCCACGGAACCACAAAGGTCACCGGACCTTCGGGATATTCCGCCAGCGCGACGCCGGCCTGCAGGGCAAGGGCCGCCGCCAGGGCAAGGGAAAGCGGGCTTTTCATCCAAAACCTCCATATCGGTTCATTATTTACACCGATGTTTCAAAAATAGCTTGCGCGATGGTCGGGATTCGGTCAAGACTTTTCTTGTGAATGCAATAAACCTTTACCCTGCCCGCCCTCCAAACCGGCAAAGCCCCATGCGAACCGTTGAAAAAGCCTTGAAATTGCTGGAGGTTTTCTCGGACAAGGTTGTCGAGATCGGACTGTCCGACCTTGCGCGGCACTCGGGCATCGACAAGGCGACGGTCTTGCGGATGCTGGGCGACATGGCGGAAAGCGGCCTTGTCGAGCAGAACCCCGACAGCCGCCGCTGGCGTCTTGGCGCCGGGGTGTTGCGGCTGGCCCGCCTGCGCGAGGCGGCGCAGCCGGTGACGCAGGTGATGACACCGATTCTGGAGCGCCTTGCCGAACAGACGGGCGAGACGGCGCATGTCTCTCTCCTGTCGGGGCGCGATCTGGCGAATGTCGGCGTCGTTGAAAGCACCCGCGCCAACCGCGTGCATATCGAACCTGGGCTGGCGCTGCCGCTGCATGCGACGGCCTCGGGCATCGCGTTCTCGGCCTTTGCCCGGCCCGAACAGACCGAACGCGCGCTGGCCCGCCGCCTGACAGCGGTCACCGGCACCACGCCGACCACGCGCGAGGCGCTGGCCCTCCAGATCCAGCGCGCCCGCACACGGGGCTGGGCGGTGGCCGACCAGACCTATGAATCCGAGGTGTATGGCCTGGCCGTGCCGATCTTTGGCGCCGATGGTTTCGCCTGTGGCGCGCTGGCCGTCGCCGTGCCCTCGTCACGCGTGACGCCTGCCTATGAGCGCAACATCCTGTCTGCCCTCGCCCCTGCCGCACTGGATGCGACACGGGGTCTGGGCGGGCGCGTGCCCCCCCATCACCAGATCAGCGATCAGGAGTAACCGATGCCCAAGGACGAGAATTTCCTCAAGGCCAACAACGCCCGCCACCTGTGGCACCCGATGGCGCATCCGGCCGACATGAAAGCCAACCCGCCCGCCATCATCACCGGCGGCAAGGGCGTGCGCATTACCGATGTCGACGGGCACGAGGTGGTCGATGGCGTGGGGGGGCTTTGGAACGTCAACCTCGGCTATTCCTGCGAGCCGGTGAAGGCCGCCATCGCCGCACAGCTTGACCGGTTGCCCTATTACTCGATCTTTCGCGGCACATCGAACGATGCGGTGATCGAACTGTCGGAAGAGCTGAAGGACTTCTTTGCCCCCGACGGACTGACGCGCGCCTTCTATACCAGCGGCGGCGGCGACAGCGTGGAAACCGCGCTGCGGCTGGCGCGGCAATATCACAAGATCCGGGGCGAGGCCGGGCGCACCAAGTTCCTGAGCCTGAAAAAGGGCTATCACGGCACGCATTTCGGCGGGGCTTCGGTCAATGGCAACGCCAATTTCCGCACCGCGTACGAGCCGATGCTGCCGGGGTGCTTCCATATCCCCGCGCCGCTCCCCTATCGCAACCCCTTCAACGAGACCGACCCGGCGAAACTGGCGCAGTTGTGCCTCGCCGCGCTCGAAGACGAGATCGCCTTTCAGGGCGCGGGCACCATCGCCGCCTTCATCATGGAGCCGATCCTGGGCGCAGGCGGGGTGATCCCGCCGCATGCCAGCTTCATGCCGGGCGTCGCCGAGATCTGCAAAAGGAACGGCATCCTGCTGATTGCCGACGAGGTCATCACGGCCTTTGGTCGCACCGGGGCGTGGAGCGGCAGCCGCCTTTGGGGCGTTAAACCGGACTTCATGTGCACCGCCAAGGCGATCACCAATGGCTATTTCCCCTTTGGCGCGGTGATGATCGCCGAGGGGGTGGTCGAGGTCTTCGAAAAGGACACCACCGGCAAGGCGGCCATCGGGCATGGCTATACCTACTCGGGCCACCCCGTCGGCGCGGCAGCAGCCATCGCCTGCCTCGCCGAGACAAAGCGGCTGAACGTGGTTGAAAACGCAGCGGCGCGCGGGGCACAATTGTGGGCCGGGATCAACGCGCTAAAGGCCAAATACCCGGTGATCGGCGATGTGCGCGGCGGCCACGGGCTGATGCTGGCGCTGGAGATGGTCGCCGATCGCAGCACCAAGGCCGCCCCGGACAAGGCACTGCCGGGCAAGGTGCAAACGGTGGCGTATCAGGCCGGGGCGATGGTGCGGGTCTCGGGCGCGAACATCATCCTTTCGCCGCCCTTGGTGCTGACGGCGGCTGACGCGCAGATCATCCTCGACGCGCTGGATGCGGGGTTCGCAGCCCTGTAAGGCCGCGCTGGCGGCTGCGTCGGAGTGGGGGTTTCAAACCCCCGCTCGCCCTTGGGGCATTTGAGGCTCGGTGAAGGCCCTCAGGGCGCCGGGCGCAGCGAGCCAGCCAGAGCACTGATACCCAGCGCCATCAGGGCGATGAGGGCAAAGGCCGTGGGCAAGCTGGTGGCCTGCGCGACGGCGCCAATGGCGACCGGGCCCAGCACCATGCCGCCATACCCCAGCGTCGCCACGCCAGCGATCGCGCGGCCGGGCGGGATATGCGGGTCGTTCGCGGCGCGAGAGAAGGCCAGCGGCACGACGACCGAATACCCCAGACCCACCAGCGCGAAACCGGCAAGGCCGGTGGCCAGCGTGGCGCCCAGAAGCGCCGTCACCAGCCCGGCAGCGGCGAGCAGCCCGGCGATCTGCGCCGCCTTCACCGCGCCCAGCCGGTTGATGACCCGCCCGGCGCCCAGTCGTGCCGCCATCATCGCCACGGAATAGACCCCATAGCCCAACGCAGCGCGGGCTTCGGTGGTACCGGCGACGTCGATCAGAAACACCGCCGACCAGTCGGCCATCGCACCCTCGCCGACCGAGGAACACAGCGCCACCACCCCCACCGCCACCAGCACCCTCGGCGGCAGGGCAAAGCCTGCCCCGGCAGCGCTGCGGGCCGAAGGCCAAGGCAGGGCCGCCGCCCAGAACGCCAGCGTGGCAAAGACCGCCGCTCCGACGGTGAAATGCACGCCGACCCCGAGACCCAACGCCACCGCGCCCCAGCCCGAGAGCGCGCCCAGCCCCGCACCAAGGCTCCACATCGCGTGGAAGGCGGGCATGATGGTGCGGCCCAGCGCACGCTCGACCTCGGCGGCCCAGGCGTTCATCGTGACATCCATCGCCCCGTGCCCCGCGCCGAACAGCACCAGCAGCGCCCCCAGCGCCAGCGGCGAGGGGGCCAGCGCCAGCAGGGGCAGCGCGGCGGCATAGATCAGGGCGATGGCGCGCGTCGCGGTGGCCGCGCCGATCCGGTCGCTCAGCCGCCCGGCCAGTGGAAAGGACAGGATCGCCCCGGCCGCGAGGCACAAGAGGATGCGCCCCAGCGCGCCGGGCTCCAGCGCAAAGGCCTGCACAAAGGCCGGAATGCGCGAGGCCCAGAGGCCAAAGAGGGCGCCGTTAAGCAGAAACATCGCCGAAACGGCCAGACGGGCGCGCAGCATGGGCTCTCCTGTGCGAGACATGCAAAAGGGGCCGGTGCACAACCGGCCCCTTGCTGGGATGGGGGTGTCACACGGACACAGCGCCGCTCAGGTCACGGGCAAAGGCCGCCCATGAGCAGTTCCTGACGCGCCAGACCGACGTTGATTCGCTGGAAGGTGCCGACGGTACCGACACGGCTCACCGAGGTGGCCGTGCACTGCAGCGCGGCCAGAATCTCGGCCACGGTGGCGGTGGGTTTGGCCTGGCGGAGTTGCGCAAAGGCCCCGGCGACATGCGGCGTTGCCATCGAGGTGCCGCTGAGCACGGCGGTCTCACGGCGATAGTTGATATAGGCGGCCTCGATATTCACGCCGGGGGCCATCAGGTCGACCAGACCGTTGGCCTGATTCGAAAAGCTGGCGATGGCATCGCTGTCGTCGGTCGCGCCGACCGTGACCGCGTTGCTGATGCAGGCGGGAAAACCTACGCCATCGGTGTAATAGCTGTTGCCCGAGGCGATCACCACGGCAACGCCCAGCGAGGTCAACTGGTCGACGACCGCCGTATAGGCGGGCAGTTCGCTGTCGCAACTGGACGCGTAATACCCACCACCGAGGCTGAGGTTGGCCGAGGCGATGTCATAAAACGGCGCCATGGCCGCGACGCGCTCAAGCCCGGCGATCTGGTCGGACTGGAACGCCAGCACGCAGTCGCTCCCGCCCGAGCAATAGGTCGACGGGAACCGGCTGAACACCTGAATGGCAATCAGTTGCGCGGCCGGGGCGACGCCGCGCATGGCCCGCGGGAAGCGACCCAGCACCGTGGCGGCGACGTGGGTGCCGTGCCCGCAGCCAGAGATCGACGCGTCGCAATTGGGGGCGACACGGCCGCCGGTTTCCGAGGTGACACCACCGCGGCACAGCGACGTCGAGCCATAGAACGAATCATTCGACGAATAGCAGGCCGACGAGAGGACCGCGTCATCAAAGGCCCGGTGGCGATAGTAGAAGCCGGTATCCAGCACCGCGGTCGCCCAGCCGGAGCCATCGACGCCCCGCCGCCAGAGGCCGCGCGACCCGATCACCGCGGTGCTGGTATCCAGCAGCGGCGGCAGCGGAACATCCTCGTGGATCGAGGTGACGCCGGGGGTGGTGGCAAGGCGCTGCACCTCGGCCGCGGTCAGCGACAGGGTGGTGTAGGGAATGGTCTCGAAACTGCGGACGACCGAATCGGCGCCGAACACTGCCGAAACCTGTGCCGCCGCCGCCGAAATCGCCTGACGCTGGCTTTCCACCGCGCTGGCGTCCAGCGTGCCCTCGGGCGCGGCGGGCACGTTGAGCCCGACGATCACCCGGACCTGACCCAGTGATTCCGCACGGGACACAAGGGCCGACGCCGCTGCCGCCAGTGAAGGCGCCTGCGCTGACGCGGCCAATGGCGCGATCAGACCGGTCGCCAGAAGCCCCAAGGCGCCCAGCCCTCGCAGGACGCTATTTGAAAAATAACCGTGCTTCATTATCCGACCCATTCGTTGAAAACACTGTCTGCGACCCTTCCTGGCCGCCATGTGCGAAACTTTAGAGAAGTTGGCGAGAGTTGTCACGCTGTCTGGCACGGACCTCACGTCAATTGATCGGCCGGACTCAGACCAAAAAACCGCCCGCCGGACCAAAAGCCCAGCCAATCCTGCCCCTCGATCTGCCCCGGCACGGCAAGGTCGACAAGCCGGTAGAAACTCTTGCGGTCGATCAAGGCCTCGAGTCCGGCGCGAATCATCACATAGGGGGCGGGTTCGCCGCTGGACGGGTCGCGCATCACGCGGATCGGATGGATGGGCCCGGCCTCGGCGTTGTCACCAACATTGGTGTGAAAGGTCAGGCTCTGGCCCTCGCCCTGCCCTGTGGCGGTGAAATCGACCGCGACAAAGGGCGCGTCATCAACCCGGATACCGACCTTTTCGACGGGGGTAACCAGATAATAGCGCCCCTCTTCCAGTTTTAGAATGGTCGAGAACAGTCGCACCAGCGGCGCACGGCCAATCGGCGTGCCCAGATAGAACCACGTGCCATCACGCGCGATGCGAATGTCCAGATCGCCGCAGAACGGCGGGTTCCACAGGTGCACCGGCGGCAAACCGCCCCCTTTCGCCGCCTTGCCCGCCGCCGCAGCGAGGGAATCCGCACTGGGTGTCACATTGTCTTGTGGCTTTGGCATTTTGTCCAAACTGGTCTGGGCGAAGGGGTTCATCGTGGCATATAACCCCCCAGACAGAAAGATCACGCCCCGGAGGATGCGCATATGAGCGACAATTTGGTCCCGGCGATCGAGGCACTGGCCGAACGGCTGGCGCAGGCCCGCGCCGCCATCGCCCCGCGCTTCATCGGGCAGGAGGCGGTGGTCGACCTCTCGCTGGCCGCACTGCTCAGCGGCGGGCATGCATTGCTGGTCGGGCTGCCCGGTCTGGGCAAGACCCGTCTGGTCGATACACTTGCCACGGTCATGGGCCTGCACTCGAACCGCATCCAGTTCACGCCAGATCTGATGCCGGCGGATATTCTGGGTTCGGAAGTGCTCGACACCGACGACACTGGCCGCCGCGCGTTTCGCTTTATCGAAGGGCCGGTGTTCTGCCAGCTTCTGATGGCGGACGAGATCAACCGCGCCTCGCCGCGCACACAATCGGCGCTGTTGCAGGCGATGCAGGAGCGCGAGGTCACCATCGCTGGCCAGCATCGCAAGCTGGGCGTGCCGTTCCACGTTCTGGCGACGCAGAACCCGATCGAGCAAGAGGGCACCTATCCCTTGCCCGAGGCGCAACTTGACCGTTTCCTCGTCCAGATCGACGTGCCCTATCCGGACCGCGCGACAGAACGTGCGATCCTGCTGGCCACCACCGGCACCGACGACGCTGCGGTCGGCGCGGTCTTCGGCCCCGCTGATCTGTTGGCGGCGCAGACGCTGATCCGCCGGATGCCGGTGGGTGAAACCGTGGTTGCGGCGATCTTGACGCTGGTGCGCGCCTGTCGCCCCGGCACGCCCGAGGCCGACGCCAGTCTGGGCGACAGCCTGGCCTGGGGTCCGGGGCCGCGCGCCGCGCAGGCCCTGATGCTGGCGGTGCGGGCGCGGGCGCTGTTGATGGGGCGGCTGGCCCCCTCGACCGAGGATGTCGCCGCGCTGGCACGGCCGGTTCTGGTGCACCGCATGGCGTTGAGCTTCGCTGCCCGCGCGCGTGGCGAGGATCTGGGCGCGCTGATCGACCGCGTGGCCTCACGCGCAACCGGCGCTGTCGAGGCCGCTGCGTGACACGGCCAGCCCCCTGCAACGCCGCGCGGATGGAGCGCGCATTGTGATCCCCCCCGGCCCCGCCCTGCGCCGCTCGGCCGAGGCGCTGTCGGGCGCGTTGCCGCCCCTTTTGGTGGCGGCCGAACATCTGGCCAACTCGGTGCTTCCCGGTGGCCACGGCCGCCGCCGCGCCGGTCCGGGGTCCGAGTTCTGGCAGTTCCGCCCGGCGCATCCGGGCGACGGGGTGAATGCGATTGACTGGCGGCGCTCGGCGCGCGGCGATGAGGTCTTCGTGCGCGAGACCGAATGGCAGGCGGCGCGGGCGGTGACGCTGTGGGTCGATGGCGGCGCGGCGATGGGCTTTTCCGGCGACCGCCAGCGCCCGACAAAAGCCGCGCGCGCCCGACTGCTGGCGCTGGCTTTGGCATTGGCGCTGCTGCGCGGCGGCGAGCGGGTCGGCCTGGCCGAGGCCGGGCTGCCGCCGCGCGCCGGGCGGGCGCAATCGGCACTGTTGGCCGATGCGCTGGCACTAGAGGGGGACCTGGGCGGCGAGCATGGCGCGCTTGACCTCGGCGCCGCGCCGATCGGCGGGCATGTCGTGCTGTTTTCCGATTTCCTCGGTGATCTGGCCGGGGTCGAGGCGGCGCTGGCGTTGGCCTCGGCGCGGATGATGCGCGGCATTCTGGTGCAGGTGCTGGACCCGGTCGAAGAGGACTTTCCCTTTGACGGCCGCACCCGGTTTGAAAGCATGTCGGGCCATCTGCGGTTTGAGACCCTGCGTGCTGCCGATCTGCGGGCGGAATACCGCGCCCGGCTGGCTGCGCGCAAGGATCGGCTGGCAGCGCTGGCGCGGCACTCGGGCTGGCACGCAACGACGCTGCACACCGACCGCGCCCCGGCCGAGGGGCTCTTGTGGCTTTATCAGGCGATCGGTGGGGGGCATCGATGACCCTGCTGGGCGCACTCGGGTTTTCAACGCCGTGGATCCTGTGGTCGCTGCTGGCGCTGCCGATCCTGTGGTGGCTGTTGCGCGCCGTGCCACCAGCACCGGTGCGCCGCCGCTTCCCCGGCATCGCCCTGCTACTCGGCCTGCGCGACCGTGATCCCGAAAGCCAGCGCACCCCATGGTGGCTGCTGGCGTTGCGGGTCGCTGCGCTGACGGCGCTGATCGTGGCGCTGGCCGGGCCGGTGCTGAACCCGACGCGCGCGCTTCCCGGTCAAGGGCCACTCCTGATCGCACTCGATGCCTCTTGGGCCAGTGGCCGCGACTGGCCGCGCCGGATCGAGCGGGTCGGCCGCGCGCTGGAGGCGGCGCAGCGCGAGGGGCGGCTGGTGACGGTGATCGCCCTCAGCGACCCTGCGCCCGAGGCGCTGGAGTTCCGCGATGCCGGGCATTGGCGCGAGCGGCTGGCCGGGCTGGCGCCGCGCCCGTGGTCGCCGGGGCCCGAACTGCCGGGCTGGGTCGCCGGGTTGCCCGAGGGCGTGGAAACCTTGTGGATCAGCGACGGCCTTGCCCGCGATGGCCGCGGAGGCTTGCTGGCGGCGCTCGCCGAACGCGGGCCGCTGCAGGTGTTCGAACCCGCCTCGCCGGTCTATGCCTTGGCGCCTGCCGCCTTTGACGGCGAAGCCGTGACCCTGACAGCCCGGCGCAGCCTTGGCGCGGCCGCCGACCTCACCCTCTTGGCCATCGGCCTCGACCCTGTCGGGGTCGAGCGCGAATTGGCCCGCGCGCCATTGGTCTTTGCCGAGGGCGCACTCAGTGCCGAGGCCCGGCTGGTGCTGCAACCCGAATTGCGCAACCGCATCACCCGGTTCCAGATCGACGGCGCGCGCGGCGCCGGCGCCGTCAGCCTGACCGACGACAGCCTGCGGCGACGCAAAGTGGCGCTGCTGACGGTGCGCGAAGGCAATGAATCGCTCGCCCTGCTGTCGCCGCTGCACTACCTGCGCGAGGCCTTGGCGCCCTCGTCCGATCTGGTGGAATCCGCCTCGCTGGATGACCTGCTGCTGACCGGGCCGGATGTGCTGGTGCTGGCCGACATGCCGGGCATGACCGCCTCGGAAACCACCGCGCTCACCGATTGGGTCGCGGGCGGCGGGCTGCTGTTGCGCTTTGCCGGGCCGCGCATGGCGGGCGCCGGGGCCAATGCGGCAACCGGCTCGACACTGAGCGCGCCGGGTGACGACCCGTTGCTGCCAGTGCGGCTGCGGGCGGGCGGTCGCAGCGTCGGCGGCGCGATGAGCTGGGGCGATCCGCGCGGCCTCGCGCCCTTTGCCCAGACCTCGCCCTTCGCCGGGCTGACGGTGCCTGCGGATGTCGGCATCCGTGCGCAGGTGCTGGCTCAACCCGGCCCCGATCTGGCGGCGCGCACCATCGCCGCACTCGAGGACGGCACGCCGCTGGTCACCCGGGCGGCGCGCGGCGCCGGGCAGGTGGTGCTTTTCCATGTCACGGCGAATGCCGAATGGTCGAACCTGCCGCTTTCCGGGCTGTTCGTGGCGATGCTGGAACGCCTCGCGGTCTCGGCACGCTCGGCCCTGCCCGAGGCGGGCGAGATGGCCGGGACGCTCTGGCTGCCTGAGGACATCATGGACGGGTTCGGACAGCTGACCGACGCAGGCGAGCGGGCCGCCGTGGCGGGCGAGGATCTGGCGCCGCTGCTGGCCGGGCTGCAGGCGCCGGGGCCTGACCTGCCGCCGGGCCTCTATGCCGGCACCGCGCTGCGGCTGGCGTTGAACGCCACCACCGCGCAGACCCCGCTGACTGCTGCCGACTGGCCGCTGGGCACTGCGCTGGAAACCGGGTTGAGCCAGCCCGAAACCCCGCTGGCCGGGTATCTCTTTGCGCTGGCCGCCGCGCTGCTGATGGTGGACGCGCTGGCCACACTGGCGCTGGGCGGACGGCTCCTGCGCGCTGCGGTCCTGCTGCTGGCACTCGGCAGCGCCCCGCAGGCCGAGGCGCAACCCCTTGACCCCAACCTGCTGGCTGCGACCGATTCCGTTGTTCTGGCGGCGGTGATCTCGGGCGATGCGCAGGTGGATCGGGTGGCGCTGGCCGGGTTGCAGGGCCTGTCAAACGCGCTCTTCCTGCGCTCGTCGGTGGAACCGGCGGCGCCGATGGCGGTCAATATCGAAACCGACGAACTGGCGGTTTTTCCCTTTCTCTATTGGCCGGTGACCGAGGACAGCGCCCTGCCTTCCGACGGCGCGAATGCGCGGCTGAACCGCTATTTGCGCTCGGGCGGGATGATCCTGTTCGACACGCGCGACGCCGAAACCGCCCGACTGACGGGTGGGCTGACCGGCGCTGCCCGGCAGTTGCAGCGTATCGCCGCCGGGCTGGACATTCCCCCGCTGGAGCCGCTGCCTGCCGACCATGTGCTGACACGCACCTTTTATCTGCTCGGCTACTTCCCCGGCCGACATGCCGATGGAACCGTCTGGGTCGAGTCCGCCCCCCCCGATGCCCAGCGCGCCGAGGGGATGCCGTTTCGCAACCTCAACGACGGGGTGACGCCGGTGGTGGTGGGGTCGAACGACTGGGCCGCCGCATGGGCCGTGGACGCCCAAGGCATGCCACTGCTGCCGATCGGGCGCGGCGCGGCGGGCGAGCAACAGCGCGAGATGGCGCTGCGCTTTGGCATCAACCTCATCATGCATGTGCTCTCGGGCAACTATAAATCCGATCAGGTCCATGTTCCGGCCCTGCTGGAAAGGCTGGGGCAATGAGTGGCACAACCCTGATCTTCGCCCCCCTGCTGGGCTGGCCGCTGGTCTGGACGCTGGCCGCTTTTTCCGTGTCGGTCGTCGCGCTGGCGCTCTGGCGCGGGCTGGCGGGATGGGGGCTCAGGGCGCTGGGGCTGGCACTGATCCTGACGGCGTTGGCCAACCCCTCGCTGCAAACCGAGGACCGCCAGCCACTGCCCGACATCGCGCTGATTCTGCGCGACGACAGCGGGTCGAACCGGCTGGCCGGACGCGCCGCGCAGGTTGACGCCGCCGAGGCGCATCTGCAGGCCGAACTGACGCGTCTGGGCATCGAGATCCGCAACGCGAGCACCGGTGACGCGCCTGACAATGGCGGATCGCGGCTGAACGAGGGGCTGGCCATCGCGCTGGCCGACCTGCCGCGCGACCGGCTGGCGGGGGTTTTTGTGCTGTCGGACGGGCTGGCGCATGACGCCAACGGCACCCCGCCGCCCGCGCCGCTGCACCTGCTGCAAACCGGCGAGCCGGGCGACTGGGACCGCCGGGTGATCGTGCGCAACGCACCGGCTTATGGCATTCTGGGCGAGACGCTGAACCTGACCTTGCGCATCGAGGACGAAGGCGCCGTGCCCGACGCGCTGCGCCGCCAACCCGCGCGCATCGGCTATGCACTGAACGGCGACGAACTGCGCTTTGCCGAGGCGCCGGTTGGCGTCGACATGAACCTCGACCTCACGCTCGATCGTGGCGGGCTGAACGTGCTGCGCTTTGTTCTGGCGCCAGAAACGGGCGAGTTGACCGACCGCAACAACGCCGCTGTGGTGCAGATCAACGGCATCCGCGACCGGCTGCGGGTTCTGCTCGTCTCGGGCGAGCCGCACACCGGCCAGCGCACATGGCGCAACCTGCTCAAATCGGACCCCTCGGTCGATCTGGTGCATTTCACCATCCTGCGGCCGCCGGACCGGCAGGATGGCGTGCCGGTCAACGAACTTTCGCTGATCGCCTTTCCGACGCGCGAACTTTTCGTCGAGAAGATCAACGAATTCGATCTCATCATCTTTGACCGCTATCGGCGGCGCGGCATCCTGCCCAACGCCTATTTCGACAACATTCGCCAATATGTCGAAAACGGCGGCGCGTTGCTGGTCGTTGGTGGTCCGGAAACCGCCAGCGCCGAAAGCATCTTCTATTCGCCACTTGGGCAGATCTTTCCGGCAGAGCCCGGCGGACGGGTGTTCGCGCAGGCCTTCACGCCGCTGGTTTCGGCCATCGGCGCCCGGCACCCGGTGACAGCCGGGCTCGACGCCGACTGGCCGGGCGAGACCGCCGATGCCGTGCCCGGCTGGGGCCGCTGGCTGCGCCAGATCGACCTGACCCCGCGCAGCGGCGAGGTGCTGATGGAAGGCGCGGGCCAGCGGCCGCTGCTGGTGCTCGACCGTGTGGGTCAAGGGCGGGTGGCGCTGCTCGGCTCGGATCAGGCCTGGCTTTGGGATCGCGGCTTTGAAGGCGGCGGGCCACAGGCCGAACTGCTGCGGCGGCTGGCGCATTGGATGATGCGCGAACCCGATCTGGAGGAAGAGGCGCTGGCCGCAGATGCGCAGGGGTTGACGCTGACAGTCACCCGCCGCTCGCTGCTCGATGCGCCGCATGCCGTGACCATCACCCGACCCGATGACAGCACGCTGGAACTGCCCCTGACCGAAGTCGCGCCGGGTCGCTTTTCCGCCCGCATCGAAGGCGACGAGCCGGGGCTTTACCGGCTGCGCTCGGGCGACCTCGACACTGTTGCCGTGTTGGGCACCGCCAATCCGCGCGAATACGAACGCGTCATCGCCGGGGCCGAAGCCCTGATGCCGCTGACCGAGGCGACGCGGGGTGGCATCGCACCCTTTGCCGCGGGCCTCTCGTCGCTGCGGCTGGTCGAGGCAGGCCGCCAGGCCTGGGGCCGCGGCTGGCTGGGCGTCACGCCAAGGGGCGCCTATGTCACCGTGGACTTGCGGCTGACGCCGGTGCTGCCAGCCTGGCTGTGGCTGGTGCTGGGCAGCGGCCTCATGCTGGCGGCCTGGCTGCGCGAAGCGCGACGCTGACGGCAGAAAAGGGGGCATTCTGCCCCCTCTTCGCTGCGCGAATTCACCCCCTGAGGATATTTGAAGAGCAAAGAAGGGACGGTTTCGTTCTTCTCTTTGGGTCAAACTTCCTCCAGACGCCGCCGCGAAGGGTGGCCAAAGGTCTCCAGTCGTGGCTGGATGGAAGACCAGTGGCGGGTCACAATGAACCCCAAAAGGCGGACGAAACTGCCGCGGTAGACGCCCCGGGTGCTGGATTCGGTGTCGGTGTTTGAACGTGATTCAGATAATCCGCGCCGGGATGGCAGTCCCCGCTCCAGAAAATCCACCGAGGCGGGCGCAAATTTGCGCCCATTCTTGCGCTCAGCTGGTATTTTACGCTTTTAATACAAAGGCATGGTAGGCCCGGAGGGACTCGAACCCCCAACCAAGGCGTTATGAGCGCCCTGCTCTGACCATTGAGCTACAGGCCCAGCCGGAACCTGACTATCAGGTCTCGCGCCCCGGTCAAGAGAACGGCGCCAGCGCTGCCTGAACGCCTTTCGGCAAGGTGGCGCGGATCAGGCGGTAGGACGCCTCGATCCGGTGGCGGAGTTCGTCGGGATCGGTGCATGCAGGCAGCTTGACCCAGCTCTTGTGGAAATAGGGCGCCTTGCGGGCAATGCCGGCGGCGATCAGCATCTCGGCCGTCTCGACCGAGTCGGTCTTGACGCTGACGCCGTCGCCCCCCTCGGCCAGCGCGGCAAAGATCTTGCCGCCGACCTTCCAGACGTCATGCTCGAGCCCGAATGGCTGCGAGACCTCGGCCCCCGGGAGCGCGGCGCAGAGGGGCGTGAGGCGTTGATCATGGCTCAGCCTTTGGTCAGGGACAGGATCAGGTCGGGGTCTGCGAGCGCGCGGGAGCGGGCGGGACGGGGCGTCAGGCGGCGACCGATCAGCACCGCCAGCAGACCCGCGCCGAAGATGGCCAGCAGGGGCGGTAAAGCGTTCATGCCAGAGCCCGCCATCGGATTGCCCATCAGCCACTGCACCGACTTGAGCACCGCTGCTATCGCCAGCACCACGCCCGACACCACCGCCGCCAACCCGCCCAGCAGGACAAGGCCCTGCGCCAACGCCTGCCCCTTCACGGCGCCGCGCGGCCTGGGAGGCGCGAACACCTCCAGCGCATAGCGGCCCGGTGTGATGTCGATCTTCTGGCCCATTGCACAGCGGCCAAGACCACCCTTTGGAGTGACGTCACTGCCGTTCAGCGGGTCGCGGGCCATGTATTCGGCGCCGCAGACCCAGAGCGCGCCCGAGGGGACCAGCAGGGCGCCGCGAAAAACCGGCGCCTGCGGCCCGCCCGCCTCATCAATCCGCACCTCGACCCGGTGCTGCCCGTCGCCGCCGGTGTCACCGACCCAGACAAGGCCGTGGTTGCGCAGCGCTTCCATCAGCCCTGCCGGGTCATCACCGACCCGCGCGTCGAAATCCTTGGGCAGTGCTGCGGGATCAAAGGAACAGAGGGTTGCGCCGTCGGTCCTGGCCTCGATCCGATGCCTCATGGGCGGCCCCGCTGCGGTTTGCCCCCTCAGGATGCCAGACCCGCCCGCGCCGATCAACGGGCGTGCAGGGTGGCCCGTCGCAGCGTCAGGCCGTCGCCAGCCATTGCCACGCCAGCCAAAGGATCAGGGCCAAGGGCACGCCCCAGATCACCGAGGCGCGGAAAGCGCCGACCAGCGTGCCGCGCAGGATCAGGCTGGCGGCCTCGTTTCGGGCGGCGTTGCTGACCCTTCCGGACATGCCGCGCATCAGGGCGACGGCGGCGCGCGTGTGCTCGGATTTCTGCGCCTGCCACAGGGTCAGGGAATAGGCGGCATGCACCAGCGTCGGCACCATGGTGGTGAACACCATCAGCCACAGGGCCAGCCCCTGCCACGGGTCGGCCCGCGCCGCCAGCCAATAGGCGCGCCAGTCAAAGGGCAGGCCGGCGGGGTGGATTGTGGCCCAGAGGTCGAGCAACCCGACCAGCCCGGCGAGGAGCAGGGCAAGGCAGATGGCCCCGGCGATGAGGTCAATGAACAGATGCGCCGCCAGCCCCCATGCGCCGGGCCGCCGCTGGGCCATGTCGGCCAGCAAGGCGCGGGTGATCGCCAGCGACAGCCAGTCGGCAAGGGCATTGGCGAGGGGGAGGAGGAGGTAGAGGAATACGACTACTGCCACTTGATCTGGCTCACTCGCAAAAGCAACAACTACCGCTCCGGCAGCTGTAGCCGTAACTGTAATGGCACCAAAAACGGCAACAGCGTAAACAACGGCCCCGGCAATCGCTAGGCCAAATGCGCCAGCTCCGGCGAGGGCAAAGGCATCTAGTACCTCTAAAGCACTTGCAACAAAACGGACGAGAGCGACAGCAAAAACTATCGAGCCGAACGCGGCAAAGAGATATGAAACCATTGGGAACCACCAAGACGCATTAAAGATAAAGTGCAGTTGTGAGGTGCTTGGGGCGATTCTCGTCTCAAAGAAACCATGCAGTTTCTTTGACCATCTTCCGGCCCGTGAAAATATCCATGCTGCGCAAATGATTGCAGTCAACAAGGCTCCACTTCGCCAAAGCCGTTCGATCCATTCCGTTTCTTGACGAAACAACTGTAGTCCACCAGGCGAGTTTTGATTGGCGATCTGCCAGCCGATCAACGCAGCCAGCAGGGGATAGATGAACGCTAGCGTCAGCGAGATGTTGAAGGCGCGCCATCCCAGTTTGGGGCCATAGACCCCCTCGACCCAGCCCAGCAGGCGGGTCAAGGACAGGTAATAGCCCGCCGCCGACTTGCACTCATGCCGCGCTATCAACCGCTCGCGATAGGAGGCGTCAGCGACCTGTGCCTCGATGGTGCGTGTCCAGTGCGAATGCAGGTAGATCCCGAGGGCAACCAGAACGCCCGCGAAGGTTGCGATACCGCCGAATTGTCCCCAGTCCACCACGCACTCCTGCGACCCCGCCCTGTATCGAACCCGCCCACCCCCCGCTTTGTCAACCCGCCCCGCCACGGGGGTTGCGCATTGATCCCGCGCCCGCGATGGGATAACGCGGCGCAAACCACACCGGGGGCCGCGATGACCACGAAGAACGGACTGACCTATGCGCAGGCTGGGGTCGATATCGACGCGGGCAATGCGCTGGTCGAGCGCATCAAGCCCGCCGCCAAGCGCACGGATCGCCCCGGCACGATGGGGGGTCTTGGCGGTTTTGGCGCGCTGTTCGATCTGAAGGCGGCGGGGTTCTCGGACCCGGTGCTGGTGGCCGCGACGGACGGCGTGGGCACCAAGCTGAAGATCGCCATCGACACCGGGCTGGTGGACACGATCGGCATCGATCTGGTGGCGATGTGCGTCAACGATCTGGTGTGTCAGGGGGCCGAGCCGCTGCTGTTCCTCGATTATTTTGCCACCGGCAAGCTGGATGTCGATCAGGCCACGCGCATCATCAACGGCATTGCCGAAGGCTGCGCGCAATCGGGTTGTGCGCTGGTGGGCGGCGAGACGGCGGAAATGCCGGGGATGTATCACGGCAAGGATTTTGACCTCGCCGGGTTCGCCGTAGGCGCGATGGAGCGCGGCACGCATCTGCCGCAGGGCGTGATGGCGGGCGATGTGCTGCTGGGGCTGGCCTCGAACGGGGTGCATTCGAACGGCTATTCGCTGGTGCGCAAGGTGGTGGAGCGGGCCGGGCTGGCATGGGACGATCCCTGCCCCTTTGCCGAAGGGTCGGTGGGGCAAGTGCTGCTGGCGCCGACGCGGCTCTATGTGAAGCAGGCGCTGGCGGCGATCCGGGCGGGCGGGGTGCATGGACTGGCGCATATCACCGGCGGCGGGCTGACGGAAAACCTGCCGCGCGTGCTGCCCGAGGGGCTGGGCGCGACCATCGACCTGACCTCGTGGCCGCTGCCGCCGGTGTTCGGCTGGATGGCCGGGGTCGCGGGGTTCGATCAAGCGGAACTGCTGAAGACGTTCAATTCCGGCATCGGCATGATCGCGGTCGTGGCCGCTGACAGGGCCGAGGCGCTGGCCACCTTGCTGCGCGCTGAGGGCGAGACGGTTTACACGCTGGGCCATGTCACGAAGGGGCAAGGCGTCACCTATGGCGGTGCGATCCTGTGATGAAGCGGGTCGCCCTGATGATCTCAGGCGGCGGCTCGAACATGCTGGCGCTGGTTCGGGCTATGCAGGGCGATTTCCCCGCGCGGCCCGTTCTGGTGCTGGCCAATGACCCTTTGGCGGGTGGGCTGGCCAAGGCCGAAGCGCTGGGCATCCCGACGGCCTGCGTCGATCACCGGCCCTATCGCGGCGACCGCGCGGGGTTTGAGGCGGCACTGCTGCAACCCCTGTTGCAGGCGGCCCCGGATATCGTCTGCCTCGCGGGCTTCATGCGCATTCTGACGCCGGAATTCACCCGACTGTTCGCCGGGCGGATGCTGAACATCCACCCCTCGCTGCTGCCGAAATACCCCGGTTTGCACACCCATCAGCGTGCCTTGGACGCGGGCGATGCCGAGGCCGGGTGCACTGTTCATGAGGTGATCGCTGACCTTGATGCCGGGCCGATCCTGGGTCAGGCGCGGGTGCCGGTGCTGGCGGGCGACACCGCCGCGACACTGGCTGAACGGGTGCTGGAGCAGGAGCATCGGCTTTACCCTGCCGTCCTGCGCCGGTTCGCGGCGGATCAGCGCGCGCCCCTGTTTCTATAGCCCACGAGTCAGTTCGGGCCAGTCGCGCCGCAGGGCCGCGTCAAAGCCGGTGGCCGAGCGGTCGATGACCAGCCCCAGCGCGGCCAGCGCAGGGCCCGGGTCAAAGCGCAGCGCCTCGATCCGGCCGGCAACCGGGGCGCGGTGCAGTTTCAGGCGGTCATGCAGGGCGCGCAGGGCCGATGGGTCGCCGCGTGCGGCCATCGCGGCGCGCACCTGTGCCTGCCGGTGCGGCCCCAGAAAACTCTCCCATTGCGGCGGCGGGTGGCTGGCGTAGCGCAGCAGCTTGACCAGCCAATGCAGCGGCGTCAGCCCGTCCAGATGCAGCAGAACCGTGCTGGTCGAGGCATGCCCCTTGACCGGGCCCAACGGCGAATGCGGGCCATGCGGCCAAAGCTCCAGCGCTTGCCCGCGACGGGTGGCCTGCTTGCCCGCCTCGTGCCCGACCAGCCCCTTGCGGGTCAACTCAGTGGCCTCGTCGGGCTGGGGGATCAGGTAGAGCCCCTCGAACAGGTCCTGTGGGTCAGGGCGGGCAAAGACCCTCTCGCGCACCAGAAACCGCAACCGGGCCTTGTGCGCGGGCATTGCCGCCAACTCGTCAGCCAGCGGGCGAAGCGACAGCAGGAATTCGTCGGCGTCCAGATGCACCAGCCATTCGGTCAGGCCCAACCCATAGGACTGCGTCGCCACCAGCGTCTGCCGTCGAGTCTGCAGGCCGGGCCGCCCGCCGAACCCTTGCCAAAAGGCGGCGTCGCAGCGGACCACCCGCACAAAGGGCAGCGCCGCGGCCTGCGCGGCGACCGGGTCCGCGGGGTCGTCCAGATAAAGATGGATCACCGCCGCACCCATGGCGTGGTGCCAGGCGAGGTTGGCCAGCACCAGCGGGGCAGGCTCGCGCGCCAGCATCACCACGCCCCAGGACCCCGCCGCCGCCTGTGCCGCCCAAACCATGCTGACCGCCTTTCGCAGAGTTGCGTTGTTACACGTCAAAGGGCGCCGGGAAAGGGGCCAGAGCGGCCGTCAATGCACCCCACGCCAAGGCACCAGCGCCATCGCCGCCAGCGCGGCCAGCGCCAGCAGCCCGGCGAGCACCAGAGTCACCGAAGCGCCGAACAGGGACAGTGATCCGGCCATCGCAAAGGGCGAGGCGGCGGCAACCACCATGCGCAGGCTGGCCAGCCGGCCCAGCCGCGCCGCATAGCCCGCCAGCCCGAACAGCGCCAAGGGCACCGTGCCGCGCACCATCGTCGCCAACCCCTGACCGACGCCGAACAGCAGCGCAAAGACCGAGGCCGAGGCCAGCCCGATCGGCGCCACCACCAGCACCCCCACCGCCAGCGCCAGACACCCCATCGCCACCAGCGCGGTCAGCATCGGGTGGCGATGCCCGACAAAGACCATCTCCAGCACTCGCGCCGCCACCTGCGCCGGACCCATCAGCGTGCCCGCCGCTACTGCTGCGGTCTGCGTCAGGCCAAGGGCCACCAGCACCGGCACCCACTGGGCGGAAAAGGCCGACATCACCACCCAACTCAGCGAAAATCCGAGGCCCAACAGCAGCATCGCCCTGCCGTGCAGCGCCACTGGCAGCGGGGTAAAGCCGGTCTCGCTGTCGGTGACGGCGCCATTGGGCGGCACGGGCCGGGCCAGCGACAGATGCAGCGGCAGGCAGATCAGCAGATGCAGCGCGCCAAAGGCCAGATACGTGCCGCGCCAACCCAGCCCCTCCAGCAACACCAGCGTCAGCGGCCAGAACACCGTCGAGGCAAAGCCGCCCAGCAGTGTCATCAGGGTGATCGCCCGCCGTGCGCGCCGCGGCCCGACAGCCTGCGCCAGCGCGGCAAAGGCCGCGTCATAGAGCACCAGCGCCGCCACCACCTCAACCAGCGCTAACGCGGCGAACAGCGTGGCGCCGCCCGTAACCCGCGACAGCAGCACAAAGGCCAGCGCCATCGCCAGCGAGCCCGCGGCCATCATCACCCGCGCGCCCTGCCGGTCGATCAGCCGCCCGGCCAGCGGCGCCAGCAGTGAACCGGCCAGCAGTGCCGCCGACAACGCGCCATAGGCAAAGGTCTGGCTGAGGCCCAATTCGGCGCCCAGCGGGGCAACCATGACGCCAAAGGCGTAATAGATCGTCCCGAATCCGATGATCTGCGTCACGCCCAGCGTGACGACCGGCCGCCACAGCCCCCCTGCGGGCAAGGCCCGCACACCCGTTAGCGCCGCCATCGAACCCCGGTCTCCGAGCCTTGGCGATCACACTCGCCCATCTTGTGATCACACATTTTCAGGCCGTGATCACAAACCAAAGATTTTCCGCATCTGCCGGAGTAATGCACGATTTATTCATTTGTGCCATGTCCGTTGTGTGCCAATACACGCCCAAATTCGCAGCAGACGGGGACATGTCCGTGAACATCCATGAATATCAGGCCAAGGCCTTGCTTCGCAGCTATGGCGTTCCGGTTTCGGACGGCCGCGTCGTTCTTCGCGCCGAAGATGCCAAAACCGCCGCGGGGGGCCTCGACGGCCCGCTCTGGGTGGTCAAGGCGCAGATCCACGCCGGCGGTCGCGGCAAGGGCAAGTTCAAGGAGCCCGAGGCCGGTGAAAAAGGCGGCGTCCGTCTGGCCCGCTCGGTCGAAGAGGCCGAGGCGATGACCAAGCAGATGCTGGGCCGCACCCTCGTCACCCACCAGACCGGCCCGGCGGGCAAAACGGTCAACCGCATCTATATCGAGGACGGCAGCGACATCGCGCGCGAACTCTACCTCGCACTGCTGGTCGACCGGGGCACCTCGCGCATCTCGTTCGTCGTCTCGACCGAGGGCGGCATGGACATCGAAGAGGTCGCCGCCCACACGCCGGAAAAGATCCTGTCCTTCAGCGTCGATCCGGCCTCGGGCCTCAGCGATTTCCACGGCCGCCGCGTTGCCTTTGCCTTGGGCCTGAGCGGCAATCAGGTCAAGCAATGCGTCGCGCTGGTGCGCAATCTCTACCGGGCCTTTGTCGAAAAAGACATGGAGATGCTGGAGATCAACCCGCTGATCGTGATGACCGACGGCAACCTCAAATGCCTCGACGCCAAGGTCGGTTTCGACAACAACGCGCTCTATCGTCAGGCCGACGTGATGGCGCTGCGCGATGAGACCGAGGAAGACCCCAAGGAACTGGCGGCTTCGAAGTTCGACCTCAACTATATCGCGCTGGATGGCGAGATCGGCTGCATGGTCAACGGCGCGGGCCTCGCCATGGCGACGATGGACATCATCAAGCTGTACGGCGCGGAACCGGCGAACTTCCTCGACGTGGGCGGTGGTGCAACCAAGGAAAAGGTCACCGAGGCCTTCAAGATCATCACCTCGGACCCCAATGTGAAGGGGATCCTTGTCAACATCTTCGGCGGAATCATGCGCTGCGACATCATCGCCGAGGGCACCATCGCCGCGGTGCGCGAAGTCGGGCTGAAGGTGCCGCTGGTGGTGCGTCTGGAAGGCACCAACGTTGAACTCGGCAAGGAAATCATCCGCAACTCCGGCCTCAACGTGATCGCCGCCGACAACCTCTCGGACGCGGCGCAGAAGATCGTCAAAGCGGTCAAGGGCTGAGGGCATGACCGTCATCGCGAAAATCGACCCGCCGCTGATCGTCACCTGTGACGGGGTCGCGCACCTGCACGCGCGGCCCTACAAGGCCGATCAGATCAGCATTGGCGAGGAGATCTTCGTCTGGACCGCCAAACGGTCCAGTGGGCATGGCCTTGCCGCGCGCGGCACGGTGCTGGAAACCCGGATCGACAACGTCCCCAATCCCACCGGCACCGGGTCGCACAAGGAACTGGTGCTCTCGGTCCAGATCACCGACGAGGCGCCCCGGCGCCCGCTGGCGATCGACCAGATCACCCCCGAGGGCGATGCCGCGCCGCAGGCCAACACCGCCCGCACCAACCCCAGACAAGCACTCAACAAGATCACGACGCTCGAACCCGCCCTCGCGGCCTTCGTTCGGTCGCATTTCGAGGAAGAATGAAATGGCCATTCTCGTCAACGAAAACACCCGCGTCATCTGCCAGGGCTTTACCGGCTCGCAGGGGACCTTCCATTCCGAACAGGCGATCGCCTATGGCACCAAGATGGTCGGCGGTGTCACCCCCGGCAAGGGCGGCGGCAGCCACCTGAACCTGCCGATCTTCAACTCTGTGCACGAGGCCCGGGCGATGACTCAGGCGAATGCCTCGGTGATCTATGTCCCGCCGCCCTTTGCTGCCGACTCGATCCTCGAGGCGATTGACGCCGAGATGGAGTTGATCGTCTGCATCACCGAGGGGATCCCGGTGCTGGACATGATGAAGGTCAAGCGCGCGCTGGCCAATTCGAAGTCGCGGCTGATCGGGCCGAACTGCCCCGGTGTCATCACGCCGAACGCCTGCAAGATCGGCATCATGCCCGGCCATATCCACAAACGCGGCAGCGTCGGTGTGGTCAGCCGTTCGGGCACGCTGACCTATGAGGCGGTCAAGCAGACCTCGGACCTCGGCCTTGGCCAGTCCACTGCGGTCGGCATCGGCGGCGACCCGATTAAGGGGACCGAGCATCTCGACGTGCTGGAAATGTTCCTCGCCGACCCCGAAACCACCTCGATCATCATGATCGGTGAAATCGGCGGCGCGGCCGAGGAAGAGGCGGCGGAATTCCTCGCCTCCGAGCGCAAAAAGGGCCGCTGGAAGCCCACCGCCGGTTTCATCGCGGGTCGCACCGCGCCCAAGGGCCGTCGCATGGGCCACGCCGGGGCGATCGTTTCGGGCGGCAAGGGCGACGCGGAATCGAAGATCGAGGCGATGAAATCCGCCGGTATCATCGTCGCCGACAGCCCGGCAGGCCTCGGCGCCGCCGTGATGGCGGCGATCAAGGGCTGATCCGATGGGTGCCCGCAGGGGACCATTCAAAACCCGCCCTCGCCGCACCGGCGGGGGCGTTTCCAGATACCGGGCCATGCCGCAGTGCGGCGCAGCCGACATCCAACCCCTCTGAGCGAGGAAGTTCCATGAACGACCACAGCCCCAATGACGCCCTGCGCGCCTCGTCTTTCCTTGACGGGGCGAATGCCGACTATATCGACCAACTCGCCGCCCGCCATGCGCAGGACCCGGCCAGTGTTGATGCCGCCTGGGCGCAGTTCTTCGACGCTGCGGGGGACGACCATGTCACCGCCACCCGTGCCGCGCAGGGGCCGAGCTGGGCCCGCGCCGACTGGCCCCCGACCCCCAGCGATGACCTGACCGCCGCGTTGACGGGCCAATGGCCCGCCGCCCCCGCGCGCGAGAGCAAGGCCGCCGGTGAAAAACTGCGCGCCAAGGCTGAGGAAAAGGGCGTCACGCTCTCCGACGCCCAGGTGCAGCGCGCTGTGCTGGACAGCCTGCGCGCGCTGATGATCATCCGCGCTTATCGTATCCGTGGCCATCTGATCGCCAACCTCGACCCGTTGGCGATGCGCGACGAATCGGTTCACCCGGAACTCGACCCGGCCTCGTATGGGTTCACCGAGGCCGATTTGGACCGGCCGATCTTCATCGACAACGTGCTGGGGCTGCAGGTCGCCTCGATGCGGCAGATCATGGAGATCCTCAAGCGCACCTATTGCGGCACCTTCGCGCTGCAGTTCATGCATATCTCGAACCCGGCCGAGGCGGGCTGGCTGAAGGAACGCATCGAGGGTTACGGCAAGGAGATCACCTTTACCAAGATGGGCCGCAAGGCCATCCTGAACAAGCTGGTCGAGGCCGAGGGTTTCGAGAAGTTCTGCCATGTCAAATTCATGGGCACCAAGCGCTTTGGCCTCGACGGCGCCGAGGCGCTGATCCCGGCGATGGAGCAGATCATCAAGCGCGGCGGCGCGCTGGGGATCAAGGAAATCAACATCGGCATGCCGCACCGCGGCCGTCTGTCGGTGCTGGCCAATGTGCTGTCGAAACCGTACCGCGCGATTTTCAACGAATTCCAGGGCGGCAGCTTCAAGCCCGAGGAAGTTGATGGTTCGGGCGATGTGAAATACCACCTCGGCGCCAGTTCCGACCGCGAATTCGACGGCAATGTCGTGCACCTCAGCCTGACCGCCAACCCCTCGCATCTGGAAGCGGTGAACCCCGTCGTTCTGGGCAAGGTCCGCGCCAAGCAGGACCAGCGCAACGACCCTGAACGCAAGACCGTATTGCCGGTCCTGCTGCACGGCGACGCTGCCTTTGCCGGACAGGGTGTTGTGGCCGAATGCCTGCAATTGTCGGGGATCAAGGGGCACCGCACCGGCGGCTGCATCCATATCATCGTCAACAACCAGATCGGCTTTACCACGGCGCCGCACTTCAGCCGCACCTCGCCCTATCCGACCGACATCGCCCTGATGGTCGAGGCGCCGATCTTCCACGTCAACGGCGACGACCCCGAGGCTGTGGTCCATGCCGCCCGCGTCGCCACCGAGTTCCGCCAGGAATTCGGCAAGGACGTGGTCATCGACATCTTCTGCTATCGCCGCTTTGGTCACAACGAGGGCGACGAGCCCATGTTCACCAACCCGGCGATGTACAACCGCATCAAGAAGCACAAGACGACGCTGCAGCTTTACACCGAGCGCCTTGTTGCCGACGGCCTGATCCCCGAGGGCGAGATCGAGGACATGAAGGCCGCTTTTCAGGCGCATCTGAATGGCGAGTTCGACGCTGCCAAGGAATACCGCCCGAACAAGGCCGACTGGCTCGATGGCCGCTGGAAACAGGTCAAGACCAAGGATCTGGTGAACTATCAGCGCGGCCAGACGGCGATTTCCACGGCGACTCTGGCCGAGGTCGGCACCGGTCTGACCAGCTATCCGGCGGATTTCGACATCCACAAGACGGTCGCCCGCCAACTCGACGCCAAGAAGAAGATGTTCGAAACCGGCGAAGGGTTCGACTGGGCCACGGCCGAGGCGATGGCCTTTGGCAGCCTGCTGACCGAAGGCTTCGCCGTCCGTCTGTCCGGCCAGGACTGCACGCGCGGCACCTTCAGCCAGCGCCATTCGGGCCTGATCAACCAGACCACCGAGGAGCGCTTCTATCCGCTCAACCACATCAAGGCCGGGCAGGCGCGTTATGAGGTCATCGACTCGATGCTCTCGGAATACGCGGTGCTGGGCTTTGAATACGGCTATTCGGTCTCCGAGCCGAACGCGCTGACCCTGTGGGAGGCGCAATTCGGCGACTTTGCCAATGGCGCGCAGATCATGTTCGACCAGTTCGTCAACTCGGGCGAATCCAAATGGTTGCGCATGTCAGGGCTGGTGGTGTTGCTGCCGCACGGCTTCGAGGGGCAAGGGCCGGAACACTCATCCGCCCGGCTGGAACGCTTCTTGCAGCTCTCGGCCGAAGAAAACTGGATCGTCGCCAATTGCTCGACTCCGGCGAACTATTTCCACATCCTGCGCCGCCAGCTGCACCGCGACTTCCGCAAGCCGCTGATCCTCATGACGCCGAAATCCCTGCTGCGCCACCCGGCGTGCGTCAGCAAGTCGGCGGATTTCACCGAAGGGTCCACCTTCCACCGCGTGCTCTGGGACGACGCACAAAAGGGCAGTTCGACGGTGACGCTCAAGGCCGACGACCAGATCCGCCGCGTGGTGATGTGCTCGGGCAAGGTCTATTTCGACCTGCTGGCCGAACGCGACGCGCGGGGGCTCGACGACGTCTATCTGATGCGGGTCGAGCAACTCTATCCTGTGCCGACCCAGTCGCTGCGCGCCGAACTGTCGCGCTTCACGCAGGCCGAAATGGTCTGGTGTCAGGAAGAGCCAAAGAACCAGGGCGCCTGGTCCTTCATCGAACCGAATCTGGAATGGGTGCTGACGCAGGTCGGCGCCAAGCACACGCGCCCGCGCTATGCCGGTCGCGTGGCCTCGGCCTCGCCGGCGACCGGCCTGGCCTCGAAGCACAAGGCTCAACAGGACGCGCTGGTCAACGAAGCGCTGTCGTTTGAAGGGAACTGAGAAATGACCATCGAAGTCCGCGTGCCCACGCTGGGCGAAAGCGTGTCCGAAGCGACCATCGCCACCTGGTTCAAGAAGCCCGGTGACACTGTCGCCGCCGACGAGATGCTGTGCGAGTTGGAAACCGACAAGGTGACGGTCGAGGTTCCGGCGCCTGCGGCTGGCGTGCTGTCGGAAATCGTCGCGCCCGAGGGTTCGACCGTCGGCGTCAACGCCCTGCTGGCGGTGATCGCCGCCGGTTCGGGCGCCGTCGCGCCCACCGCCAAGGCCGACGCCCCCGCTGCCGTCGCTGCGGCTGCGCCCGCCAAGACAGGCGAGGATGCCCCTGCCGCGAAAAAGGCGATGGCCGAGGCCGGTCTGACCCCCGATCAGGTGCAGGGCACCGGCCGCGATGGCCGCATCATGAAAGAGGATGTGCAGCGCGCCGCCGCCGCCCCTGCCGCCGCCCCGGTGGTCACCGTGGCCGCCCCCGCGCCGGTCGCCGTTCCGCGCGGCCCGGTCCATGCCGACGACGCCGCGCGCGAAGAGCGCGTCAAGATGACCCGCCTGCGCGCCACCATCGCGCGTCGCCTGAAGGATGCGCAGAACACCGCCGCGATGCTGACCACCTACAACGAGGTGGACATGTCCGGCATCATGGCCCTGCGCAACGAATACAAGGACCAGTTCGAAAAGAAGCACGGCGTCAAGCTGGGTTTCATGTCCTTCTTCGTCAAGGCCTGCACCCATGCCCTGAAAGAAGTGCCCGAGGTCAACGCCGAGATCGACGGTCAGGACGTGGTTTACAAGAACTATGTCCACATGGGCGTCGCCGTGGGCACGCCGACGGGTCTGGTGGTGCCGGTGGTGCGCGATGCCGACCAGATGGGCTTTGCCGCCATTGAAAAGAAGATCGCCGAACTGGGCCTGCGCGCCCGCGACGGCAAGCTGTCGATGGCTGAAATGGCGGGCGGCAGCTTCACCATCTCGAACGGCGGGGTCTATGGCTCGCTGATGTCCTCGCCCATCCTGAACCCGCCGCAATCGGGCATTCTGGGCATGCACAAGATCCAGGATCGCCCGGTGGTCGTTGGCGGCCAGATCGTCATCCGCCCGATGATGTATCTGGCGCTGTCCTATGACCACCGGATCGTCGACGGCAAAGGGGCGGTGACGTTCCTCGTCCGCGTGAAAGAGGCGCTTGAGGACCCGCGCCGGTTGTTGATGGATCTGTGAGCGGTGCGTGCGAGCACGCACCCTACGGCGCCTATGTAGGGTGCGTGCTCGTCACGCACCAAACCCGGAGACTCCCATGACCCCCGAACTCCTCGTCCTCACCCTCGCCGCGCTGCTGCAATGCGTGCAATTCGGCCTGATGTCGCTGACCGCCAACCTCGACGTCGGCCCCGCCCGCACGATGTCGCCGCGCGATCCGCAGCGGCTGGGCAAGCCGCTCGCGGAACTCCTCGGCGTCAAATCCGGTCGCCTCTACCGCGCCTTCAACAATCATTTCGAGGCGCTGATCCTGTTCACCATCGCCGCTCTGGTGGTGACGCTGGCCGATCAATCGACCGCCGTGACACAGGCCGCCGCCTGGACCTATCTCGCCGCTCGTATCGCCTATGTGCCCGCTTATTACTTCGGCCTCGCCCCCGGGCGCAGCCTGATCTGGTTCGTGGGCTTTCTCGCCACCCTCACCATGCTGATCGCGGCGCTGATCTAGGCGCCCAACGGAGACTGACATGTCTGACTTCGACCTCATCGTCATCGGCGCCGGACCTGGCGGCTATGTCTGCGCCATCCGCGCAGCGCAACTGGGCCTGAAGGTGGCCTGCGTCGAAGGGCGCGGCACGCTGGGCGGCACCTGCCTGAACGTCGGTTGCATTCCGTCAAAGGCGCTGTTGAACGCGACGCACCATTTGCACGAAGTGCACGAGAATTTCGAGAAAATGGGCCTGATGGGCGCGCATCCCACGGTCGATTGGGCCAAGATGCAGGGCTACAAGCAATCGGTGATCGACGGCAATACCAAGGGCATCGAATTCCTGTTCAAAAAGAACAAGGTGACCTGGTTGAAAGGCTGGGCGACGATCCCGGCGGCTGGTCAGGTCAAGGTCGGCGACGATGTGCATGGCGCGAAATCCATCGTCATCGCCACCGGATCGGAACCCGCCAGCCTGCCCGGCGTGCCGGTGGATGAAGAGGTCATCGTCACCTCGACGGGCGCCCTGGCGCTGGGGACGGTGCCGAAATCCATGGTGGTGATCGGTGCCGGCGTGATCGGGCTGGAAATGGGCTCGGTCTATGCCCGTCTTGGCGCCGAGGTCACGGTGATCGAATACCTCGATGCCATTACCCCCGGCATGGACGCCGAGGTCGCCAAGTCGTTCCAGAAAATCCTGCAGAAACAAGGGCTGAAATTCGTCCTTGGTGCCGCGGTTCAAGGAGCGGAGCGCAGCGGGGCGGGTGCCAAGGTCACCTATACCTTGCGCAAGGATGACAGTAGCCACACCATCGAGGCCGATGTCGTGCTGGTCGCGACCGGCCGCAAACCCTATACCGCCGGACTCGGGCTCGACGCGCTGGGGATCGAACTGCTGCCGCGCGGCCAGATCAAGACCGATGCGCATTGGGCGACGAATGTGGCGGGTGTCTACGCCATCGGCGACGCGATTGTCGGCCCGATGCTGGCCCACAAGGCCGAGGACGAGGGCATGGCCGTGGCCGAGGTGATCGCCGGAAAGCATGGCCATGTGAACTATGGCGTGATCCCCGGTGTGGTCTATACCACGCCAGAGGTGGCGACGGTCGGCCAGACCGAAGAGCAACTGAAAGCGGCGGGCATCACCTACAAGGTCGGCAAGTTCAGCTTCATGGGCAATGGCCGTGCCAAGGCGGTGTTCCAGGCGGATGGTTTCGTCAAGATGCTGGCCGACAAGACCACCGACCGGATCCTTGGCTGCCACATCATCG
>Ga0209573_1001875_pt1 | contig 29564 bp, 25 predicted proteins | sample TNRBio252014_DNA_FD_185870 | JGI IMG/M metagenome (GOLD analysis project Ga0209573, IMG submission 185870) | Wastewater treatment Type I Accumulibacter community from EBPR Bioreactor in Madison, WI, USA - TNR Reactor_6/25/2014_ DNA (SPAdes)... | ecosystem: Engineered > Bioreactor > EBPR >...
GTCGTCGTCTCCGATCTCGCCCTGCGCGATTGCCTCGAGAAACGCCCGCCCGGCGGGAGCCGGGAAACGCTCGTCCTTCCCGAATGGGAATCTGGCGATGCCTCGGACGTCGATGAACTCGTCGTGATCTACCACAACTGGGACGAGATCCGCCGGCTCATGTGGGACTACGTTTCCATCGTCCGCACCGACAAACGCCTCCTCCGTGCCGCGACCCGACTGCGCAACCTGAAGCAGGAGGTGCAGGAGTTTTACTGGAATTTCCGCGTCACCGCCGAGCTCCTCGAGCTGCGCAACCTCGTCGAGACCGCCAGCCTCATCGTCGAATCCGCCGCGAGCCGCAAGGAAAGCCGCGGTCTCCACTACACCCTCGATCATCCCGAAAAAGACGACGAAAACTGGCGGGTCGACACAGTGGTGCGCCGGATCGCGTGAGGCTTTCGGCCCTCGTCCGCGCTCGTCTTCCTTCGGTGAGACATTTATATAATTTACATACCTTAAAGAAAATACTGGAAACTTTTCAAAAATAGGGTTCCTGTGAGGCGGGTAATTTGCTAATTTCCGGCACCTTTCCTTCTTCCTGCCTTCCATGATTTTGCATTCCCGACTTCTGGCCGCTTTTCTCGTGGTGACAGTGCTGGGCCCGGCGACGCGAGGATCGTCGCAGCAGATCCAGGCGACCTCGACACCCCCTTCCTCCCTGACCTCCTCTCTGGGAATCGCGAAGCCCGGCGAACCTCTGGAAGGTGCCATTCTCCCCCTCGTCTCGTCCAATTCCGGACATATCGTCCCGGGAGCTTTTCCGATCTCCGCTCCCCGGGCCACCCTGCCGAAGGTCTTCGCCCCGACCCAGCCTCGCGAGGTCTACACCCGCTTCCCCTGGAAGCTCGACATCGTGACGACGGTGTTCTGGATCGGTGAAACACCCACCGCGAACAATCCCGTGCCCAACACGGTGAGCGCCTGGGACCGCCGCTGGACTTCCAACTTCGGCGGCTTCGACGATCCGGATCCGGACGGTCGCGACGGCTTCCTGCCGAAAGGGTTCACTCCGGGACAAAACCCTTTTTACTTCGCCCTCCCCTACAACGACATCACCCGCACCGGCACCAAGGCCTCGGCCCGGGCGGTGATCCCTTGGTTTGACGATGCCTTTTACCGCAGCGGACGCACCGTCTTGAAGGGCCGCTGGATGGCGATCCGCCGGGGCGACAAGGTCTGCTACGCGCAATGGGAGGACGTCGGTCCTTTTGAAACGGATGACTGGCAGTATGTCTTCGGCGAACAACCGAAACCGAAGACGAATATGAATCACGGTGCCGGCCTCGATGTCTCGCCGGCGGTGCGCGACTACCTCGAATTCGGCAGTGGCTACGGCACGGTCGACTGGCGCTTTGTTGACATCGACGAAGTCCCGGACGGCCCCTGGAAGCAACTGGGTGCGAACAATCCCTTCGCCAACTCGATGCTGACCGACAATGGCGCGGGCACCGCCTCCGAAAGCATCCTCCGCGTCCGCGAACTGCGCGACCGGCTCATGGCCTCGCTCGACGCCCCCACCGCGGAACCGGCGAAGGCTGCTCCCGAGAAAAGGTGAGTTGGTCAGGGCAACACGTCCTTGCCCACCTCGAAACGCAGTGTCTGCGGGAGCACGTCCGGTGATTCCTCCTCGCCTTCGAAGATCACCACGATCTCCTCGAAACGTCCGTCCCCCCACGCTTCGCGCGTGAGCAGCCAGGTGCGGACGAAACGCGCCACGGCGATGCGGCCCTCGTCCTCGATTTTGGCGATCGTGTCAGGATCGGCGGCGCGGATCGCGAGTTCGCCGGTGATTCCCTTCTCGAGATCGGCGAGATCGTCGTCGGCATCCCAGCGCACCCAGCCGGAAGAGGTTTTTTTCTCCACCCGTCCCGTGTCGAAGGCCACGGGCAGGGTGGGCCGCACCCTGGGTGCCCTCACGACGAGACGTTTCCCGTCCGAGGTCAGGTTCCATTCGTCGTTGAGATCAATGTGGAAGCGATAGGTCGCGGGCACGGTGATCTCCGAGACACTCGTGGACATCGGCAGTTTTTTCCCGAAGACCTCGAAGTTCGTGGTGCGGGTGAAACGCTCGCTCGCCTCGGCCGTGGCGATCTCGAGATGGCTGCCCGTGCCCGAGGCCACCGTCAGCTCGCGCCATTCGTGGAAGGTCTTGATGACTTCTTCGGGTTGGAACAGTTTGACGAGCCCCTCCGCCGCTCCTTTGGCCGTGTCGATGACTTTGTCCACCGTCCCCTTGGTCTTGTCGACGGTGCGTTCGACCTGATGGAGGATCGAGAAATAGACAATGAGAGCACCCGCGACCAAGGTGAGAAACACCCAGAACGCGGTTCCCGGCATCCGCCTTCCATGAGTCGGAGCAGGCGATGCGGCCGGCGTGTTGTCCTCGGGTGGATCGCTCATGGGAGTCGCCTCGGTCGCGTCACAGGAAGTAGCTCCGCTGCTTTTCGGAGATGGGCATACCGGTGATCTCCATCACGCGCAGCATGTCCTCCCAGACCTGGCGCTTGGCGATCTTTCCTTCCTCGGGCGAGGCGGCCTCCTGGCGGAGAAGGTAGCTGGGATGATACGTGACGACCACTGGGATCCCGCCAAATTGATGGGTTCCGGCGCGAAAGGCACCGAGCGCTCCGCCCTGCTCGAGCAATCCCTCGGCCGCGGTTCGTCCGAGGGCCACGATGACACGCGGCTGTAGGACCTCGATCTCGGCGCGGATGAAGGGCAGGCACGAGGCCATTTCCTCGTGCGTCGGCGGCCGGTTGCTCGATCCCTGGAAACGACCATCGCCTTTCTTCGGCCGGAATTTGACGATATTGGAAATGTAAACCTCCTCGCGCGAAAGCCCCATCGCCTTGAGAATCTGTTCGAGCTTTTGACCGGAGGGACCGACAAAGGGCTTCTTCAGCTTTTCCTCCTCCGCTCCGGGTGCCTCACCGACCAGGACGATCTCGGCCGAGGGATTGCCCGAAGCAAACACCACCGTCTCAAAGAGGGTGCCGAGCGCTTTGGGCTCGGGGGCGTTTTTGACGGACTTGAAGATCGCATTCAACTGCGCCCGACGCCACGCCTCGTCGCGCCCCTCCTGCGGAGCGGCCGCGGGCCTGACCACGGGTGCCGGAGCCTGATGGATGGGCTCGACCGGCGCGGCGATGGGCGGCGCCACTGCAGCGGGCGACGCGATCACCGCGGCGGTTTCGGTCTGGTGGCGAGCCGCAGCGAGGGTTTGACGCCGTTCGTAAATCGCCGAGGGCAATCCTTGCAGGGCCGCGATCGCCTCTGGCGAGATCGCCACGGAGTCGGCCCCTCGCGCCTTTTCCCGCTCGAGGATTCCCGCGAGGACCGAAAGCCCCGCCGAGATTGCATTGTTCCCTGCCATGGATGCATTCTAGCGTCCACCGGGGCAGGGCCAACCGCATTTTTCGGGAAAAACGCCCTTCACGCGCCTCCCCACCGCATCCAGGCCCATTCGGCGAGGCAGGCCAAGGCGAGCACGAGATTGAGGACATTGTAAATCTTGAAGGGCAGGAGCCATTGCAGGAGGACGGCATACAGCGCGAAGGCGAAAACGAGGGCCTCGCGGAATCCGAGTCCCGAAGTCTGGAGTAGAATCAAGGCGAGCAGAAAAACCGCCTTGGCATAGTAAGCCCATTTGGCGGCGGTGAGCGGCGCCATCTTCCCGTCACGATATTTCGCGAAGACATCCTCCTCCCTCCGGATCCAGAGGCGGTATTCAAGGTCGAGATGCACCAATACGATCGCGATGACGAGGATCCAGAACATCGTCGCGGTGGTTCAGTCTTCGTAGGGAGCCGCGAGGACCCGGTTATTGTAGGTGTCGCAGACGTAGATCCGTCCATCGGGTCCGATCCGCACGCCGTGGGGACGTCGCAGTCCGGTCGCGAGCAGGCTTGCGCCGATGCCGTCGGAGGCCTTCGGCGGCATGCCGGCGATGAGCTCGACCTTCCCCGAAATCGGATCGAAGCGGCGGATGCAGTGATTCTCCGCATCGGCAATGAGGACGCGTCCCTGGCGGTCCATCGCGACATACTTGGGTCCATTCATCGTTGCGTCGATCGCCGGACCTCCGTCACCGCTGTAGCCCTTTTTACCGGCGCCATTCACGACGGTGCGGACCTTGCCATCCCTCACCGCGACGAGGGCGTTGCCTCCGCGCAGCAACACGTAGATCGTACCGTCTTCCGCTTCGGTCACCGCACGCGTGTCGCCCATCGATGCTTCGAGGGCCGGTGCGCCGTCGACCGGCAACCCGCCTTTTCCACTCCCCGCAACCGTCGAGACAAGCCTGGAGGTGAGATCGATGAGCCGGGTCCGGTGATTGCCGATGTCCGCAATGAGGACGCGCTTCCCGTCGGGTGAGAGGGTCGCGGTCATGGTGATGTTGAACTTCGCCGTGGTCGCGGGTCCGCCATCTCCTCCGAAGCCCTTTTCGCCTGTCCCAGCGAGCGTGCTGACCGCTCCGGATTTCAGATCCAGAAGACGCACGCGGTGGTGGAAGGAATCACCGATGATCGCGAGGTCGTCCTTGGTGATCTGGATGTCATGCATCCCGTTGAAGACGGCGGCGAGCGGATCCGGGCCGTCTTTCACCTCGGCGCCCGGAGCGGGCTTTTCCTTCTCGGCATTGTGATTCACCCCGGCGACAAATCCGACCTTGCCATCAACGACCCGGAAGATCCGGTTGGCCTTGGTGAACTCGACTCCGTAGAGGATTCCCTTGGAATCAAAATCGACACTGAAGGGTTCGCTCACCGGTTCCGTCTTCGGGGCACCGACGATCAGTTCGACCTGGGCGTGTGAGGTCGAGACCCAGAGCGAAAGCCCCATGACCGTGGTAGCGAGATAAGTGTTCATGCCGCAAGGATGACGCCTTCCGACCACTCTGGAAAGCCCGCATTGCTCTGGACTTGGTGCGCGAAGAGGGATTCGAATGGTCAGGGATCGGCTCCCGCTCCCTGACCTGCCATTCAGGCTTCGCCCGTTCGTGACTGGAGTTTTGCCCCAACGGCAGTCCCGACCTGCGGCCGGGGGCTGGAACCTCAAACGACTCCACGATTCAGATACCGAAATTCCTGTGCTGGTGCGCGAAGAGGGATTCGAACCCCCGACCGCCTCGGTGTAAACGAGATTGTCTAGATTTTAACCAGTCCCGTTAAGCATTGTAGCTTAACGTGTTAAGTTAGATTTTTTGAAGGCTCTTGATTTTTTTCTATACTGGTTTTCTATACGGGGATGCCCAAAGTGAGCCAAAAGGAGCCAAAAAAGGCCAAAGATGCCAAATTCGAACGGGTCGGCGAGTGCCTCTACCGCTACGTCTCGAAGGGGACCTATTACGCGAAAATCCGGCATGAGGGAAGGCTCATCTGGAGAAGCCTGAAAACGATCAACCGGTCACAGGCAAAACGCAAGCTCGCGGATCTCAGGGCGAAGCTGGAGCGCGTCGACCACTCCGCGGGGAAGATGACTTTGGAGCAACTCTGCCGCGACTACCTCGCCACGCTGAGCCAATCACCCAAAACGATGGAAGGCAAGGAGGCGATCGTCGAGCGAGTCATCAAGGACTGGCCGGCGGTAGAGCGGGCACAATGTCAGCTTCGCAACGTGAAACCCGGAGATGTTTCGCGGTGGCTCGCCGGTTACGACTTTGGGGCGGCCTCCTACAACGCGTATCTCTGGTTCGTCCGCAGCGCCTTCGACTACGCGGTCGCAAACCGTCTTCTCGCCGACAACCCGGCGCGCGACACCCGGGCGAAGAAGCGGGAAGCACCGATCCGGCACACTCCCACGTTCGAGCAGTTCCAGGCGATCGTGAAAGAGGTCCGGGGACAGAAGAAGAATGCCCGGGCGAAAAAGAGCGCCGACCTCATCGAGTTCATGGGACTCGCCGGTGTCGGTAATGCCGAGGCAAGGAACCTGACGTGGAAGGACATTGATTTCGAGAAAGGCAAGATCACGCTCTTCCGCCAGAAGACGCGCCGGGGATATCAGATTCCCCTCTTTCCACAGGTGGGAGCCCTCCTGAAAAGACTGCGCGGGCGGAAAGCCCCTGATGGAGGGAAGAAGGTCTTCGAGACGCTCGGGGCGCGCAAGTCCATGGCCGGAGCGTGCGAGCGTCTCAAGTATCCGCACTTCGATCACCGCTCTCTGCGTCGTATGTTCGTCACCCGCGCCCTCCAGAGAGGTGTGGATGTCAAAACCGTCGCCGCATGGCAGGGACACCAGGACGGCGGGCGTCTGATTCTCTCGACATATTCCCATGTGTTGAGCGAACACTCGGACAGGATGGCGAAGCTGATGACCCTTTGATCCCGGAGGCATGGCCAAGAAGAAAGATGTCAGGACTCAGATTGGGGCGATCACAACAACCCAAGGACAGCTCCATTATTTCAGGTATGGCCCCATCAGCATGGAGAGGTACTTTCCTCTCGCTTTGGGCGTTTTCCGGTCGGAATTGTTGACAGAGGAGTTCAATCGGGAAGTGAAAGAGCGGGGCCTTGACGTTTTTCTTGCAGTCGCGGACCTCGTTAAACGCATGCAGGCTCTTCCACGGGAACCGCACGATGAGAAGCGCCTCCGATGTCTTCAGGCATATCTGGATTTTCTTGTTTCCGCAGGAAGACCTCCGACCCAATCTGAACATTTACGCAGGGTGTGGGAACTGCGTGTGTTCGACTCACCTTCAGTGAAGAAGCATCTTCCGCTGGAAGATAAGAATGCCTGTGACCAACGCTTGGCCTCCTTTTACAAGAACCCGGAGAAGATCCCGCCCGGATTGCCAAAACCTCAGGACCGCAAAAACCACTCGCGGCTCGTTCGGAACCTCAGACTCAATTTGCTAGACGGCCAGCCACTCTTGGAATATCGCCGGGTTTTCAATGAAGCGACTAATGGTCCTACTCCTCCAACTCCAACAAAATTCATGAGGAAGGTCAGAAGCGATCCGAAGCTGCGAGATCGTTCCCAACTGCTCCCTTTAGGTGAACAGCCCTTCGAAGTGCTACTCGACGTGTTGGCGACCCCCTTCGATCCTCATCCCTTGGGTCGATGGATGGGGCTGTACGAACCGCAGATTCAGGTGATCCGGACAAAAACCGAGACCCTCACCGGCGTCGGCGCAGATCTGAAGAAAAATGCGGAGGCCCTGTTTGAAGCGATTTTCCACTTGGATGCCTTTCTTATGCTCCTCCGAGAGGGTGTGGAGGTGCGTCCCGAATCCATTGGTGATCCGGAATTACCACTTCATGTGTATTGGCCAGATTTGACCCACGGAACAAACATCCTCGGGCTTTCGTCCACCGACCTGGATGATTTGCGTGCTAGGTATCGGGAATTTGCGGAGCATGCAGACAACCTTCCCTCCTTTTGCGATTTCTGGCTGGCCAAACCCGGGCCGATGTCGATCGCTCTCCAAAGTCCCCGTCTTAGGGACGTGTGCCGCGAACAGGCCAACCTGCTCGCAGAAAGCTACCAAGAATGCTCGAAAAGAGCATCGGAACCGTGCCTCAAGCAAATTTCCGTAAAATGTCCCCCGTTGGGTGTGTTGACGGGGGCGTTTGAAGAGAGCTACGAGATCCGTGAGCCAATGATATATTGGAACGCGCTCCGCATTGACCCTGAGCTTCGGAAAAAGGGGGGTAAATCTTTGGGATGGCCCAACTAATTTGACCCCTATTTGAACTGGGCTGATGGCGGCAGAGTTGGGTCCACTATGACCACTCCGCCCCCTCCATCCTTCGGAAACCGTCGCGCACTCTCGATCTCGGAGGCCGCCGATACTCTTGGCATCAGCCATTGGTCCATCCGCCGCCTGATCAAATCGGGAGCTCTGCGCACTTGCCGCGTCCTCCGCACGCACCTCATCCCCGTCGACGAAATCGACCGACTCCTCGGCAATCTGCCCTCGAACTCGAAGAAGTAGAACCGCGCCCGCGCTGGAGAGCGGCGGACGCGGCCCGGGGTGAGATTCGGGACGGTAAGCTCTCTAGCTGCGGATCGCAACTGAGACAGACTGTGAAAATCGAAGAGGAAGAAGAACCTACTCTCGCTTCTGCTCGCGAGACCGTTGACCGCACGCGCACCGGACTTGCTCTCGCGGATGGAGGTGCACAATCCCAAGCCGACGGGAAGGATCTCGTCAGTGCCCGCACCAAAATTCGCGCAAATCGCCCTACCATCCAGGAAGGAGAACCGGACCTCGTCCGTCAGGGGGAGGTCACTGACCCACTCTCGCCAGAGGACCGGAACCGGTGGCAAAAGCTGAATGCAAAGGTCAAGCACGGACTTCGCGAGATCAAAAAGCTCGGTGAAGCCCTTTACGAGATCCGTGAAAAACGGCTCTATCGCGAGGACTTTCCCACCTGGAAAAACTACTGCGAGACGATTCTCGCGATGAGCAGGCCGCATGCGAACCGGCTGATCGTCGGCACCGAGGTGCTTGCCGATTTGGCTCCAATTGGAGCCACGAAGTTGCCGCATGGCGAGTCACAGCTTCGTGAATTGGCGCGACTTGCCACCCCTGAACTCCGTCGGAGTGCGTGGGAAGCTGTCCTCAGCCGGGATCATACGCCGACGATTACGGCGAAGGTGGTTCGTGAGGAAGTCGAGAAGATCAGAATCCAAAATGGATTCGCCTCCGCTCAACAGGACTCGGGTCAGGACACCAAGATCGAGGAGAATTCTGCTAAAGAGAAAGACACCAGTGACTTGAAATCCTCTCCCCCTGCCGATGTGAAACCCGAGCGGTTCGATGCGGATTACCATGGGCCCCCATGGTTCGAGGGCCGGGAAGAGAAACGACTTTTGTTGGCGGACGGATCGGAATGCGATTCCCCCCTGTCCATCACCGAGGAGAGCTTCATCACGGTAGCCCAGGTCACCGCCAAGCTCACTGCGATGGACCAGAACAACGACTGGACCGGAAATCACTGCCCCAAGTCACATATCTCCAAGGAGTCAGTCGCTGACCGGCAACGGCTCTTGGTCGCACTGGTCGACACGATCAACGAGTTCGCGGGTCAGTCCACCAACCCTGCAATGAAAGCGACTGTTTACCATACTGTCGATGAATTGTCTCGGCTCACCACCTACCTCAAACCGCCTCCGTCCATGCCACATGAAGGCTGAGCGTTCCTTCATCCTCGCCGACGATGTCGTGGCAATCAAAGCCCGCCACTCGATGGTGAATCTTCTTCAGGAACGGGGCATTACAGTGAAGAGCTCTGGGATTCACTTCAAAGCACCCTGCCCTTTCCACGAGGAAACCACACCTTCATTCACAATTTATCCGGACAACCACGGATACTGCTTCGGATGTGGCACTTCCGTCGATGTAATCGGCTTGATCCAGAAACTGGACGGTATCGGATTCCACGAGGCCTGTGTGAAGCTGGGTGCGCGCACATACGCGGATACCCCAAACCGCCATTCGAGAGCCAAGCCGACCACGGTGAATACCCATCAGCAAGAGTCGGACCTTCGTCGCCGGGCCAATAAATCGAAGGAATGGATTCTCGACAGTTTTGGTTGGGATCAGGTCGACATGTGGGCAGAGTCTCCGACTCGATTTGATTACCCCGTCAACGAGGAAGAATCCCGCATTTTTCTCGCAACGCTGTTTGAAGCTGATGATGTGGTCTGGGTCGGTGACATCCACGATTCCAACCGTCTTGGCTCCGAAAGACATTTCCGTACCGTCAAGGAATGGCTGGCCGCGGACCAGCTGGCAGGTCCCCGTACCTGCCCCGCCACCTTTCGTGGGGGTGAACGCTGCCGTCGCAATGATCGAACGCTTTCCAGACCCTATATCGTGATTGAAGCCGACAATGCCATCGGAAGGACCCCCAAGACCGACAAGGAGAAAGACCTCAATCGTGCGGCCAATGCGGCACTGATTCGCTGGTGCCGGGACGGATTGGGGATGGAGCTTGTTGCGATTGTAGATACGGGTCACAAATCCCTTCACGCTTGGTTCAAGCGCCCGAGTCAGCGATGTATCGAAGAGCTCACTGAGATTGCCCCCGTCCTTGGAATAGACACCCTCCTTGCCACGCCGGCCCAGCCGGTACGGCTCCCTGGGTTCATTCACGAGAAATCTCAACGCAAGAGCTGTCTCCTCTGGCTTGCTGACCGTTCCCACATACGATGAACTCACGCGAAATAACACCATCGAAGTTCTTCGACAATAATCTCGGCAGAAACGGGAACGGGAACGGTGCAAACGGGCGAACCCCGGATCAGGAGAAAAGTCCGAATGAGGTCAAACTGATCATGAAGGACTTCGTTACCTACGCCGAGAATCCTCCAGATCATGACGAATCGCTGCTCGGTGATAACTGGCTCTTCCGTGGAGGATGGGGCGCACTTATCGGGCCGACCGGCCAAGGCAAAACCTCGCTGATGCTGCAGGCAGCTGCATGCTGGACTACAGGGCGCAGCTTCCTAGAAATTGCTCCGGAAAAGGCCCTTCGGATATTGGTCGTTCAGATAGAAAACGGACCCCTGGACCTTTATGAAATGACCTCGGGGATCTTCGAGGAGCTTGCTTTTAAGGGCGCAGATATCGAACTCCTGCGGAAAGGCCTTCACATCCTGACACCTTCATCGCCTTCTCCCGATCTCTTCGGCGACACCGGGGCGGTCGCCCGGAAGATACGCGAGACGACACCGGATCTGGTGATGATCGACTCTCTATATAAGTGGTTGAAAAAGGGAACGGCCGCGGACCCCGAAGGCGTGGTGGAACTCATTGATAGAAATCTGTTGCCGCTGTGCCGCGAGGTGAATTGCGGGGCCCTCGTTTCTCACCATATGGGGAGGGCAGAGGTGGAGCGAGCCTACAATGGAAAGGGCAACCGGATTACCGACCACTACGCCGGCGCTGGCGGAATGTTTGTCGCCGATAGTGCCCGCGCTACCTTGCTGCTGGTGCCCGAGGAAACAGTCGGTCGGTACACCCTCAAGGCAGCGAAGCGGGGATCACGGATCGGATGGCGAGACGAGGAGGGGGCGAAGATCTTCGAGAAGCATATTGGTTGGTCAGAAAAGGGCCACATCGGTTGGCGAGAGCTCGACGCACGGAGCGTCCGGAAGGAGCAGGAAGAGCGGAGGCGCGAAAAGTTGCAGGCACAGGATGAAAGACTTCGCGAACACGTGCTTTGGGCACTCGAACGGGAAGCGTCCGAAGGTGGCTGGGTCGAACAAGCCACCGTCGTCGCAAACTGCTCTGGATCGCAGGGGCCGCGTCCCGAGGGGCTGAAGGACACCAAGGCTCGGCAGGTTATCACCCAAATGGTCGGTGACGGAATTCTCGAGAAGAAAACCCGCAAGAACGACAACAACCGCAATGCCGCATTTATCCGGAAAACTTAAAAAAGAAAGATCTCCCTGTCGCCGCTTTTTCGGACCCTGTCACGACAAGGTGTCATCCGGCGACAACAAGCATGATATTTGCCGACGGTTCTCCTTGTCGCGCCGTCCCTATTTATAGGGCGGCGACAAGGAGGAGCAAAGAGCTTGAAGAAGGGGCGACCAGAACTTCGATCCATTCCTGACAGGGAGAGACAGTAATAATGAAAACAAAACCTGATTCGAAAGAAGATCGGTGCGCCGATCCAAACTGGAACCTCTTCGGCGAGACGCCACGATACATCGCTGCGGGCCTGCGGATCCGCCCCGAGCTGGCGCTGGCCTACATGACCTCTGTCCTGGGCGGGCTCGCCGGTGCCTTTGCCCGGTTGGACGGCTTCTTGGGAGAGCGCCATCACCCGGCGCTGCCGCTGGTCCTCGCGGATCGGCACCCGTCGAAGGCGCGATCCCTCTGCAGTTTTGCGACCGGGCCGGTGCTGCACTACGACAACTGGGAACGCCGCAAGGCGCAGGCACTCAGTCCCGAACTGTTTGAGCTGCATCACAGTCAGAGAGGGGCTGCCATACGTCAGTCCAATCTCCGTTTGCTGGAGGCACTTGGGCAAACATTCAGTGACGAGGATGCGATCGCCGCCGAGCGTTCCGATCTGTTGCGTCATCGGCAAAACTACCAGCCGTCCGTCATGCTGTCCTCTCCCGAACCGGGAACCTTCGATGCGCTCCGGGGCAGTGTCGTCGACGAGCATCCGCTAATCGTCGACACCGGTGGCAGGCTGATCCGCAACGCCATCCAACCGCATCCCAAGCAGAAGGAGTGGCAGGCCCTGCTGGAACGCATCACCGAAGGCGCACGGGATGGAATCGACCTGTGCGCCGGCGAGGGAAGTCCGGAGACGCTCAGTAAGATACGGCGGTTCAGGAGTCCTTTTCTCATCCATTTGCCGCACGAACTCGTGGGGCAGACTCTTCTGCATCCCGTCGCAGCCAACGTGTTCGAAGTCGGAGTTCTGCTACCGACGGAGGGGATCGATGGAACCCTGGTGTGGTCGGATACGAACTTCGAAACCGCCCGAAAGGTAGTCGGAAAATACAGAGGTGCTCTCAATGAGGTGCTCTGGGCAAGGCGTGACAATTCGGGTGTCGCTTATACGGCGACCCGGCCGATCCCGGAGCTGATCGAGGGGCAGGACAAGCTTCACGATCGGATCGATGGCCTGCCCTCGGAGGTTCGCCGCTATTGCGGTGGATTGGTCGATCTTCCGCTGCGCCTGCTCTGGACGGCTCTGCTCCTCGACGATCGAAAGGGCAGACAAGTCGAGCAATCCGTCCCAGGTGTCCTGCAGACGGCCCGCTGGTGCGTCAAACGGCACATTACGCTGGTGACCGAATCGCTTGAGGCACTGCGCCGCCGCGAAATGGAAGAGGCTGCCGTACTGATGCTTCGCAAGCTGGCGGAACTTCCGCACCTTCCCTGCAAGTTCGCCGATCTCGCCCGGAAATATCGCTTTCAAAGCAGGGAGGTATTGGAACCGATTCTCGTGTTCTTGTGTGGAGAGGGGCTTACCTTCTGGGACCCGGAACAAAACAGGATCGATCTTCTGGAGTGCCATGCTCCGCCCCAGTGGCTGGTCGCGCGAAAATCCGGGAACCCGGGAGCGCTCACCTTGCCGTCTCGTTCACCTGACGCGACATGAGGATCTCGACCATACGATCCTGCCAGTCACGTTCCTCGTCGGAAGGGATGTGGGGACTCAGCCACTCGAGGGATTCGATCACGTCGTCGTTGCGATCGCAGCGCCGGGCAAGCTCCTCCTCGAAGGTCCCCTCTTCCCGGGGGAGTCGGCTCTCCGTCCAGCCCCAGAGTTGTTTCCTGAAGCGAGGCAGGAGCCGATTCTCCAACCTGTCGAGGATGCGGTTTCGCAGGCGAAGCACCCCAGCCCCTTCAGCGGATCCCTCCAGGGTCTCCTCCAAGTCGATCGCCACCTCGCCGCCTTCATCCATCTCCATCAGCAGGCGGATACGACACCGCTTGTTGAGGGAGTTTTCATCCGTGAACGAGTCCATGGGACACGATAACCGAAATCTGATTCCGAGCTAGAAGATGAGTCAACCTGAACAGGAAACCGAACCGAGTATCGCGATCCCTGAACCGCTCCGGCCCGCCAAGGACTATGACGATTGGCGCGTGTGCCTCCGTCCTGATGCACTAGGGCTGGCAGGCGCGTTTTCCAAACAGTTTCGTGTGACGGCGGAAGAGGGAGTGATGTCCCTCCTGACGACCGTTTCACATTCCCTCGGTGGATCGGAGCAAGTCGCTTTGCCTCACGGGAACCTCTCGCCTCCCCTCAACTGGCTTGCCGTCACGGCCGAGCAGGAGCCAATCTGGACCGGTGCACTCCTGCGCTATCTGCGGACCGGATTGGAGGAGCAGGTCGAGAACGGGCTGCGCATCCAAAACGCGCGTTCCGACCGTGATGTCGAGAGCGGCCGGAAAGCGGAGGAAGCGATCGATCCGGAGAAGCGACTTGAAAGGTTAACCGAAGCGGCAGGACTTCACGCCCTCCGGCGCATCGTGGACACCCTCACCACTGACAATCCGAAGCCACCCTTCGACCGACCGCCCATCGACTGCGTGGTGTCGTTGCTTACTCCGCCGGGAGGACTTCTGCGAAGTCTGTCCAAGCTTTCTCTACTCGAGATTTTCGTGTTGGAGGAAGCGCTCATGGGCGTCCGTGCTTCCTCTCTTCGGGGCCGTCCCGTCGGTCTCGCCGCGACCCCCTTCTTCCACTGGCAGGTTCCGGAGGTGGATGCCCGGGCGTTCTTCCGTCAGCACGGGAAGTGGTTGAGGCAGATGCCGGCCATCGTGACCCGGGGCACGCAACCCAGCTTCCCGTGCATCGACATCGACACTCCCGTTCTCCGCCAGTTTGATCGACTCGCCCAGCTGATCTTCACCGAGCGTCACGCCCGACACGGGAATCCTCGGGTTCATCAGATCGATGCGAAGTCGGGCAAGTCCGTCATGAGATTCCTGAACGAGGCGGGGAAGCACCAGGTGGCCACGAAGGATGACCTTCCTCTGCGCTGGGTCGCGGATCTGGGCATCAAGCTTTCTCTATCACTGATGCGGCTGGAGGAGGAACAGGCATTGAACCCGCGGCTGGTCGAGAATGGCCTCGAACTTGCCAAGTTCTTCGCGCGCCGAAAGATGGAGATCCTCTCAGCTACCGGGTGGGGCCATGGCGCTGAAAACGCTGAAACGGCTGACCTCGCGATGGAAGAGCGGCGGGCTTACCTGAAAATCTGTGAGTCGGACGGCATGACCAAGGCTGATTTGCGACGATCGAGTCATGAAATGAGCGCTGGCGAGCGTGATCGCATAGTGGCGAAGCTGCTCTCCCTCCGGCTGGTCCGACAGGATGGAAAACTCCTGCGGCAGAATGCAGCGTGATGCGATGGGAGCGGCAATCCTTTTGCTTGAGCGAGAATGAGACTCCCGACAGCGCTGAACGGAGATCATCACCGTAGGGCAGGCGCTGAAGACGGCCGCGAAAACCTTTCACGACGCGTAGCGGGCCACCCCCGCCAAGTGCAACGGTGGGCCGGATCGCGGCATATATCTTTGAAGGCACGTTCTGCTTCCATGTGTCCATCCGGTGCCGTTCCACCATTTCGGTAGACTCCCCGTCACCGTGTTCTTCGCCGCATCGCGCACGGCCTCCCCACCCATTTCGGGGAGGCCGCGGCGGTTGCGCCGGGTCTCTCCATTTATCCAAACCCAAGCCAATGAAAGGAGACCCCGCCCATGACACCTCATGCCGGATTTATGTTGATGGAAGAGATCGCACCCCGCCTCAAAGCTGCGGCTATCTACCTGCCCCGGGTCGGGGCGGATGATGCCGAGGAGCTCTACCAGGATGGCCTCGCCATCGCTGCCAAGATGCTCGACGCGGCCGAGCGGCAAGGAAAGGAGGTCGCAGCCTCCTCGGTGGCCTACTACACCACGCGCCAGTTGCTCTCCGGTCGTCGCAGCACCTACGGGGGACGGGCCGATGTCCTGAGCCCCGCCGCCCAGCTCGACGGGCGCAGTCGACTGACCTCGGTGGAGGAAGAGATGAACGATCCGGAGTCGGGCGAATCCATCTCCATCGGTGAGGCACTGGCCTGCAACGATGAGGACCCCTCGCACGCAGCAGCGAGAAACCTCGACTGGGAGGACTTCCTCAGGACAGGCGATGCTATGACCGGCCTGATGATTGGTGCCTTCGCCCGGGGGGACACGATGCGGGACCTCAAGGGCGTGACCGGCCTCAGCGACTCCGGCATCAGTGCCCGGAAGCGCCAGATGGCAGACCGGCTTCTGGAACACTTCGGGGCTGACAGCTTCGAGACCTGCCTCGCCGACGCCGGGCGTGATCCGATATGGATGGCGGATCTGATCTCCGTACGTGAGGCGGAGGCCTGCCAGTACCGCCCCATGTTCAGTCCGCTGTGACCAGACACTCCCGAATGCGTGAAGGAGGTCCGGTCCGGGAAAACTCGCCGCCATCTGAAGGGGCGGGTTTTCTTTAGCTGCCACCAGAATCGAAGCCACTCCGCAGTCCATAATGAGACCGAAGGCAGCCCTCAACCGGCGTCAACCTTCGCCCGAGGTGTCTTCGGATCCTACATGAAAAAGGACATGATGAGCAGAACCCAAGGCACCAGCAGCGCGATGAACGACAAAAAGTCAAAACATTCTCGTATCATGGCGAGGACAATGTAACGCGCCCCGCCCTTCAGTTCAATGGCTGTTGTACCATCGGTGTCAAGCGACACGGAACGCTTCTTCTGTCGCCTCCGTTAATGGTGTGGCGAATGGAGTTGACCCGGCCCACCACTTTTCGGTAGCGTTTCTCAGGATTCGAAATTCAGATCGACATCATCATGAACTCATTCCCCCACGACCCGGTTGATCCTTTTGGCAATGACTCCTCCGGGAACTCACCCAGACAACGTTTCGCCGAGTCCATGTCGCCCTTCTGGCGCTCCCTGCATCAGGCGCTCGCTCACCAGAAGCCCAAGAACTGGACGGGATACCGCTGCGAAATCCAGGTGGGGCTGGATCGCTCCACCGGCAAATACATCGTGACGGCCCAGTTCCTGGACGGCCTCAGCAACCGAGCCAAGAACCTCGAGTCCAGGAATATCCTCGACCTCGTGGGTTGTCTCCACGAGGCCTACCGCAGGTTCGACAGTGAATTGGAGTGGCGAAAGGTTTCCCTGAATCACTTCTGGGACGAGGCCGAAAAGCAGTGGTGCGATCAGACCAGGTGGGAATATGGACGTCTGATCCTCGAGCCAGACGCAGGCGACAACAGCTTGAATTGATCGGGACCAGCACGAGCTGATCCAGGTCATTCGAATCACGTGGGAAGTTGGAGATCTGTCTCCGCTCTTTTGATTCACCCTCGTATTTTCTCTCGGCTATTTGCCAGTCCGAGAGTTCGAGGTGGTCCAGGCCCCGGAGGTAGGCCGTTTGATATCCCTCCCCACCGGGGCGATCTTGGATCGATCACAACCGCGAGAGCAGGTGGAGATGCAGATCGTCGTCTCATTGGGAAAATCCCCTGAGTCCTACATCCACGCGGGGCTTCATCGTCAGGTCAAACCACCGGCATTTTGCCCCAACTGCAAAAGTCCTCGCCCACTGATGGCGCTCGGCTATTACGAACGGGGAATCGCCTCGTCGACCACCACCGCCTGCCTCCGTTTCTATGTCAGGCGATTCCGATGTCTCCCCTGCGGACGAACGACCAGTATTCTTCCCGACTTTTCGCAGCCCTACCGTCTCGTTCCGAATCAAACCATCGCGAACTACTTTTCTGGAAGATTCTCCGAGCCTTCCCTGCCATGGAGCCATCTTCTCAATCGCTACTGGAACCGCTTTTCTGACTGGCTCCCACTGCTTTCGGAAATCGTGAAGATAGATCACAAGCTGGCGCTGCCGGAAGGTCGTCCGGAAAGTGCGTGGGCCTGCATTGAAGAGGGACTCGGTGAGATCGGTGTCGCCACGCAGAAACTGACTTCCACTTCAAGGGCTACACTTTTCGGGGTCTACCTTTGCCATCAACCCTGCCGCTGCCCGCAAAGGATCCTCGAGATCCACACAACTCTATTGTTACGGACCGGAAAAGATCCGCCAAGTTAGGGCACGCAATGATGAAACGACCGTCTATGTCGCCCGAGGCCACCCTTCGACCGTCAGTTCAACCGATTTTGGACTTCGTGAATTCTCGAATTTGTCCAAAGACCGATATCGGTGGAGTGGCGTTTCCTTTGTCGACCCATCGTCGAATCACATCTCGAACCGGGGACTCCGAATTCATGGAATAGGACGATGACCACGACATCCGAAAGTTTGTTCGTGGAAGAGCCCCTGTTCAAGGTGGCCGCCTATGTCCGAATGTCCACCGAGCACCAGAAGTACTCGACGAGCAATCAAATGGATGTGATCCGGGAGTATGCGGCCCGGCGGGGAATGGAGATCGTCCGGGTCTATTCGGACGAGGGCAAAAGCGGTCTTCAGATCAAAGGACGTGAATTCCTCTCCCGGATGATCGCCGACGTCGAATCCGGAAAGAGGGAGTTCAGCTCGATCCTCGTGTATGACGTGAGCCGTTGGGGGCGGTTCCAGGACGCCGACGAGAGCGCCCACTACGAGTTCGTCTGTCGCCGCCAGGGAATTGCCGTGCACTACTGCGCGGAGCAGTTCGAGAACGACGGCAGCATGATGGCGAACATGAACAAAATGATGAAGCGGGTGATGGCAGGCACTTACAGCCTCGAACTCTCCGCCAAGGTCTTTCAGGGGGCGTGTCGCTTGATCCAGCTTGGCTACAAGCAGGGAGGGACCGCCGGCTACGGTCTCCGCCGGATGCTGATCGACCAGAGCGGTCAGGAGAAGGCCCTGTTGAAGATGGGGGAGCACAAGAGCATCCAGACGGACCGGGTGGTTTTGGTGCCCGGCCCGGAGAACGAGGTGGCCGAAGTGCGGTGGATCTATGAGTCCTTCGTCACGAACAGGCTGACCGAAACGGAGATTGCCTCGAGCCTGAATCAGCGGGGAATCTTGACCGACTTCGGCCGTCCGTGGACCCGCGCGACCGTTCATCAGGTCCTAACGAATGAAAAGTATATCGGGAACAACCTCTACAACCGAACCTCCTTCAAACTGAAGGCCAGGCACGTGAAGAACCTTCCCGAGCAATGGATCCGGACGAAGGAGGCGTGGCCCGGCATTGTTGATGAGGAGGTCTTTTGTGCCGCCCAGGGGATCATCCTTGATCGCAGCAAGAAGCTTTCCAACGAGGAAATGCTCGAAAAGCTCCGAGAACTGTTCGGACGTCACGGTCGCATCTCGGGAATTCTGATCGATGAGGAGGAGGGCATGCCCTCGAGCGCCGCGTTTCGTCATCGGTTCGGCACCTTGGTAAGGGCTTACGCGTTGATCGGATATTCGCCGCCGGTCGACTATTCCTTCATCGAGGACAATCGGGCCCTACGCAGAATGCGGCCGGTGCTCTTTTCCGACATCATCTCCCAACTTCGTGAGGCGGGTTCTGCCGTCTTCTTTGACGAAAGAACGGATCTCGTAAGGATCAACGACGAACTCGTCGTCTCCATCGTGCTATGCCGGCATTTTACGACGGCCCGCGGTTCCTCCCGGTGGTTGATTCGACTGGATGCCGGACTGCGTCCTGACCTGACCGTGGCGGCGCGGCTCAGACCCGGGAACGAAGCCATTCAGGACTACTACCTCTTCCCCTCCATCGACTTAACCCTGACGCAAATCAGCCGGCGCCTCGCAGACGAGAACAGAATCGAATTGGACGCCTACCGGATGGACGATCTCTCCTCGTTCTACCGGATGGCGGAGCGAGTGCAGATCCATGACCCATTATGAACGCAGAAGTCATCTCCATACCCATCGATCGCATCAAGGTGGCCAACCCCCGATACCGGGACAAGAAAAAGTTCTCCGTCGTAGTGGAGAGCATCCGAAAATCGGGATTGAAAAAGCCGATACAAGTCACCCGGAGGCCAACCAAACAGGGAGAGGAGCCCGTCTACGACCTCGTCTGCGGTCAAGGTCGGAAGGAAGCCTTCGAGAGTCTCGGATTCACTGAGATTCCGGCGATCATCGTGAACGCGGATCGGGAGACGACCATGCTCATGAGTCTCGTCGAGAACATGGCACGTCGCACTTCAACACCGCAAGATCTGGTGGATGAAATCCTGCGCCTGAAAGCCCAGGGAAACAGCACCGCGGCAGTGGGTCGGAAGCTTGGCATCTCGGATGGAACCGTCAGCGGGCTACTCACTTTGAACAATTCCGGCGAGGAGCGCCTGATCTACGAAGCGATGAATGGCAAAATCCCTCTTGGGACGGCGATCGAGATCGCACGCGCTGAGTCCCCGGAGTAGCAACGGGAGTTTCTTTCCGCCTATGAGAAGGGGCACCTCAATCAGGCGATGATCAAGACCGTTCGCAGGGTTCTCGCCCAACGAAACGCCTTCAGCAAAAAATTGACCGGGTATGCGGGTACCTCCCGACAGCGATCCGCCGAGGGAATCGTCGATACCTTGAAGATGGAGACCCAGCGTCAGAAATCACTCATCCGAAAGTCGCGGGTCTGTGAAGCGCGCAAGATCTTCATCGTGGAAGCCTTCCGAAAGCTTCTCGCAGAGGAGGACTTCATCAACCTGCTGCGGGCCGAGGGTCTGGATTCCATCCCACGGGAACTGAGCGAACAAATCACCTCCAAACCCTGATGCCATGAGCGACAAGAAGAATCAGCCGAAGTTGGCGTTCGGAACGACCCGACTGAGGGTCCCGATCGATCACATCCTTCCGATCCGAAAGGTGGACACCACGGGAAAAAAGTTTTCACGGTACCGGTCGATCGTGAGATCGATCCCCGAGACGGGCATCATCGAGCCGCTGATGGTCTATCCCCAGAAGGATTCCCCGGGATTCTACCTGCTCATGGACGGACACTACCGCTTGGCCGCATGCCGGGAGCTCGGTATCGCCGAGGTGGAATGCCTCGTCGCCGATGAGGACGAAAGCTACACCTACAACTCGAAGGTGAATCGACTGGCCCCGATTCAGGAGCAGCGCATGATTCGCCGTGCCATCGACAGCGGAGTTCCCGTGGAGCGTATTGCCGCCGCTCTCAACCGGAACGAGGCGGAAATTCGCGAGTCTATAAGGCTCACCGACGGTCTTTGCTCTGAAGTCGTGAACCTGCTCAAGGAAAAGCAGATCGCGCCGGGCACCCTCAGGCTCCTCAAAAAGGTCGTGCCAAGCCGGCAGATCGAAATTGCCGAGCTTCTCACGGCTGCCAACAACTTCACCAAGCCCTACGCGGAGGCGCTCGTTCTGGGAACTCCGAAGGACAAGCTCGTCAACGGTTCGGTTCCGAAGAGCAAGACGCTCAAGCCCCAGGAACTTCACCGGCTGGAGGTCGAGGTCGAAGCGATCCAAAAGGAGTACAAGGTTTGTGAGCAGAGCTTTGCGGAGCACATGATGCAACTGACCCTGTTCCGAGGATTCCTGAAAAAGCTCCTCGCCAACGCCCGGATCGAACGATTTCTCAATAACCGGCATCCTGATCTTCATCAAGAGCTCGCGGAGATTGCCGCGAGTGAAGCGATCTGCTAAAAGCACTCCCTTAAAAGGTCGCAAACGTACCCGCCGTTCTCTCCTGCGGTCCCACGAAGCGACCCGACCAGGTCAGGGAATCGAGCGAGTGAGGGCAAGCGGTGGCGGACTCGGATTCGACTGAGGAGGTCTGAAGGAAATCTGTCTGGCGAAACGGTGATGCCATGACTGGGCGCGCACGGTGTTTCATCCCGGCGATCCATCGAAGAATCGCCTCAGATCTGTATGACGGACCGGACGTTCATTTGTTTCACTTGTTGCATTTGTTTCATTTATGCTTTAAGGTTAACCATGAGCACTACGGTAGAGCCTTCCAAATTGTCTCCGGCAGACCAGAAACGCGTTTCCGAACTGCGCGTCCTCTTTACCTCGGCGATTCAGTCCAAGATTGCCCGGATCACGCTGGGGGACAAATGCGTGGACCTTCCCGATGTCACCCTCCGCCTTGTCGAAGAGGCCATTGAGAATCTTGCGGAGGGACGCTCGGTCACGCTCGTCACCGAGGACGAGGCGGAAGACGAAATCTCACCCCAAGAGGCCGCGTCGATCCTGGGGGTCTCCCGCCCGTTCGCGTCCAAGTTGTTCGATGAGGGTGAGATCCCCTGCCGCCGGGTCGGCACCCACCGTCGCGCCCTTCGCGGCGACGTGGTCGCCTACCGCGAGCGGGAGAGAGAGGCGAGGAAACGCGTGCTGGACGAACTCGCCGCCGAGGGACAACGACTCAACCTGGGGTATTGACGGATGGCCCCCCCTATCGTCGTGCTCGACGCCTGTGTCTTCTATCCGGCAGCCTTGCGGGATCTCTTCATGAGATTGGCAGTGGCTGGCCTGATTCAGGCGAGGTGGACGCATCTCATTCACGAGGAGTGGATCGAAGCAGTTTTGCGCGACCGTCCGGATCTTGAAAGGGCGGATCTGGAACGCACCCGCCATCTCATGGATGAGCACGCCGGGGGCAGTCTGGTCAGAAATTTCGAACACCGCATCCCCTCGTTGCATCTGCCCGATCCCGACGACCGCCATGTCCTCGCCGCTGCCGTGGAAGAGGGAGCGGAGTGCATCGTGACCTGGAATGTCGCCGACTTCCCAGGTGGAATCGTGGAGCCGCTCGGCATCTCGATTGTAACGCCCGACGAGTTGATGACGCGCTTGCTGAGTGCCCGACCGGCGGACACATGTGCGGTCGTACGCGAGACCCGCCTGAGCCTGAAAAATCCGCCGAAATCGATCGACGAATATCTCGAAATCCTGAAGGTTCGGGGCCTGATCAAGGCCGGCGAATTGCTCGCGGAGTTCCGTCAGGATCTTTAGGTTCACGGCTCAAGCCGCATCGCGGTGTATCCCAAACTCCCCACCGAGTGGATCACAGTCTCTGAACCTTTCCGACTCGGTTCTGTCGTTCCCAACGCTCTCGCGTCTTCGCGACACCCCCGCTCTTCTCCTTTTACCTTTTACTTTTCACCTTCACCCCTTTTACTCTCCCTTCTTGTGACCACCCCGATCGACCACTTCATCTCCCGATGGGAAAACTCCGGTGCCGCCGAGCGGGCGAACTACGCCCTTTTCCTTTCCGAACTCTGCGACCTGCTCGAAGTGCCCCGGCCCGAGCCGACCTCGCCCGATCCGGAGAAAAACCGTTACGTTTTCGAGCGCGCCGTCATCCGCAAACAGCCCGACGGCACGAGCACGACCGGCTTCATTGATCTCTACAAGGCCGGACACTTCGTTCTCGAGACGAAACAGGGCGCCTCGGACCCGACCGTCGATCCCGATCAGCACAAACTGGGCTCTGACAAACCCGCCGCCAAAGCCGGACACGGACGACGCGGCAGCGCCGCCTTTGACCGGGCGCTCGAACGTGCCTTCCACCAGGCCCGCGCCTACATCACTTCGCTACCCGCGAGCGAGGGACGCCCGCCCTTCCTCGTCGTCTGCGATGTCGGCCACAGCATCGACCTTTTTGCCGAGTTCACTGGCACCGGCGGCCACTACGAGCGTTTCCCCGATCCGCGTCACTATCGCATCACCCTCGCCGACCTGCGGCGTCCCGAGATCCGCGAACGCCTCCGCCTCGTCTGGACCGATCCCCATTCGCTCGATCCTTCGAAAAAGGCCGCCGAGGTCACCCGTGACATCGCCGACCGGCTCGCCCGCCTCGCCAAGTCGCTCGAGAGCGACGGGCACGATCCCCAGGTCATCGCGGGATTCCTCCAGCGTTGCCTTTTCACCATGTTCGCCGAGGACGTCGGCCTGCTCCCCGAGGATGCCTTTGCCGGTCTCTTGAGGAAACTCGATGGATCGCCCCAGGGATTTCCCGTCCTCATCGGCCAGCTTTGGAAGGAAATGGCGACCGGCACCGCTTACTCGAGCCTACTCTTTCGCGAGATCGCCTGGTTCAATGGCGGGCTTTTCGAAAAGGAATCCACCGCCCTGCCGCTTTCCAAAGCCCAGCTCGCCATGCTCGGCGATGCCGCCGAGAGCGACTGGTCGGCGGTCGAGCCCTCCATCTTCGGCACCCTCGTCACCCGGGCCCTCGATCCGCGCGCACGCCACCAGCTCGGCGCCCACTACACGCCCCGCGCCTACGTTGAGAGGCTCGTGCGACCCACCATCATCGATCCCCTGCGCGAGGAATGGGACGCCGTGCGCATCGCCGCCGCCAGCCTCCACCGCGAGGCCGACACCCTCGACGAAGAGTCCGACCGCGACGATGCCAAAGCCAAAGCCCTCCTCGCCGAGGGCAAAAACGACGCCGCGAAAAAGACCGGGGCCGCCGCCGCGAAGCGGCGGGGCGAGGCCAAAAAGAAAGACACCGAGGCCCTCGCCCTCGTCACCGATTACCATCAGCGCCTCTGCAAAATCCGTGTCCTCGATCCCGCCTGCGGCACCGCGAACTTCCTTTACGTCACCCTTGAGCATATGAAGCGGCTCGAGGCCGAAGTCCTCGAAGTGCTCACCGCCCTCGGTGGCGACGCGACCCTCGAGATGGAGGGACACAAGGTGCGTCCCAGCCAGTTTCTCGGCATCGAGCTCAGCTCCCAGGCTGCCCGCATCGCCGAGCTCGTCCTCTGGATCGGCTACTTCCAATGGCACCGCCGCACCACCGGCAAAGCCGACACGAACGACCGACCGCTCCTGCCCAAGGACAAGCCGATCGAGAACCGCGACGCCGTCCTCGCCTACGACGAAAAGATCCCGCGCCGCGATCCCGGGACCGGAGCCGTCGTCGAGATGTGGGACGGCCACAGCACCAAAGCCCATCCCGTGACCGGCAAGGAAGTGCCTGATGAGAGCGCCCGCATCGTCGTCTACGACTATGTGAATCCCCGCCGCGCCGAATGGCCCGAGGCCGATTACATCGTGGGCAATCCGCCCTTCATTGGCGCTTCGCGGATGCGCGAGGCTCTCGGTGATGGCTACACCGAGGCCCTACGGAAGGCGTGGAAAGGCAGTGTGCCCGAGTCCGCCGACTTCGTGATGAACTGGTGGGCCAAAGCCGCCGAACTCGTCGCGAGGGGCAAGGTGAAACGCTTCGGCTTCATCACCACCAATTCCATCCACCAGACCTTCAACCGTCGTGTCCTCGAGCCCTTCCTCGCCGATGCGAAGCGGCCCCTGCATTTGAGTTACGCCATCCCCGATCACCCCTGGGTCGATTCGGCGGAAGGGGCGGCGGTGCGCATCGCCATGACCGTCGCCGCGGCTGGGAAGAAGGAAGGGCTGCTGGAAAAGGTCGACAACGAAGTAACCCAAGAGGGTGGAGAGAACGAGGTGACCCTGTTGAGTCGAGGCGGGGTGATCGCGGCGAACTTGCAGGTGGGGGCGGATGTTTTGTCATCTACTCCGCTTCAATCAAACACAAAACTAAGCTGCCCAGGCGTCAAGCTTCACGGCTCCGGGTTCATCATCACTGAAGCAGAAGCTCGAATTCTTGGTTCTGAGACTGATCCAAATGCCCGCCCCTATCTGAAGGGTTATCGGAATGGGCGTGATCTGACTGACAAACCGAGAAATGTTCGCGTGATTGATCTGCTTGGGCTTACCGCCGATGAAGCGGCAACCAAAGTTCCCGCCATTTATCAACATGTTCTGTTAAACGTTAAGCCGGAGCGAGATCAGAATTCGCGAGACACCTACCGATTGAATTGGTGGATATTTGGAGAACCACGCCGCGACTTTCGGCCTGCTTTGAAGAACCTGAATCGCTACATCGCAACGGTTGAAACCAGTAAACACCGGTTCTTTACATTTCTCGACGAGTCGATTCTTCCAGACAATAAGCTCATTGCGATTGCCCATTCTGACGCCGCCATTCTCGCAATCCTCTCCTCCCAAGTTCACGTCACTTGGTCCATGAAAACGGGCTCGTGGCTCGGCGTTGGCAACGACTCCGTCTACGTCAAAACCCGCTGCTTCGAAACCTTCCCCTTCCCCGCCCTCGAAGAAGGCCCCTTGAAGGACCGCTTGCGCGACTTGGGCGAGCGGCTTGACGCCCACCGCAAGCGGCAGCAGGCGCTCCATCCCGGACTCACCCTCACCGGGATCTACAACGTCCTCGAAAAACTGCGCTCCGGCGAAGCCCTCAACGCCAAGGAAAAGCAGATCCACGACGACGGCCTCGTCACCCTCCTCCGCCAGATCCACGACGAGATCGACGAACTCGTGCTGCGTGCCTACGGATGGGACGATCTCACCCACGCCGCGCGGGACGAAGCCTTCGAGGAGGAACTCCTCACCCGCCTCGTCGCCCTCAATCACGAGCGCGCCGCCGAGGAAAAACGCGGCCTCGTCCGCTGGCTGCGTCCCGAATATCAGAATCCCACTTCCAGTGATGCGGGCAAAAGTGCCCGCGCTCCCGTGGAAGAGCAGTCCGAGATCGAGCTGCCGGATACGGGAATTCACGATTCGGCGAACAAGCGGCGAGACGCCGCTTCTACTTTACTCACCTGGCCCGACAAACTCCCCGAACAGGTCGCCCGCATCCGCGCCCTCGTCCCCGAGGTCGGCAGCGACCCCGCCGCCCTCTCCGCCCGATTCGGCCGCCCCCACAAAAAACGCGAAGAGCAGATCGAAGCCATCGTCGAGACCCTGCGGGGCTTGGGCTTGTGAGATCCGGTATCGGGAGTGGACCGATTTCATCGCCGGGAGCAGACTCGGAGATCGTCAAACGCTCAATGGATGCGTCAAAATCGCAGACGAAAACCTAGTCTATTCAAGCCGGCGGTCACTCCCAGAACAGCGATACCGCAGGCTGTTGAACGCAGTATGGCGAAGGAGAGATTGATTTGGCTGAGGGCGTGATACCATTTCTCAAGATGGAGGACTTCGAGCAAGAACGGCATGGCTTCAGACAAGAAAAAGGCGAGCAGGACATTCTGCCCCGCGATAGACAACGGCTTGCCGATAGCAGCAATACGACGCACATCAGTGATGAGATAGAGAGCGAGCCACAGCGCGGAGGTCACGGCGCAGCCCCAGAGAGCGTAGCTTGGCGTGGCAGCATTCTTGTTGATCCCGTAGGCAGCGTGTAGAAGCAAGGCACCTGCCGCGGCGGCTCCGATGAAAAGCAGGGCAAACCGAACCCGCGCAACGGTGCCGCCCAGTTCCGGTGCCCTGAGGATGGAGGCAAGCAGCACGCCGCCGACGGTGATGGCTCCCTGGGCACCAAGGGTGTCACCAATGCCGACGACCTTCGTCAGCCAGCAGCCGTCGAACACCCCGGCATGATCTGCGGCAAACAGGCCAAGCAGTAACACCATGCTGCCGAGCAGTGCGGTGCGGTTCCCCTTGAACAGAAGGAACACGGTGGCCCCGACCAGGTAGTCCCAGCCGATGAGCCCAAGGATGCCCCACCACTGCGAACGTAGATGGAAGGGTGAGAGCATCAGTATCTTCTCACCCTGCGCATTGACCCAAATGTAGCTGAGCCACAACAGCGCCATCAGTCCGATCAGCCGCATCCACTTGAGTGAACCGAATGCAAGGATGGCTGATCCAAACATCAGCACCTGCCACAGCGCAGGCGACCAGCCGAGCTTCGCGGCATCGGGTTCTCCATTCACCATCAGCACGCCGATGAACAAGAGCGATGCCGTTCGCTGTAGGACATGGAGTATCGTCTTCCAAGTTCGCTCTCCCTTGTCGAGTCGCGAGCCAAGCGCGAACGGAATGGACATGCCGACGATGAACAGGAACGCCGGCAACACGAGATCCACAAAAGTCATGCCGTTGGCGTCCGGGTGCCGCAGCTCGTAATGCATCATCCAGTTCGGCACGATGGCCCCCGCGGAGGCGAGGTCATTGACGAAAATCATGATGAACATCACCAGCCCTCGCAGGGCGTCGATGCTGGTGATGCGCGGGTTCATCGTTCAGGCAGAGCACCGGTCACGTTCTTGAAATCAAACCCCTTCACCGCCTCGGCGGCGAGTGTGGCGATGCGGTGGTGCATTTGATACACGGCTGGCCGCGTGTCTTTACCATCAGGGACGTAGCGATTGCACAGGAAGATGACGAAGGTCTTCGAGAACGGATCAATCCACAGCATCTGCCCGGTCCAACCCGTGTGTCCGTAGCCGCCGACGGGGAACCATGCGCCGCGATGCCGTGTGCTCAACGTGGGCGCATCCGGCGCGGCGCGGTAGGGTGTGTCGATGTCCCAGCCGAGGCCACGACGCACGAGCAGGTTCCCAGCGCTGAAGTTGCGCAACTCAGGCGGGCTCTGCACGCTGGTCATGAGCTGGATCGTCTCGGGTTTCAGCAAGCGCACGCCGTCGAGTTCGCCACCATTGAGCATCATGCGGGCGAAGCGGGCGAGATCGCCCGTCGTGGTGAACAGCGAGGCATGACCGCTCACGTTACCCATCTCACGCGCCACCGTATCATCCACGAGTCCACGCTGCGGCGCGCTTGAGGGCGCGACTCGTTTCAGTGTTTCGCCGGAGGGGCGGAACTGCGTGTCGTTCATCTTCAGCGGGCGAAAGATTTCGGCGGTGCAGAACTCGTCGATCTTTCTGCCCGTCGCACGCTCGATCACCATGCCCAGGACCATGGTCCCCACGCTGCTGTATGAAAAAGCGCTGCCTGGCTCGAACAATGGTTTCTCGCGACACGCCTGCGCGAAGGCTTCCCCCGGTGTGTGGCTGTAGGGTTGCTTCGTTCCATTCAAATTCACCTGCAAACCAGAAGTGTGCAGCAGCAGATGCCGGAGGGTGATCTTCTCGCGCCCTTCGCCGGTGAACTCCGGCAGGTGCTTCGAGACGGGATCATCCACGCCGATCAAACCACGCTCCACGCACAGCATCGCCGCAGTCGCGGTAGCGACGACTTTGGTCACCGAGGCCACATCAAAAATCGTGTCCTCCGTCATCGGCTCAACAGCAGGGTTGAGCGCACGATTGCCGAAGGCCTTGTGATACGACTCGCCCTCGCGCTCCACCCAGAGCGAGGCACCGACGATCATGCCATCGGTGACGGCTTTCTTGATGGCGGCATCGAGTTCGGGGAGTTTGCTGGCCTGGAATGCCTTCAGAGCCGTGGGGATGGCTTGCTTGTTTTGCGGCCAGTCTTTGTTTGGCATCCTGACACTGCGACCATCGAGCGTGCCCACGGCTTCATCGCCCATGATTTCAAGCATGAGCGTGTGCCACACATCCAGCTTCACAGGAAAGCTCGAAATGGCGGACGTGTCGCGCATGCGCTGCCCTGACTTGGGATCAATGCGATCCGCATCGAAGGGCGTGAGAAACACACCGCCAATGCCGATGCTCAACTGGCACAGATAGTCCTTCGTGTCCGTGATGTTGATGAAGATGTTGCGATGCGGGCGGCCATCGGCGGGCACGTTGTCTAGCCTCACCTCACATTGGATGATGGCGTCTTTGTATTGAATGCCGTGGGACGCGGTGGCGGGATGGTGGCTCTCCACCCGCTCGACGCCTTTGAAGACACCGTCGAGCTGCTCCCACTTGCCGGCCTTCGGTTTGATGTTGTAGCGCCAGCCGCTGAACCCGCTGGCGAATCCCACCGGCACGCCCGTGAACGGTGTCAGCGGTTTGGCAAAATCCTCGCTGACCAGTAGCTTGCCGCGCTGCGTCATCAAGGTCTTGGGCCAGGAGTCTTCAGCGCTTGCCGTGAGTGCAAGCGCCATCAGCGTGGTTAGGCAGAGGAATGGTTTCTTCATCGGTTTGGATCGGTTGCGAGATAGACATTGGGCGGCACGGATTTTTCGGCAGCAGCGTGGGCCACCGCGAACTCCTCAGCGCTGACGGTGCGGGGTTGGATTTCGCCACACAAGGCGAGCGCCTGCACGGCGAAGGAGGTGGCGGTATTGCTGATGATCTTGTCGCGCTTGAAGGGCGATGGGGTGAACCATCCGCCGCTGCGCCGCTGGTTTTTCTTCAACCATTCGATGGCACGATGCAGCCGCGGCTCGGAA
>Ga0209573_1001876_pt1 | contig 29560 bp, 41 predicted proteins | sample TNRBio252014_DNA_FD_185870 | JGI IMG/M metagenome (GOLD analysis project Ga0209573, IMG submission 185870) | Wastewater treatment Type I Accumulibacter community from EBPR Bioreactor in Madison, WI, USA - TNR Reactor_6/25/2014_ DNA (SPAdes)... | ecosystem: Engineered > Bioreactor > EBPR >...
AGTTTACGCTGTTGCAGAGCGCTTGCCGCCTTGGTGACGCCGACGCGACGTACTCCCAGCATGAAAGCCAGGAATTCATGAGTAATATGAAAGTAGTCGGAATGCGCCCGATCCTGGGTCATTAACAACCAACGGGCAAGACGCGCCTCCACTACATGATAACGGGTACAGGTGACCATTTGCGCGAGTTGGTTCATCAACACATATAGATAGCGGTTGAGCGTTGCTTGTAATGCGCTGCTCTGTTTGAGCGCATCATGAAACCGCTCAGAAGTCATGCACCATGCGGGTCCTGCGCCCTGAACAAAAGTGCGTAGCAGCGTTATATTAATCCCTAAAATCAGGGGAGTCCCAATCATGCCTTCGTTACCGACCAGACCCACCTCCAGACCAGCATTATTGTCAGGCGGGACCACTAAGGAAATAAAACTATCGGTGGGGAAGTAAACATGGTGAATCGTCTGGCCGGGTTCGCTAATCACCTGAGCCAGGCGAAGTTCGACAGACTCACAGTTCGCAATAATATCCTTATGATCTTTGCTAGGCAGCGTGGCTAACAGCTGATTGACAAAGAGGGTTGGAGCTTTAGCAGATGGCATGTACATTTTCCTTTTCCTTGTGGGTCAGAGTAAAACCTTTACAGAAGACGGCACAAGGAATAGAAACGATCCCGATGTCGAGAGGAAACTTTACTAAACGATAGTGGCGGAAAAATCTGCTTTACCCCCTTTTTAAAAGGGGGTTTTGGTTCAAGCAACGACATTTCCGCAACCTGTTACAAGATCGCTAGTCTCTAAAGACGACTCACTAATCAGCGGTCATAGTAGTAGTAATTTTCGTTGGGCCAATAATCACTTCTTCTTGGCTGCACAGCCGGCACGATAACGGTATCAGTGCCGCTTTGCCCGGTTCTCCCCGTGGGGCCTTGATAGCCGGTAGGACCCATAACGCCGGGAGGTCCCGTAGCGCCGGGAGGTCCAGCGCAGGCGCTCAAGCCGAGCGCTATGATCAGTACTGTAAACAGTGTTGAATATTTCATGGTGACGCCTTTTAAGAAAGTAGAAAAACGATGCATGGGAAAGACCGATCAGAAACAGATTCTTCGCAGAGCGCTCGATCGGATCGCCTGGAATGATATGTCCGCTGTGATTTCGCCAAAAATAAGCTTGAAAAACCGCGCAGTCCGTGCGCTGGCAAACATAGCGCCTAACTTTTATCCGTCTGACGCTGATGCCATGCGTTGGGTGAGCTAGTGCGGGGACTGACCGCGATTATGTCGGGGAGCAAGCGGTCGAACTCTTTTCTGACCACCTCGTAACATTCACAAACCCGTGCTTCCAGGCCCGGTCGATCCAGCACGGTGATATGACCCCGACGGTAATCAATCAACTTGGCTTTTTGCAATTTTCCGGCCGCTTCGGTCACGCCTTCGCGCCGGACCCCCAACATATTAGCGATCAGTTCCTGAGTCATGGTCAGCTTGTTCGAGGGCAACCGGTCGAGACTAAGCAGCAGCCAGCGACAGAGCTGCTGGTCCACCGAATGATGTCGATTGCAGACGGCGGTCTGCGCCATCTGGCTCAACAGGGCCAGGGTGTAGCGCAACAACAGATGCTGCAACGCGCCGGAGCGGTTGAATTCCTGCGTGAGGAGATGGCCCTTTAGCCGGTAGGCGTGGCCCGCACTCTGCACCACAGCCCGACTCGGCATAGTTTCGCCCCCCATGAACAGGGCGATGCCCACAACGCCCTCGTTGCCGACAACGGCGATTTCGGCAGAAGCGCCGTTCTCCATGACGTACAGCAGAGACACAATAGCAGTGGTGGGGAAATAGACGTGGTTCATATGGTCCCCCGACTCGTACAGGGCCTGACCGAGCGGCAGCGGCACTCGTTCCAATTGAGGAAACAGACGCTCGCTTTCGGGGTCAGGTACGACCGCCAGCAAATGGTTTTCCCGTGGATTCGGGGCGTTCGGTGGGCTGGGCATAATGGACATAAATAATCTCCATAATAGTCTGTCTGGATGTAATCCTTGAATATTTGGACATCAGTATACCTTGCAAGTTACTGTTTTTGTGTTCGGTAGCGAACAAAAAGACGCCGCCCGAGTAGATCGTTGGCTGGATCACGCCGGTGGCGTGGACCGGTGAGTATCAGCGGGAGCTGGGGAAGGCGGCTGAATAAAGACCTTTCTCATTGATCAGTGCGCTACCGAACAGACGCCCGCCAAGTCACATCGTAGAGTGTCCCCAGTGCTAATTCAGTACGAGAGGGGAAACACCATGCCTTTAATTCAATTAATCGTTGCTCTAGTAGTTGTTGGGGTCGCTCTATGGCTGATCAATAACTACATACCCATGGATGGAACCATCAAGAAAATCCTGAACGTGGTCGTAATCGTTGCTGTGGTTCTTTGGCTATTGTCGGCCTTCGGCGTCTTGGGTTCCATGTCAGGGATGCGTGTTGGGTAAATCTGATTAACCAGCCCGATTTTATCGGTAGGAGGAGACCCTATGAATGCAATTAAAATTGCCGCCATCGCGTTGATTATCTCCGGAGTCCTGGGTTTGGCGTATGGCAGTTTCAGCTATACCAAGGAGACTCAGCAAGCCAAGATCGGTCCGATTGAACTGACCGTTCAGGACCGGCAGACCGTCAATATCCCAATTTGGGCGGGCGTAGCCGCTATCATGGCTGGTGCGCTCCTGCTGTTTGTGCCAAAGAACAGTTAAATCTCTCCTCTCGGAGGGAAAACTGATCGTCGGAAACGCAATTTTCGACGATCTTCCAATACGCTGAATGAGGTTTTTGAAATGACAAAAACGCATAGGATAAACTGGATAGCAACCGCGCTAATATTAAGCGGCGGCCTATTCCAGTCGGTTGAAGCGCAGCAGATAGATACCGCTCCACCGGTCTATAAATCGGACTCGCCGCCCCGCTATCAGGAACCGGCCCCATTGCCTCGCCCGGATTATCCTGTGGTTTCGGAATCGGCAGAGGAGCCTTCACCATCACCCGCCGCCGCCGCCGGTCCTGGCTGGTCGCCGCCAGGCCGGTTAGAGGTCCACAACAATCAGGGCGTTCGCTATGTGTCCGGCGGCATCGGCGAAAACGAACGCGCCGAACTCAATAGCCAGTCCCAACAGTTCAATCTGCGCTTGCTTTTCGCGATGCAGAACAGTGGCGAGTATCTATCAGCGGTCCGGGTCAGCATTCTGGATGCACGCGGTGGAACGGTGCTGGTTGCCGAATCGAAAGGCCCCTGGTTCATGGCCCAACTGGCGCCGGGCGACTACACCGTGGAAGCCAGCGTACCCGATCAAACCGAACGACAGCCTCAGCGACAAACCGCACATGTTGAGGATTCGCGTCAATCCCGGTTGAATTTCTACTGGCGCTGAAAGCAGTCACTTAAATTCCGGTCAGTGCGACCGATTCACCGATTGAAAACAGGAGAAAGCCCCATGCTAACAAGAGACGAATACGTTGCAAAAATGAAGCAACGACTGGATAAGTGGAGTATAGAGATGGATGCTCTGGAGGCCAATGCACTGAAGGTTCAGGAAGACGCTAAGGTGAAATATCAGGAGCAGCTTATCGCTTTGCGCGCCAAGCGTAAGGAAGGCGAGGAAAAGCTGAAAGCGATCCAGTCAGCGTCTGATGACTCTTGGGAACAACTCAAAGCAGAAACGGAAAATATTTGGGAAGCCTTTAAGGATTCCGCCAAGGCTTTCAAAGCGCATTTCAAATAAGTTAAACCTTGCTGATCTGTTTAAGACCCTTATTCATCCTTCACCCGGAGTATCATCATGAAATGGTTCAATCGATTCACTGCATTTTTCTTCATCGTTGCATTCGCTTCTTTCTTGGGATGCGCTTCGACGTCAACCCAGGAAGGCACTGGGGAATACGTAGACGACACCGTCATTACCACTAAGGTCAAGGCGGAAATTTTCAACGATGCTTCGCTGAAATCAGCGGAGATTAACGTCGAAACCTTCAAAGGCGTGGTGCAATTGAGCGGTTTCGTCAACTCTCAGGAAGATATTAACAAGGCTGTCCGCGTTGCGCGCAGTGTCAAGGGCGTGGTGTCCGTCAAAAATGACATGCGGCTCAAGTGATGGGAGACCGTTGATCATAAACTGCGAACTGATCTTTGGGCCATCAGGTTCAGAGAACGGTTCGCGTCGTAGCGCAGGGAGACGGGACGGCCCTGCGGATGAAATCTCCACTTTTTCACCCAGTCCTCGCAACCAGCCCTGCATTGCAACGCGCTCCACAGCTATACTCATGATCTGATCGTTCAGATTGCTGCTGTAGCGGCCAGCGCCCGACAGCAGCAAAAGTTGATCCAATGCAACCGTGAAAACATCACGATTGCGTATAGTGTCAACCCCCATGGTCAAGACAGATTTTGGAATAGGCGAGAGACTGATTACGATGCGCCGTCTGCAAATAGAGCATGAAACGACTTACGAATACGCTTCAATCGTTACCCTGCTGCCCCATAAATTGCTGTTGCGTCCCCGCGAAGGGCACGACATCCGCATCGAATCGGCCGACCTGACGATTTCCCCGGCCCACCATCTGCAATGGCAGCGCGACGTATACGACAATGCCGTGGCCTGGGCGAGCTTTACCGAACCCAGCAACCGGCTCTCGATTGTCAGCCGCCTCCTGCTCCAGCACTATGATGACCAGCCTCTGGACTTTCTGGTGGCGGATTTTGCCGTGTTTTATCCTTTCCAGTACGAGGCGGCCGAGCGGGTCGATCTGGGGCCTTATCTCTTGCCGGTCTTTGTTTCGGATCAACCGCTGATCAGCACCTGGTTGCGCCGCTTTTGGCAGCCCGGCCAAAGGATGCAGACCTTCGTCTTGCTCGATACGATCAACAAAGCCATTGCCGGCAGCTTCGCCTATGAGCAACGGGAACAACCGGGGGTCCAGACCCCGGCGATCACCCTGGGCAAAAACAGCGGCTCCTGCCGGGATTTTGCGACGTTGTTCATCGAAGCCTGCCGCAGCCTGGGCCTGGCGGCGCGTTTTGTGAGCGGCTACTTGTGCTCGCCCCCGGTCATAGCGGGTCAAGGCGCTACTCATGCGTGGTCGGAAGTTTATCTACCCGGCGCCGGTTGGAAGGGATTCGACTCCACCTCCGGTCAAGTGGTCGGCAACGACCACATCGCCGTGGCCGTGAGTCGGCATCCCGAACGGGCGCCTCCCGTATCCGGCTCCTTCTTCGCCGCTACTCCCCAGTCGCCCCTGATGCGCGTCGCGGTTCAGGTTGTGGAAATTCAGGCGTAGCAACGGCCCCTACCGAAATACCGCTATTCATGGCATTGTTTCCTGGCCTTACCTCAGCGCTGAGCCAAAACCACATCGACCGAATCGCCGGCATCGCCCTCGTCGCTGTTTTGATGATGGGTTGTTTCGCCATCCTGCGCCCCTTTCTTTCGGCCATCCTGTGGGCGGTGATCCTGTCCTTTTCTACGTGGCCGGTCTATCGCTGGATCGAACGAGCGGTCCGGGGACGGAAAGGACTGGCGGCCGGGCTGATGGTCGGGCTGGTTGCCGTCGTCCTGATTGGACCCTTGGTGTTCCTCGGAACCAGTTTGGCGGAAGATGTGACCGCGCTGATCGAGATGGTGCGGCAACTCCTCAGTCAAGGGCCGCCTGATCCACCCACATGGGTCGCGAAGCTGCCGGTCGTGGGTTCGCCCCTGCACGACCGATGGCAAGCGATGGCGGGGAGTGGCGCCAAGCTGACTACGGAGTTGATGAAATACCTCGTTCCCCTGCGGGACTGGGCGCTACGCAGCGCGGCGAACTTGGGCGGGGGCGTCTTGTACCTCACCCTCAGCGTGTTCATTGCGTTTTTTTTCTACCGGGACGGTGCAGCGTTATCCGCAAGGCTGAAAGCCTTATTCGATCGAGTCGGTGGCAAGCAGGCGCCAGGGTTGCTCCGTATCGCCGGAGATACCATCAAGAGCGTGGTCTACGGCATTATTGGCGCCGCGCTGGCTCAGGGATTCCTGGCCGGCACGGGATTTTTGATCGCGGGCATCCCCGGCGCCCTGCTGCTTGGTGTGCTGACGTGCATCCTTTCGTTGATTCCCATCGGGCCGCCGCTCATCTGGGCGCCGGCCGCCCTTTGGCTATTCCAGACCGGTGAGACGGGGTGGGCGGTGTTTCTCGCGCTCTGGGGGTTTTTAGTCGTGAGCGCTGTTGATAATGTCATTAAGCCCTACTTCATCAGCCAGGGGAGTCGCCTGCCCTTCATTCTGGTATTTCTGGGCGTGCTGGGTGGCGTGCTGGCCTTTGGCATCCTCGGCATTTTTCTCGGGCCGACCTTGTTAGCGATCGCCTACGCCTTGTTCCAGGAGTGGAGTTCCCGGAAACAAGAATTAAAGGTTCTATGAGATTTCCCGCTGAGGCGAGAGCGCTGCTATTCAATAGCCTCGTTTCCCAGGCAGTATGAGTTGATGTAGACCATCAGCCATAGCAGCGCAGCTTTTGGGAGAACTCTTGCAGCGCGAGAATGCCGCTTTCCTCGGCGCGCTGGCACCAGTCTTCCAGTTGTCTGACCAATTGCTCCTTCGAGGCATTGGATCGGCCCCATAGAGCCACCAGATCCTGGCGCATCGTGTAGAGGGTGTGCAACACCGGGCTGGCGTCAAGCGCCCGCTTCAGGGCGACGCGCTCCGGCTCTGGCAGATTTTCCGCATCCCGTTGCAACCCCTGCTGGATCACTTGCAGCGCCCTGGACTCGCGCATCCCCAACGTGGCGCGGGCTTGCAACGTATGGATTTCTTCCAGGGCAGTCTGCTTCAGGCAGTGGACGAACGTAGCCAGCACCTTGTAGCGGTGGGTGATGATCGCCTGCAAAGTTTCGGCGTCGCAGCGCCGCTTGGCCGGGTCGAAATGGAGGGTGGGCGCTACCCGGCGCACCCTAGCCAGGCCCAGCGTCTCCAGAAGGCGGATATACAGCCAGCCGAGGTCGAATTCCCACCACTGGATGGACAGCTTGGCGGAAGTGGCGTAGGCATGGTGGTTGTTGTGCAGTTCCTCGCCGCCCACCAGGACGCCCCACGGCACGATATTTTTGGAGGTGTCGTTTGGCGCGAAATTGCGGTAGCCCCAGTAGTGGCCGATGCCGTTGATCACCCCTGCGGCGAAGAACGGAATCCACAGCATCTGCACCGCCCAGACCGTGAGTCCAATCGGACCGAACAGGAGGAGGTTGATGATCAGCATGAGGCCGATTCCGAGCAGGCTGTGCTTGGCGTAGAGGTGGCGTTCGAGCCCGTCGTCGGGGGCGCCGCGACCGTATCTCTCCAGCGTTGCGGTATTCCTGGCTTCCCTGGCGTACAGTTCGGCGCCGGCGAACAAGACGGTGTTGATCCCGTAAATCTGCGGGCTGTGCGGGTCTTCCCGGGTTTCGCACTTGGCGTGATGCTTGCGATGGACCGCTACCCATTGCCGAGTGATTATCCCGGTGGTGAGCCAGAGCCAAAAGCGGAAAAAATGGCTGGCGACCGGGTGCAACTCCAGTGCGCGGTGCGCCTGATGCCGGTGCAGGAAGATGGTGACCGATGTGATGGTGATATGGGTCAACCCCAAAATCACCAGCCCATATGCCCACCAGGAAAGATCAATCAGGCCAAGTTGCATGGTTGGACTCCACAGCGATGATGTTAATAGTCTAGTCGTGAAACCCGGCGCCGTTTGTACGGTAGCGATAAATGTGGAGCGCCGCCGCCGGCGCTGAGGGTCATCCTGAAGCCTGTGCAGCCACCATCCGATTACGCCCTAAATCCTTCTAACCGATTCTCACATTCTCACAGAGATCGCAATGTTTCCATCGCGTCTTTGTCGGATGCCGAGCTAAAAAGCTATGGCCTGTGGATAGGCGCCAGTCTTCAGCAAGGCGGCAAAGGCCTCGGTATTCACGGGCCGACTGAAGAAAAAGCCCTGCCCCCCGGCGCAGTGATGGGATTGCAAAAAGGCGAGTTGTTGCAGTGTTTCGATGCCCTCGGCCACCACCTGCTGTTTGAAGGTCAGACCTATCGCGATAACCGCACCGACGATGGCTTTACCGGCGTCGCCGCCGATGTCCTGCACGAACGGCAGGTCGATCTTGAGCGTGTCGATCGGGAAACGTTGCAGATAGCTCAGGCTGGAATAGCCCGTGCCAAAGTCATCGACGGTAATCTGCACCCCGATCTCCTTGAGCGCGTGCAAGTGGGCAGTAGTCAGTTTAGTGTCCCTCATCAATCCGCTTTCAGTCAGTTCGAGTTCGAGGCGGGGCGGGTCCAGACCGGTGTCGTTGAGGATGGCGCGGACCCCGGCGAGAAAATCCTTGCTGTGAAACTCGACGTCCGAGACATTGACCGCGATCTGTCTCAGGTTGAGACCGGCTTTTAACCAGTCTGCCATCTGGCGGCAGGCTTCGCGCAGCACCCACTGGCCGATTGGCAGAATCAGGCCACTATCTTCGGCGATGCGCACGAACTCGGTCGGACCGACGAGACCCTGCTTGGCGTGTTGCAGGCGGATCAGCGCTTCGGCGCCCGTGATAAGACCGGTCGCAAGATTCACCATCGGCTGATAGTGCAGTACGAACTTGTGCTGTTCGAGCGCGTGGTGCAACGCCTTTTCGACGGAGTGGCGGGCGACGGCCCGGGCATTCATTTCCGGCGTGAACGCCTGATAGGTGTTGCGCCCGCTTCGTTTGGCGTGATACATCGCGATATCAGCGTTCTTGGTCATCGTTTCGACGTCTTGGCCGTGGTCGGGGTAGAGGCTGATGCCGATGCTCACGGTGACGAGGAGCCGATGGCTACTGATAAAATGGGGCTCGACGATAGCCTTGATCAGCTTTTCAGCGGTGAGGCAAGCGTCCTGCGCCGTCTGGACTTCGGCCAGCAGCACCACGAATTCGTCGCCGCCCTGGCGGCAGACGGTATCCGAGAGCCGGACGCAGTCTTGCAGACGCTTGGCAACCGACTGTAGCAACAGGTCGCCGACTTCATGCCCCAGCGAGTCGTTGATGTGCTTGAAGCGATCGAGGTCCAGATAGATCAGGGCGACCTTTCTGTCATGCCGCTGGGCGAGGGCCATCGACTGCGCCAGCCGGTCTGTCAGCAGGGAGCGGTTCGGCAGGCCGGTCAGAAAATCGTGCTTGGCCATATAGGACATCCGTACGGTGGCCTGCTCGGCGGTCTCAGCCATCATCTGGGCGCGAACCGTGGCGACGACCAGGTGTTCGTTCGCTTCCCGCAACAGCGCTTCGTTGTGGGCGTTTAACTCGGCCATGGCCCGTGCGGCCTCCTCCTGGCCACGCAGGATCTGGTCGCGCAATGTGGCTAACTCTTGATTTCGATCAACAATTTTCTCGCCGGAAAGAACCGCAGTCCCACGTTCGTTGGAGGCGCTCATAAGCTTGTGGGAGATCGCACACGGAAGTTGGCCTTGAGCGGCGGTCTGCTCGCGTCTTTCCGACGAGTGAAACTCCTTATTAGTCATACAGTTTTCCTCAATTGACCGTATCGGATGCGAGCGTCTGCATTGGCTGCCCGCTGAGGATTCCCTCAAAGCCGAGCACCGGGTTGCCGATGATGATCCCCTCATCGGTGATCTCGAACTGCCGCAACTCATTGCTGTGGGCGCTGGCGCGCACTTTGACGACCGCTATGACCCGTTTTAGGCGACTTTCAACCTCAATGTAGCGCTGGACGATGATCGCGTCAGTGAGAAAAGCCGATCCGTAGGGGCTGAAGCGCAGATCGGTATAGCGGTCTTCCAGTTCCGAGGTCAGCAGCACTGTCACGCCGAGACTGGCCAGCACGGCGACCATGCGAAACAGCGACTCGCGGAAGTCCTCGCGGAAGGTTGGCGCTACCGCCAGTTCAAACCCGGACAGCGAGTCGATCACCACCCGGGTGGCTTTCATTTGCTGAATGAGGTTGATCAGGTGCTGAACGATCTCATCAATCGACAAATCCAGCGCTCGGGTATTGATCAAGCCGATTTGCCCGGCGCGGACCATATCGTTGATCGTGCGGGTCCGTGACTGACTGGGGGTCTGCTCGAACGCGACGATCACGCCCGGTTCGCCCCGGCGCGCGCCTTCGGCCAGGAAGGCTGTGGCGAGGATAGTTTTGCCCGATCCGGACGGCCCGGCGACTAGCAGCGAATAGCCTGCCGGCAAGCCGCCGCCGAGCATATCGTCGAGGCGCGGTACACCCATGGCCAGCCGCACTTTGCTATGCGGCGAGAGGGCGGTCGCCGACCCGGTTCCGGTATCGTCGATCACGACCGCCGCCGGAAAGACGGCGATCCCAGCGTTGGTGATGCGGAACGTATGAATCCCCGGACTGGTCGCCTGGCCACGCATTTTCAGAATCTGAATCTTGCGCACCATCGAATTTCGGTGAACGCTTTGTTCCAGCGACAGCATACCGTCGGCTACCGTGAACACCGGATGCGTCTCGCTCTCCGACGAATATTCTCCGATCAGGAAAGTGGTGGCCTGCCAGCCGGTCAGCAGTATCCCGAGCTGCTGGACGAACTGTTGCAGGCTGATCACGCCTTCGGGTTGGCGTTGCGCCTCCAGCATGACCGAGCGGAACGAATCGACGAAGACCAGCGCCGGAGAGAAGTTCTCGACCTCCTGGGTGATGCGCGCCAGCACCTGGTCGAAATTGCCTGTCGATACGTCGTCGCTCAAATTGACGAATCGAACCGACTCATCGATCCGGTCGAAGTCGAAAAACGAGTACTGCTGCTGATAACGCAGCATCTTCAACGGCGGTTCGCCCAGCACGGTGAAGTACAGCGCCGGACGCTCCCGTGTCGCCAAGGCGAACATCATCTGATGCGCGAGCGTCGTCTTACCGGAGCCTGGAGGCCCGATAATGAGATTGAAGGAATATTCGGGCAGACCACCGCCCAGGATTGCATCGAGTCCTGGCACCCCGGTAGCGAGTCGATGGATGGCCACGTTGTTGTTCATGGTGTGCGCTCTTGTTCAGATTTCGGGGACGGGGGCAACCAGACCGGGGCCAACAAGCGCTCGGTCAAGGATGTTCCAATCAAGGTTGCCAGCAGTTCGGTAAAATTGACCAGCAGGGCATAACTCGCCTCTGCTGCGGCAGTCGATTCACGGTCTGCCAGGCACGCCTTGAGGCTAACCAACTGCGCGGCGCTATTCCCGCCATTTTGAACCATGACCAGCCAAGGGAAGGTCTTGCTCGTAACATGCAGCGAACGGCTGAAAAGGACATCGACGCCGTGCGCGCCGATCACCGGAGCCAGCCGGGCCACGACCTGCCGCCAGGCGCTGAGGGTGGCTTCGGCGATTACGTTCGCATCGAGGGCTTCTCCGGCGCCCTGCGCCAGCGTTCTCCGTATCGCCTCGTGATGTATGTCATTACTTGTTGTTGACATCGAAATGCCTCTAACCCCCAGGGCAATCGCGCTACATGATATTGAGGTCCAAAGATCAAGCGGGCGTGGGAGTCGTTACCCAGAGAAGCAGGGAGGTTACGACAGCGCGGGCGGTTCTTGGAAAGGCCGTTGTGGCGATACAGCCGGCATCGCAGATAGAAAAATACTGTCTGTATTTGAGTTATGGAATGGAAGCGCGACGCCGCTCCGGGCCACCGCTGCTCCTCAATCGGCTGGACCGTGGCGATGCGCATCACTGCAATGATTAGTGAGTATTGATCATCGCAACCCTCGTCGAACCTAAAGGGAAAAGTCAGCGTGGTCTGTTCGCTAACGAACATAATATATGACTGTTGCATAGAGTTGACCGTCCAGAGCATGACTATTGCGCGTGTTATGCATGGTTGCCTGTTCCCATCTTGTTGTTCGCTATTGTGGTCTTTTGGGCCATGGAATTGAGCGCTGTTTACGAACCGCCCAAAGCGCTCTTCATGTTGCCAGGCGCTCTATTGGTCTGTGTGCTAGAGCACAGACACCTTCGTGGGGTCATGATAGTTTTTGTTTTCCGTACTGAATCAAACGGAGCTACTCACCGAAGGGAAACACCATGGACAAGCCAGTTTTTTCAGCCCGCAGCATGACTGAAATCCTCGATCTTTCAGCAACCTCGGAAGTCGCCGGCGCTCTCCAGTCCGCAGTAACTCGCGGAATTTTGACCACCGACACCGATCTTACCACCGCAGCCAGTTGGTGGCGTAACGAAGAGGGCTTCCTGTTTGCCACTCACCCGGCAGCAGTGGTCCCGGGGTTTCGCCGCGTCGAACTCCAATGGAAATCGGGTGATGATGATGGCTATCGCGCCAGCGCTTAACCGACAGGACCTCACCATGTCAACCCCCATTCAGCTTGAACCGGAAGCCCAGGAATTCGTCGAAGCCACCGCGAATCCGCCGTATCTCTTCGACCTCGGTCCAGAGAAGGGACGTGCGGCTGTCGATGAGGTGCAGTCGGGTCCAGTCAGCAAGCTCCCGATCGAGATCGAGGATCGAACGATTCCGGGAGGCCCTAGCGGCTCGGTATCCATCAGGATTTTACGACCGCAAAACGCGCCCGCGCTCCTTCCCGCCCTCGTGTATTTTCATGGAGCGGGGTGGGTGTTCGGTAATGCGCACACCCACGACCGGCTCATCCGGGAGCTGGCCGTCGGCGCGCAGGCTGCGGTGGTGTTCGCGAACTACAGCCTGTCACCGGAGGCTCAGTACCCCACGGCGATCGAGGAAAGCTACGCGGTCGTGAAATGGGTTGCGGAGAAGGGACTTGAACACGGTCTGGACCCGGAGCGCCTTGCGGTAGCGGGCGACAGTGTTGGAGCCAATATGGCCACGGTCGTCACGCTGATGGCCAAAGAGCGCCGCGGTCCCAAAATCCGGCAGCAGTTGCTCTTCTACCCGGTCACCCATGCGTCGTTCGACACCGAGTCGTACCACCGCTTCGCCACAGGGTATTTTCTGCGCCGCGACGCGATGATGTGGTTCTGGGATCAGTACATGAGGGATCCGGACGCTCGACAACAGATCACGGCTTCTCCGCTGCGTGCGACCACTGAACAACTGCGCGGTCTTCCGCCGGCCTTGGTCATCACCGCTGAAGCCGATGTGCTGCGCGACGAGGGCGAGGCGTATGCCAATCAGCTCCGAGCGGCGGGCGTACCCGTCACCGCCGTGCGCTTCCAGGGGATCATTCATGACTTCGTGATGCTCAATGCTTTGGCGAACACTGCCGCCACCCGTGGGGCCATCGCTCTCGCCAACGATTGGCTGCGCCAGGGCTTTGCTGTGCAGCCATGAACTCCGCCTCCAGGTGGCGAGGCTTAGAGCGCATGGGTAGCGACTGAACCGCGATGCTTTTCGCCATCTGGACCCTGATTATCGGCGCGCTGCTGATCAGCATGGCCTTGTCGGGCACCTTGCTGAAGCGGCTGCCCCTGAGTACCGCCATGCTCTATCTGGCCGCCGGTTATGGGCTAGGTCCCGTCGGATTGGCCCTTATGACGCCCGATCCGCTGATCTATACGGTCCTGCTGGAAAGAATGGCCGAAGTGGCGGTCCTCATCTCGCTGTTCACGGTCGGTCTAAAGCTCGGTCTTCCTCTGTCGCACCGGAGCTGGCGTCTGCCGGTGCGTCTGGCCACCGTTTCGATGGCGCTGACCGTGGCGCTCATTGCCGCCATTGGGGTGATGAGCCTCGGTCTCTCTCTGGGCGCAGCGATCCTGCTCGGGGCGATCCTCGCGCCCACTGATCCCGTGCTGGCCTCCGATGTCCAGGTGGAAGAGGCGAACGATCGCGACCGATTGCGCTTCAGTTTGACGGGCGAAGGCGCGTTGAATGATGGCGCGGCCTTTCCATTCGTGATGCTCGGCCTGGGCCTGCTCGGTCTGCATGACTTGGGCGCGGACGGCTGGCGCTGGTTCGCGGTGGATGTGCTCTGGGCCATCACTGGCGGTCTGGGGATCGGGTGGGCGTTGGGTACGTTGATCGGGAGGCTGGTCGTCTATTTTCGGAGCCGCCACCAGGAATCGGTCGGTCTCGATGAGTTTCTGGCGCTGGGACTGATCGCATTGACCTATGGGCTGGCTGTACTCGGCCATACCTATGGTTTCCTAGCCGTTTTTGCGGCGGGCCTCGCCCTGCGGCGAGTGGAGGAACAGCCGAGGGCAATCCCCAGTTCAGCCGTTCGGGAAACGGGTCTTCAGAGCAAGCAGGCCCACGCGGCGCTGGCCACTCATGCGGAATATGCCAGCGCCTACATGATGCAGGAGGTCCAGGGCTTTAACGAACGACTGGAGCGGATCGCCGAGGTCGCGGTCGTTCTGGTGGTCGGCGCGATGCTCCCTTTCATCGATCATCTGCCCGCCAACGCCGCCGGGTTCCTCTTGCTGCTCTTTCTGGTGGTGCGCCCTCTATCAGTAGGGTTGGGATTGCTCGGCGCGCCCGTATCGGGCGATCAGCGCATTCTCATCTCCTGGTTCGGCATTCGCGGCATCGGCTCGATCTATTATTTGATGTACGCGATCAATCACGGTCTGACCCGCTCCTTAGCCGAGGAGATCATCGCTCTCACCTTGACCACGGTGGCCGTCTCTATCGTGGTTCACGGGATCTCGGTGACCCCGCTGATGAATCTCTATGCGCGAAGGAAAATAAGACCTTCCAGCCGTTGATACTGGATAGGTGTGCTACAGCACAGACGCCGCCAGTGGAGTGATGGTAATTTTTGCTTGCAATAATATCAGCGAGTCTGTGAGGAGTGAGTCATGATAGCACCGAGCATTACAAGGTCCCGTCGCAACCGTTTCGCCAGTGTCTCGCGAGTCGTGTTGATGGGCGTATTGGCGCTTTCCGGTTGCACCTCGGAACGCTCGGTGGAGCCCGGAAAAGGGAGCGCCGCTTCCGCCAAACCGAGCCACAAGGAAGTGGGCGAGGCGTCCTGGTACGGACCCGGGTTTCACGGCAAAGAGACCGCGAGTGGCGAGACCTTCAATCAAGGAAAAATGACCGCTGCCCATCCAACGTTACCGATGGGAACCCAGGCTACAGTGACTAACCTGGAGAATAGCAAAAAGGTCGAGGTCAGGATCAATGACCGTGGACCTTATGTGGGAGATCGAGTCATCGATCTTTCCCGCGCCGCCGCTAAAAAGCTGGATATGGAAGAGGACGGCACCACCGAGGTTAAGATTGAAACCAAACCCCAGTCGAAGACGGGCTCCGACGATCAGTCGAGCAAGACAAAATAGAAAGTCAACCGTGCCGCCGGGACTCCAGTTTGTGCTTTGAGGAAAGGCGGTGATCTTCTCAATGCATTTTTCTAATTTTTACTCACCGCTCAGGGCGTCAGGCGGTGCAGAATGAAGAGGCTTGAAACCAGCAGCGGCACGAAGATCACCACAAATACGGTGACGCGCATGCCGATGAGATCCGGCAACAGGATGCGGCCGCGGTTGCCGATGTTCTGGATCGTCGCACTGAGGTAGTCCGACATCTCAGCGTAAATATAACTTCCCACCATCAGCCCCACGATACCGGGTATCGCATCGTAGTGACCCTGCCCTAACGCCGCCGCCCCGGTTCCGGGGCAAGTAGCCCAGCAGACCCAGCCCGACGCCGAAGAGCAGCCCGCCCGTGATATTGGCGGTATAGCGCGTGGGCTTCATGTGCAGCTTCACCAGGCCCATCGCATGCATCGCGAAGATGCCGACCATCCCCACGACGATCGCGGTGAGGATGATTTTGATGACCGTGAAATCTGTCAGCAAGAACTGACCCATGAGCACTTCGTAGTTCGCAACGCCGCCTTTCTGCAGCAGAAACCCGAACACGATGCCGAAGATGAAACCGAGGACGAGCTGTGAAGGAGAATCGGCCTTGTCGGGCGCAACCTTCTCGTCCTGGTCGTGATCCGGCGGCCGAATGACGAGGACGGGCGGATCAGAAGCAGGAAGTGGGGCCGTTGGGTGGGCGGTCATAACGGTCTCAGAGGCGGTAGAGGAGCATGGCGGTCACCACCGCGCCCGCGAAAAAACAGGCGAGCGCGATCCACGAGCTCACCGAGAGTTGCAGGGCTCCGCTGATGCCGTGGCCACTGGTGCAGCCACCGGCGAGCCGCGCCCCGTAAGCCATGATCGCGCCGCCCAGGAAGGCGACAGCCCAGCGCAACAGGACATCCGGCCCGAACCGCTCTTGCCACAGCGCCCGGAACCCAGGCCGCCGGTGTACGCGGCGATGAAGGCCCCCAGGATCATGCCGAACAAGAGCATCACCTCCCAGTCGATCTTCGGCTTCTCCTCCTGATAGAACTTCAGCGTCTCCGTATGGCCTTTGGAGAAGAGATGGCCGACCAGACCCGCCAGGCGTGCGTAGGCCGTCGAAACGCCCAGCGGTTTGTCGGAAAAATAGAACGTCGCCATCGACAATCCACCGATCAGCGCGCCGACGAGATAGGGTGACCAGGCAGCACCTTCGTATTCCATGCTCATCCCTCCTTTTTCGCCTTGTCGGATTTCACGAGCGGAAGATCGAGTTTCTCCCATGCCGTCATGCCACCGAGCATGTTATGGACGCGCGTAAAACCGTGGCGCTTGAGGATGCTGACGGCCACCCCCGAGCGATGTCCAACATTGCAGTGGACGACGATCTCGCTGTCTTTGGGGAGTTGAGGCAGATTTTCTTCCAGGTCACCGACAAAGTGATGAACCGCTCCCGGAATGTGCTTCTCGTTCCACTCGTACTCGTCTCGAACGTCGACCACGTGGACCCGCCCCTGCTGCATCCAGTTCGCCGTCTCGAGAGCGCTGGTCGTCGCGAGCATTTCGATGGGCAGACCCTGCTCGCGCCACGTTTCGACGCCGCTCAGCAGCACCCCTTCCACGGTGTCGATCCCGATGCGCGCGAGCGACATGACTGCCTTCTCCATGGCTTCGGCACTGTCCACCACCAGAAAGATGCAGGTATTTTCATTCACGACCCAACTGCCGAGGGCCGGTACGCCATCGAGCCAGATGTTGTAGGACGACGCGATGTGCGCGCCAGCAAAAGCTTCCGGGGACCGGGTGTCGATCACCCGTCCTTCCTTCATGCGTTCATGAAACTCCTTGGGCTGAAGAACGTAGAAGGTCCCCGGCGACGAGAGCGGCCGGCCGGGCAACAGGTTGACCTCTTCCATATGGCGGAAATACGGCGGGCGCGCCATCTTCTCCGCCACCTTGTGGTCAACGAATTCGCTGCGGCTCAGCTTGAAGACGGGGTTCGTTCCTTTCTCGAGTCCCAGCGTGGAATCGTCGCGATCAGAGATATGGCCGCCGCAGGCCGAGCCCGAACCGTGCGCGGGATAGAGCAGGGTCTGATCGCCCAGTGGGGCGATCTGGGCGTGAATCGAATCATACAGAATGCCGGCGTTCTCGCCCGTCTTTTCCGGGTCGGGCAGATCGGTGCGTCCGGTGTCGCCCACGAACAGCGCATCGCCGGTGAACGCTCCCCAGCATTTTTCGCCGGCATCCTTGACGTAAACCGCGTAAGTGACGCTCTCCGGGGTGTGTCCTGGCGTCTCGAGCGCGACGATACATGTCGTTTCCACTTCGAGCTCGTCGTCGTGCTTCAGTTTGATGTCAGTACGACCAAAGAGCTCATGGCATCCACTGACGATTTTCGCTCCGGTCATCTGCGCCAGCGTGGCGGACCCGAATTCGAAATCTTCCTGCCGATGCGTTTCCAGGATGTAAGCGATCGAAAGATCGTTCTCACGCGCGAGACGCAGATACTCGTCGACGTCGCGCCTGGGATCGATAACCACGGCCAGCCCTTTTCCACAACCCAGAACGTAGGAGTTATGACCCAAACCGGGCGTCTTCAAGCGCTGAAAAAACATGGCACTTCTCCAGTAGTGGACTTCACAGAACCACCGTTGCACAATTGAACCGCCCCGCCCCGTCCGAACTCGCTCCGGTATCGATCGAAGCAGCGGGCGCCGCACCACCGCCGCATGACGGCGCCTTCCGCGCTCGGCTAGGCGCGACCAGTATTACGCCGCTGGCGATGACTTTCCGTGTGCTAACGCGCATATGTTCTCGTTGGGGCGTTAATCTTGTTAATTTCCTTTCTGCGCATTCTGCTTCTGCTTCTCGTTGGCTAAATCGAGATGCTTCTCAATCCGGCCGATAATGGCCAGGATGACCCAAGCCAGCGCCACGCTTAACGCGCCGATTCCGAGACCGCCTAATCCCACCGTCATGCCCACTGCCGCTGTCATCCAGATCGTTGCAGCCGTTGTAAGTCCCTGTATTTCACGCACCTCGCTCAGCTTGAGGATCGCCCCGGCCCCGATAAAGCCGACCCCCGTGGCCACACCTTGAGCGATTCTAGCGACTTCCGCTAACGGCATCCCGAGTTCCAGCGGAACGACCACGAAAAGAGCCGAACCGAGAGCAACCAGCATGTGGGTTTTCAGCCCGGCGGGTTTGTCTTTGGATGCCCGTTCCAGGCCTATTATCGCGCCAAGCAACATGGCTGCCAGCAGCCGGATCGTGACTCGTGCGAGTTCTCGCATGTCCGGAAGCCCGGCGGTCAGCTCTTGCCAGATGAAAGTTTCCATCTTTACACCCGCATCAACCGAAGATTTTTCATCGTAAGGACTCTGTTGATGGTTCCCTAAGGTTACTAGTGAGACTGCTTTTGCCATGCGCAGTTTTGGCGATTTCGCTGCTCGACTGAAGCGCATCGACGCCACTTTCATCCAATGCCTGGATCAGGTCGCGCGGTGCGGGCTGGCGCCGGCGTGAGCCGAAGATATGCGAGTAGGCCCAGGTAAATTCAGCTCCCATCAGAAAGATCTGGGCGGAGTAATAAACCCACACCAGCAGAGCCACGAGCGAACCGGCTGCGCCAAAACCGCTCATCACCCCGCTTCTGCCGATATACAGGCCGATTAAAAATTTACCGATAGTGAACAAGATGGCCGTGATAGCGGCTCCCATCCAGACTTCGCTCCAGCGAATGCGCACGCGCGGCATGATTTTGTAAATCAGGGCAAACAGGCCGGTGGTGAGGACAAAACTGAAGAGGAAGTTGACGACATTGGCCATGACCTCCAAGCCTTCAAACCGCGGCGACCACCATTTTTCGAGGGCCGCAAGCCCGGCGCTCAAGACCAGCGATACCATAAGGACAAAGCCAATGCCCAGGATCATGCCGAACGACAGCAGGCGCGAGCGAATCAAGTCCCACAGGCCACTGCTTCGGTCACGACCGGGGACCCGCCAGATGCGATCCAGCGAACTCTGTAGTTCACCGAACACAGTCGTGGCCCCAATCAGCAAAAGACCTCCGCCGATCAGGGTTGCGGTGAAGCCTTTTGTCGGTTGGTTCACGCTCTCCACCAGCGCCTGCATGGCCAATGCCCCCTGCTCTCCTATCAGGGTCTGAAATTGACCGGCGATTTCACCGCGGGCGGCCTCCTCGCCGAACGCCAAACCGGCGATCGCAATCACGATCAGCAGCAAGGGGGCAATGGAGAACATGGTGTAGTACGCCAGCGCTGCGCCCATGCTCTGTACATGATCATCGTTCCATGCGTTGAACGCAGTCTTGATCAGGATCCAGGTTTCCTTCGTTGTCATCTCCATAATCCTGATAGGCGCCGGGTCAGGTGGTCATGTTCTGATGGGGTCCACCCTCCCGGTGCTGACAACAGCGTACATGCACCCCGCCATGCGAACGTGGTCGTACCCGTCTGACTAGCGGGAACGATCCGTCAAATTCGCCCCAGCAACAGCAGTACGATGATGATGATCACCACCAACCCCACACCACCGCTGGGCGCGTAGCCCCAGTTTCGGCTGTGCGGCCAGGTCGGAATAATGCCGATCAGGATCAGGATCAGAACGATTAATAGGATGGTTCCCAAGCCCATGACCTTCTCCTTGAAGTAGTGAGTTGATTTATTTCGCTGGAGCTGGAGCGGCGGGCGGCGTCACGATTACCGTGCTGCCATTGCCGGATTTGCCGGTCTCTCCCTGGCTACCTTGATTACCGGTTGCACCCTTGCTGCCTTGACTGCCCGTTGCGCCCGGCGGGCCAGCGGGTCCGGGCGCCGCAGCGGGCGTAGCGGGAACATTGACCACGGTGGGTCTGTCGCAAGCGGCCAGGCTGAGCGTGGCGAGCATCGCTGAAATCAGTATTAAACGGTTCATGGGGAATCCTTTTTCGGAAGGTAGAAAAACGTGGCGCGGAGGGCGGCAAAACGTCCGTGAATAAACCGGTAGTGATGTTGCACTCGACGCCTGAATAGCGTAGGCGCATGTCAATGAAACTTCTGTGCGCTGACGAACATAGTGGAAAAGCATTTGCCGCGAACAGCCGAGCCGGTCTGAGGAAGGCTTAGCGGCGCTTCTTCTTCCTCTTCGCCGACGCAGAAGGCGCCAGCGCGCCAGTCCAAAGATTGAGAATGTCCTTCGTGGCATGGGTCATCGCGGCTGCAGCCTGGCGCTTTGCGGTTGCGGCCTGACGCTTGGCTTGCGCTGCGGCATGGCCGCGCATCGACCCAGCAACCGTATTCGCCCCGCTCAACCAGAGGCTCATGAACGGGTTCTTCTTCAGCCAGGGATTGGTCATCTTGATTCTCCTTTGTCCACCTTTTTTTGGGAACCCTCAAAGCGAACGGGTCGAGAACGTGTCACAGTCCTGTGGGCGACCCGAGTCCATGCCGCGCTTGAACCAGCGTACACGCTGCTCCGATGAGCCGTGAGTGAACGACTCGGGTACGACGCGGCCCTGGGTCTGCTTTTGCAAGCGGTCGTCGCCAATCGCGGTCGCGGCGTTGAGCGCTTCGACGATGTCGCCGGAATCCAGTTGATTCATGGCGCCGGCGTGGTGTCCCCATACGCCCGCGTAGCAGTCGGCCTGCAACTCCATGCGCACGGAAATCTGATTGACTTCGCCCTCAGAAACGCGCCCGCGCGCTGCTTCCATTTTCTGGAACGCGCCGGTGAGATTCTGCACATGGTGGCCCACCTCGTGGGCGATCACGTAGGCTTGGGCAAAATCGCCCGGCGCCCGAAAGCGCGTTTGCAGGTCGCGAAAGAACGCGAAGTCGAGGTAGAGCTTCTCGTCGCCCGGACAGTAGAAGGGGCCCATAGCCGATTGCCCCATGCCGCAGGCCGAGCGCACTTGCCCGTCATAGAGAACCAGGGTCGGGGGACGGTACGGACTCTGGTTCGATTGCGGTAAGAGCTTGCCCCAGACCTCATCAGTGCTGCCGAGGACCTTGGCCACGAATTGCCCCATCTCGTCCGCAGGAGCGCCCTTGGGCGCTTCTTGCGTTTCAGCTTGGGGAGTGCCCTGTTCGGCCAAATTCATCACGGTGCTGGGGTCGAAGCCGAGGAAGTAAGCGATGAGGGCTATCGCGATTCCGCCGACGCCCAGCCCGCCACCGGCGACGCGCATCCCGCGTCGATCCTCCACGTTACCGCTGGCCTGCTGTTTGCCGAGTCGCATAGTCGCCTCCGCTTTTAATGGTCTATGAATTTAGGATCTGCCCGCTTCAGCGCAGCCCTAAAAACGACAGAATGGCAAAGATGATGACGATTGCGCCGACGATGTAGATGATGCTGTTCATGAGATAGTCCTCTTCAGTGTGAGTTAATGGGTCGAATCGCGTGCTTAGAGCGATTTACTACCCAATAGTGAACACGATACGCTTTTCAACCCGGAGGCTCTGTACGCTAGGGCGCATAAAGGGTTACACGGTGGTTGACCCCAAAACGCAATGCCGATCCCGTCCAGCGCTCCCAGTTCAGTGACTGCAATACACTTAATCAGCAAGATTCCATACGGCTTTTTGAAACACGCAGCTTGACGTATCTTCAAAGCGGACCGCAATTTTATTGTCTTGGGGCAATATTCTGCTGCGGGCGTATCGATGTAAATCGAGGAGGGCCGTCATTTCCAGGTTTTCTTCAAGTGGATTGCTAATGGGCGGCGCCAGAGTCGTATAGGCTTTCGTGATGACGGTGGGCGTGGGCGCCGCTGATGAACTCGGTGTGACGCTATGGCTACTGATTGGGATCGGACTCCATGCCAGGACGACCGCGATACTGGCGACGCTGGACAAAATAAGTACGCTACCGGCGACCCACATCAGCCGGTACGAGGATAGTTTAAATAGCGTTTGCATGTTGATGGCCTTTCGGGTGACGCCTCGATGAAATAAAGGGTTCACGAGGCGGTGTCCCCGCACCAGGCAGTGCGGTGAATAAGGTATGTCCCCAATTCACCAGCTTGATCAGACTCAGCGCACTCTCAAAGAACGGATAACCCGAGTCCGGCGAACGATTCTTATCTCGTGACTGGGGTGTTTGGCGCTGAGTGAATTCTCCCAGGAGAAATCCCATGCCGCCCCCGGTCCAGAGCAACAAAGCGGGAGCCGTGATCCGTTGGTAGAGCGTCCGGCCCAGCGTCGCGCCGCGAATTCGGACGAACCGCCGCCGGCTTCGGAGCCGGTCTCCGGCTTCTCTGATCTGATCATTCAGCGAAGTGGTGAGGGTGTTGGGACGTTGAGGGTGGGTAGACATCAGGGCTTCTCCGCATTCAGGGAATCCGCCGCCGCCGGCAGCAGACTGCCGGTGTTGGCGGGGAACCGTAGATGATGGCTTCGGCGGCGAATCACGCCACAGAGCAGGAGGGCGACCACCAAATCGACGGCGACCGCCAGCAGCAGGGCGCTGTCATTCTCCATGACGCCACTCCGGGTCAACGCGAGTACGGCGGCGCCCATCAGCCCTATCCACGCGCTGAGCAGCAGGCCGGCCACGATCATTCCCGCCGTGATCATGGTCACCAGGCTCTCACCCGCCCGTTGGGTCTCCAACGCGGCGAGTTGCAGGTGGTCGTGTGCGAGTCCCTGCAGTTCGCCCCATAACCCCTCAGCTTGTTTCGGCCAGCTCGCCGAAGGGTCCGGGTCGTTGGAAGCCGCTCGTGATCCCACAGTTGGCTCTACCACGGTGGCGGGGTTCATGCCGGCGACCGCTCTAGCGAGCACTCACCAGACGGCTCAACAGGAAGCCGCCGACGACCGCGATCCCCAGCGCCTTCACCGGGTTGTCGCGGATGTACGCGCTGCCATTCGCCAGCCACTGCTCCTGAAGATCCTTCAGTTGCCCACCTTTTGCATCGAGCGTTTCCGCCGCCCGTGCGGCCATGTCGGCCGTCTTATCGACCGCTGCGTGGGCGCCAGACGCCATGCGGTCCATGGTCGAACTGGCGGCATCCACCACTTTGTGGGCCGTGTCGGCCGCTCCCGCACTGCCGGAGTTACCACCACCCAGGTTGCTGGCACGGGTCGTAAAATTTTCAGACATTTCCATGATCATTTCCTTTATTGAGACGGTTGTGGAGGTTGCAATTCAATGCATCCTATCGTGGTCATTCATACGATGGGTGCAAGGCTAGCCGAAAAATCCAAGGCAATCTGTGCGTTAGCGCACATAGCGAGAACGGATGGGATTTTCCCGCTTCAGCGCAGTCCTAAAAATGACAGAATGGCAGCGATGATAACGATTGCGCCAACGATGTAGACGATGCTGTTCATGAGATAGCCCTTCGTGTGGGTTAATGGGTCGAATCGCTTGCTTAAAGCGATTCACTACCTGCCAACATAGTGTCTTTTCAATGCATTACCTCACTCGAGTGCTTCAGCCCCCAGCCGGCCGCAACGGGCCAGGTCGGGCGTCGAGTCATCGGACAGCTTGCTGGCGGCATCACGTAGCGCACTGCGCAAACCTTCTTCCACTACCGGGTGATAGAACGGTATGCGCAGCAACTCCCGCACCGTGAGCCTTTGCTGAATCGCCAGAGCCAGTAAATGGGCCAGATGTTCGCCGTGCGGGCAGCACAACTCGACGCCGAGCAGGTTGCCCCGCCGGATGTCGGCGTAAAGCCGGATCAAGCCCCGGTCAGCGCCCTCCATCCGGAGCCGGCCCTGGCCTTTCAGGTCGACTTCGCCGACGACGGTTTGATCTTGATCCAAATCTTTGAAGCGTTGCCCGACCATGGCGATGTTGGGATCGCAAAACACGATGCCCAGAGGAACGCGCCGGGTGAAGCACTCGGGCGTATCGCGCAGGGCGTTGTAGCCGGCGATGTAACCCTCGTCAGCGGCCTCGTGTAGCAGTGGTCGCATCCTGTTGACGTCTCCGGCGATCGAGATATCGGCGCCCGCGATGCGCAGCGTGCCGGGATCGAATGGTGGTAGACCATGTTCGTCGAGCGCGACCCCGATCTCCTCTAGTCCCAACCCGTCCAGGTTGAGGCGGCGCCCCAGCGAAGCGATCACGGCGTCCACCTCCACATTCGTCGAGCCGACGCTGACGCGGATTGCGCCCTTTTCCTCAGGGGCCAACTCGGCTGACTGGCCGAGGTACAATGGGAATTCCCCGGACAGAATGTCGATGGCGCAGGCGCTAACCGCCGGGTCGCTCAGACCGGCGACGTGTTCGGCCGCATCGAAGCCCGTCACGACGATCCCCAGTCGGGCGAGCGCCTGAGCCATCTCCACTCCAAGCGCGCCCAGTCCGACTACTGCGATGCGGCCCGGCAGGGTCTTCTGCTCAAACAAGGTATCGCTGGTCAATACCCGCTCGCCCAACGTCCGCCAAGGTTTAGGAACGATCGGGCGCGAGCCGGTGGCGATGATAATGTGCCGGGCGCGCAACTGCCGGTTGCCGACTTCCAGGGTATCGGGCTGGACGAATCGCGCCCGGCCCGCGATCACCCGCTCGCCCAGTTCATCGGTGATCTTCAGCACGCCGCTGACATAGGCGTCGCGCAGCTTGCGCACATGGCGCAGCACGGCGGGCAGATCCGCTTTCAGCGATTCCGTCCCGGCAATCCCGGCGGCAGCCAGGAAGTTCCGCTGATGAAAGGTCTTGGCGACCGCGATCAGCGCCTTGGACGGCATGCAACCGACCCGCGCGCAGGTAGTGCCGAACGGCCCGTCGTTGATCAGTACCCAGTTCTCGGTCGTGCGCCGCACTTCGCGCATTGCCGCCAATCCTGCGGTGCCCGCACCGATGATCGCTACGTCAAATCTTTCGGAAGTTGTTTTCATCTTGAACGCTCTCTGGTCGCTCGCACGGAAGAGTGACAGGGTAGTCCTGAAATACGAATGACTTATTCGAACTGGGTCTCCAGCGCGGCAAGTTGCAGGTGGTCGTGCGCGAGTCCATACAATTCGTCCCATAACTGCGGGGTCTCTTTCAGCAGGCCCGCCGGACGTTTCGGATCGCTGGAAGCGGCGCGTGATCTAACGGTCGGCTCTACCACGGTGACGGGATCCATGCCGGAGACCTCTCTAGCGAGCACTCAGCAGGCGGCTTAACAGGAAGCCGCCCACGATCGCGATCCCCATCGCTTTCAACGGATTATCGCGGACGTAAACGCTGGTCTTCTCCAGCCATTGTTCCATAGTTCCTGAAGATTTTTCAGTTGCTCGCCTTTCACGCCGAGTGCTTCCGCCGCCTGGGCGGCCATGTCAGCCGCTTTCGCGCTGGCGGGGTTGGCGCCACTCAGATTATTGGGACGGGTTGTGAAATTTTCAGACATTTCCATGATCATTTTCCTTTATCGAGACGGTTGAGGTTGCGGTTCAATGAATAACATCGTTTCATCCAAGGATCCGCTCGTACTGGGCAAGCCTGTCTCACCAATAGAAAGACTCTGTAATACGACATTGATAGTGCAAGGCTAGCCGGAAAACCCAACGCACTCCGTGCGGTAGCCTACATAGCGGGTGGTTTCTTGACGTAGATATTAAAGATACACAACTAATTGATTGTATTAAATTTGATGGGATCGATATCCCTGTTTGAAGCACCACTGTTTAGCGATGGCAGCGATGGGGATTCAGCGCCGGGCGGTCACGCGCCAGACCACATTGCCCACATCGTCGGCCACGAGCAACGCGCCCTGCCGGTCAAGCGCCACACCGACCGGACGGCCGTAGGCAATGCCTTCCTCGCTAAGGAACCCGGTCAGCACATCGACGGGCGCGCCGGAAGGCTTGCCGCTGGCGAAGGGCACGAAGATCACCTTGTAGCCACTGTGCGGCTGGCGGTTCCACGAACCATGCTGACCGACGAACATGCCGTTGGCGAAGGCTTCAGGCAGCGTGGCGCCGACGGAAGATGCCAAGCCCAGCGAGGCAGTGTGTGGCCCCAGCGCGTAGTCCGGCGCAATGGCCGTGGCCACGAGATCGGGCCGCTGCTGCGCTACACGATCATCGATATGCTGGCCGTAGTAGCTATAGGGCCAGCCGTAGAAGCCGCCGTCGCGCACCGAGGTCAGGTAATCGGGAACCAAGTCGCTGCCAAGCTCGTCACGCTCGTTCACCACCGTCCACAACGCACCGCTGACAGGCTCCCAGGCCAGGCCATTTGGGTTGCGCAAGCCGGACGCAAAGATGCGATGCGCGCCACTCTTGATGTCCACCTCCCAGATGGCGGCTCGCTCCGCCTCCGCCTCCATCCCCCGTTCGGCCACGTTGCTGTTCGAGCCCACGGTGACGTAGAGCTTGGCGCCATTCGGGCTCGCGATCAGGTTCTTGGTCCAGTGGTGGTTGATCGGACCTGCGGGCAGCGCCATCAGCGGGATACCGGGCGCTGTGATACGGGTGTCGCCGGCGGCGTAGGAGAAGCGCAGCACCGCGTCGGAGTTGGCCACGTACAGATCGTTGCCCACCAGCGCCATGCCGAACGGCGAGTTCAGCCCTTCCAGCAGCACCGAGCGCAAATCCACTACCCCGTCACCGTCGGTGTCGCGCAGCAGCGTGATGCGGTTGGCGCTGGGCACGCCCGCGCCCGCCGCCTTCATAAACAGGCCCATCAGCCAACCCTTGATGCCTTGGGCGTCGTCGGGCTTGGGCGGGGCATTGGTCTCCGCCACCAGCACATCGCCATTGGGCAGCACATACAGCCAGCGCGGGTGATCCAGGCCGCTGGCGAACGCGGCCACGCGCGTACCCGGCGCCGCCAGCGGCTTCTCCCCAAGCGGCCAGCCTTGGGCGGGGGCGATGTTGACGGTCGGAATCAGCGTCTGCTGGGGGGGTGGCAGCGTGGGCTGTGGCCCAGTGCCAGCCGAGATCGGCAGCGTGGCCATTTCACCGCAGGCGGCGAGTACCAAAACCACCACACCTATCAACGGGGCGATCAAGCGCAGTCGCGTCCGCCCGAGCGCAGCGCGGGAAAAACCCGTCAAATCATCGCTGGGCGCATAGCCCCAGTTTTGACTGTGTAGCCAAGTCGAAATGACGCCGATCAGCAGCAGGATCAGAATGATGAACAGGAGGGTTCCCAAGCTCATGACCTTCTCCTCAGAAGTCGTGAGAAGTGGCAAGTAGATTTACTTCGCGGGCGCAGGCGCTGCGGGCGGCGTCACGATGGTTTGATCTCTCTACGCCCAGAGGGTACGTCGTCGTTGAAGGGGCCCGCCTGCCATTTCGCTCACTTCTCAGCGACTCGGGCAGTGGGAGTATCGCGACAGCTTAACGCTGTCGCGATTGAGGACGGTATGGCCAGACCCAAAAATGGGCGTTGCGTCTTCGTGGCGTCTGGGGCTGGACGCGGGCTAGGCTCGCTGGGCGACCAGCTCGGCTGTACGTTCGCCAACCCGTGCTCCCAGTTCCCTCATATCCAGGCTACTGGACTTGGCCTTGGGAAACATCTCGTTCTCCTCTTCCTTGACATGATGCTCCACATACTCCGACAACACCTTGATCTTGGCATCGAACATCTCGCCATCGGGCTCCACACCCTCGACCTGCGCGATGAGGGCTTTCAAGGTAGTGTGTTCCACCGTCGCTTCGGGAACCAGTTCCTTGTCCTTCAACGCTACTTTGACTGCGGGGTAAAAGATCTCCTCTTCGACCTGTGCGTGCACGGTCAATTCGGCGCAGATCCGAGAGACGAGCGCCTTCTTCTTTGAAGTGGATCCAGTCTTTTCGTATTCGGCAAACAGCTCGCCGACCCGTTTGTGGTCGGCGCGCAGCAACGCCGTTGCATCCTGAGCTTGGGGTGGATCGTTGAGCTTCAGCGTCTTCTTCGTTGCAGTGGTCATCGTGTCTTCTCCGTTTCAGGTTGGGAGAGACAGGACTTTCGCTTTCACCTGCGTAGCGAAAACCCTGTCAAGTTGCATGCGCTTAGCGCATGAATAACGCGATCAGAATGATGATCGGGATGGGAATGCCCAGAAAGAACAGCAGTATGGAACGCATGGTGGTTTCTCCAACCGGGGATCGGGGGATTTACGCTAAAACGAGGTCGCGCTGACGACCGCCGTAGGTGGCCGCCAGACTGGCGGCGAAGGCGCCGACCAGCAGCGAAATGAACAGCCACAGCGCCGCATAGGCCGACGTTTTACGCGCCTGGTCGGCTGCGTCTTTAGCGGCGATTTCCGCGTCACGCAGCTTGGTCTGGGCGACCGCATATGTATCACTCACTCGCTGCTCGGCCTCCTGCTGGGTCAGACCGGTGCGCTGCGCGACCACTTGGCCGACATAGCGGAGGTCTTCTGCCGGGAGGGTTCCGGTTCCTATGGAGTTCATAAAGATTCGGGCGACTTGCGAAGTGGACGCGGCAGTGCTTTGCTCGGCAGCATCGCCTGAGACTGCGCCGTTCCCAGCGGGGGTCGAGGGGTCCTTGCGGAACAGGGAATCGATGAAGTAACCCATCGGTGCACTGTCACGGTCAGACTGAGCCATTTCGGACCCGGCCGCCGTCGCCGCGCCGGCCGTGGCGGCCGCCGCCGTCGTGGCGACGCCCCCCGCCACCGAAGCCCCCGCCTGAAGGCCTCCGCTGACGACGGAGCCAATCACTGAAGTCAGCAGCGTGGCGGTTGCCAGCGCCGCGATCGCCCAGACCAGGAAACCGTGCGCGGTGTCGCGGAATTGGACCTCATCCCGGTCCACCTGAAGCCACCGGGTTCTTAACCGGCCGGCGAGATAGCCCCCCAGGCCGGAAGCAATGAGTGACGTGAAGATGATCCACACGATGGTCGAGACGCCAAAGGTCGTGGCGCTGACCCCCTCGTGCACCCAGGGCGATACCGAGGACAGGCCCAGACCGGTTCCCAAGATCAACAGGATCAGGGACAGGGCGGCGGCGGCCGCGGCTCCCGCCAATATTGCACCCCACGACACGGCGCTGGCGGAAAGCCGGGGGGTGTTTACGGTCTCCACTACGGGGCCTACGGGGACGTAGGGTTCGCTCAATCGGATAGGTTCGTTCATCAGGATGACCTCTCAGTGAATCCCGCGCCCCGCGAAATGCGGTGCGCCAGGATAGGGGACACTAGCGGAGAATCAGCGAAACATCGGTACGCTGCCGCACTTAACAGCGATCAGTACGCTGCCACACTTAACAGCGACAAGGCCGAGACTTGCAGGCCATGATTTACGCGGGCGCCTGCGCCTTCATTTCCCGGCTCCAGTGCCGGTGTTGAGCGATGGCGGCGATGAAGTCCGCTGCCACCGCATCGATTGCAGCGTCCCGTCCGAGCAGGATCCCC